>CESG01023485.1_pt1 | contig 17170 bp, 14 predicted proteins | sample 531121 | NCBI WGS metagenome assembly CESG01 (sample SAMEA2621287, study PRJEB7988) | marine metagenome | biome: marine biome (ENVO:00000447); feature: mesopelagic zone (ENVO:00000213); material: "saline water (ENVO:00002010), including plankton (ENVO:xxxxxxxx)" | depth 800 m
GTTTTGCTAACCAACTTCCAGGGAATAGGCGTGACAATACGGTATGGTAGGCACAAATGTCGGGCTGACGATTCCACCCAGACGGTCTAAAACGTAGCTATCGGGACTGGATAGTAGATGCGGCATCAGACTCGAAAACCGGTATGCCTGCTGGCACTGCTGCCCAGCCGCGTCTCCCTACTATTCGGAAACCCAGACTTCTGGATGCGGCTGGCTTAAAAGTCCCGTTGGCCGAACATGCGTATGCCCAGTGGCGGTAGGCCTACCAGAGGGAAGAGCAGGGCCGTTAAGATAGGAAAGTGGAGTGACCACTTGAACTCGCCCTGTAGCAAGGCCGGTATCTGGCCTAAGACTCCAGAGGGGGAGAAGCCGTCTGCCTGGATGGCCAACAACATGGTGATGGCGGTATACCAGAGTATGTAAATCATCGCCAACGATCCGGGGGTGTTGGTGACTACGGCACTGAATGTCACGCTCAGAAAGACCAAAACCGCAAACAACAGACCGGTGTAGATCAGGGCGATGAGGATGCCGCTGGGGTCTAGGTCGTTAGAGACTCCAGTGCCCATCATGGCGAAGGCTACCGGCGTGATTATAAGCAATGACATGCCCAAGACGGTCAGAGTCCGGGATGTTAGCAATGACAAAACGAACTGGACAGGGGTGACTCCGTGGCTGATGATCGAGTCGCCCAAGGTTCTTGGGTCGATACCACCTGACGAAGAGCCGATAATCATGACCATGAAGCTTCCCAAGGCCACGTAGAGCACCAAGAACCAGCCAAATAGGAAGGACGTGCTTTCCTGGTCGAATGTTCCGGCGAATACTACGGCCGACAGGCCTCCGACGCCGCTTATCGCCAGCCACATCCAGACGGTCCAAGACCGCATCATGGCGAAGACGTCTTCTTCTAACAAAATTATGAAGGCGGTCATACTTTTTGTTCCTCCACCACCACATGAGACCCGTTCACCCTGTCTTCCGGTATCGAGTAGGCGGGCTTTGTCATTACTGACTGCGATTGCTGATTCCGTGAGGGCAACTGGCCTTCGAAGACACGGCTGAATCCCTTCGCCCGATCAGCCTCCAAGCGCTTTAGGAAGGCGTCCTCAATCTCTCCTCCGGAGCGGATGGATAGCAACTCCACCTGCGATCTGCCAATCATCTCCATGATACGGTTGAGTTGTTCGGAGAAGCCATTGCCGTCGCTGAAGTTGACTCTGATAACCTCCGGACTCAGGTGCTCCCAACGTAAGATTTGGTTGTCGGCGGACAAAGCCTCTTGGAACTTCTTTATGTCCCCTGACAATCCAAGGTCCACCAAGTTTTCCCGGACGAACTGCTTCATATCCATGACTGATCCGGAGAAGACCACCTTCCCCTGATTCAATACGCCGATGTAGTCGCAGACATTATCGGCGTCGGGTAGCAGGTGCGTAGAGACAATCATGGTTTTACCCTGGCTTTTCAGTTCTTGAATCAGATCCAGGGCGTACTTCCGGCCAGTGGGGTCCAATCCCGCAGTGGGCTCATCCCACAGTAGGAGGTCGGGCTCGTTGACCATGGACGCGGCGATGGCCATGCGGGTGGTCATTCCCGCCGAAAGGTTTCCGATGCGAGTAGAAGCGGCGCCCAAAAGGTCCACGGCGTGGAGCAGTGATGAGATGCGGCGGTGACACTCTTTGCGGGGCATTCCCCGCAGCCTGCCCGCCAATTCAAGGTAGTTGATGGGGGTTAGGTTCTTGGGGTAGTGCTCTCCTTGGGGCAGGTAGCCTATCCGGCGGCGCAGGTGCCCGGTGGATAGGCTCATCGTCTCGCCGAATACCTTGACCTCTCCGGCGGTGGGATGCAGCAGGCCAAGTATCAGGCGGAGGGTGGTGCTTTTGCCGGCTCCGTTGGGCCCAACCAGGCCGAATACGGAGCCTTTAGGAATCTGGAAGCTGATGCTGTTGGCCGCTATCCATCGGCGTTGGAATATCTTGGTCAGGTTGGTGGTCTCTACTGCGTAGACCTCACCTTGGTGACCGTTGGTGTCAACAGTCTTCTTCTTAAACACTTCGTCCCCCTTCCCCCCGCTCAGGCGGCTCCGCAGAACTCTGAGTTGATATTGTTGCTGGGAAATGAACCGGCTCCAGGCAATATCAAAAGTTATTGTCGTCTTAACATAACGACTGAGCAAGATGCAAGTAATATTTCTTTCGATGTTTGATGCTAATAGCTGATTTCGACCACATTAGTCACAAGAAGTTGCCCGGTTTACCGTGGCAGGCCCCTTGTCAGACCGAGCCGATCCGCCTCAATACCCCGTAGAAGCCAACTCTAGAAGGATAGACCGGATTACCCATCCGCTTATCACCGGGTGTAGTAAACTAAACAAACTTGTCGGGATTTTGGATATTCGGGCCGAAGGCTGGAACGTTTCCCGGATTTCTTAAAACATTGCCCCACTTTTCCCTCAGTTGATTCTCAGAGATTCCTGATTTGCGGTGATAAGTAACGATAAAACGTGGCAGGTTCGGAATAGAAATGACTGACGTCAATAACCGATCCCAACGACTCGGCATCCTAGTCGGTGGAGGTCCCGCCCCAGGAATAAATAGCGTCATCAGCGCCATCACTATCGAGGCGCGAAATTCCAACCTTGAAGTCATTGGCATCTACGACGGTTTTGCGCGTCTCATCGAAGGAGACACGACCGCTGTCCGTCAATTGACTATCCCGGATGTGTCGAATGTTCATTTTCAAGGCGGGTCTATCCTCCGTACATCCCGGGCCAATCCAACCCGTAACAAGGAGGATTTACAGCGGGTCGTTCAAGGGCTCAAGGAACTGGGAATCAGCTACCTGGTAACCATCGGCGGGGATGACACGGCGTTCAGCGCCTCTGAGGTTTCCCAAGCGTCGGACGGATCTATACGGGTTGTCCATGTTCCCAAGACCATCGATAACGACCTGCCCCTCCCCGCCAACATGCCAACTTTCGGATACGAGACGGCGCGGCATGTTGGCACCGGGTTGGTACTGAACCTGATGGAGGACTCTCGAACAACTAACCGGTGGTATTTCGTGGTCGCCATGGGGCGTTCGGCGGGGCATCTTGCCTTGGGAATGGGAAAGGCGGCGGGGGCAACTCTCACAATTGTCCCAGAGGAGTTCCTTGCGGATCGCATCACGATTGGCCAAGTGTGTGACGTGCTGGAGTGCGCGATTCTCAAACGCCGAGTGATGGGACGGGAACGGGGATTGGCCATCATCGCGGAAGGTATCGCAGAGAAGTTGGATCCGGAAGAGTTGGCCGGTCTGCCAGGGGTAGAGGTTAACTACGATCAACACGGTCATATCCGCCTTGAAGAGATACCGCTGGAGAAAGTTCTCAAAAGAGAGATCCAACACCGATTCCAGCAGCGAGGCGAGGCGATTGGCATCGTGGATCGGACCATCGGATACGAGCTAAGGTCAGCTTCTCCTACACCTTTCGACGTAGACTACACCCGTACCTTGGGGCACGGGGCGGTACGGGGCTTGCTGTCCGTGACCGAAGCGAACAGGCGGACCGATGGCGGACTGGTGTGCCTTGAGAATGGACAAACTAAGATTGTTCCATTCGAGGAACTTCGTGATCCGGTCACTCAACGTACCAAGGTACGGCGAGTGGATATAGACAGCGAAGGCTACCAAGTAGCGCGCGACTACATGATTCGACTGGAGAAGGAAGATTTGGCGAATCCGGAAATGAAGCTCCAGCTAGCCACGGCCGCCAACATGACACCGGATGAATTCGTGGCTCGATTCGCCCACGTTGTGGAGCTGGCAGGCACGATTGACTAAACCACCGGTCCCTTGATTCAAGCAAGCGGCGTCTCGATCGCGAATGATAGCTAAAATGTGGTGCCCCAGACTCATGAACTGCTAATACCACTCATGCCGGTGGACTGTACCCAGTAAAGGCTGACCGTCAGCGAACCGGCGTATGTTCTCAATCAATCTTGTGGTTACCAGCGGATCGATCCCACAGTTATCAGATCGTCGACGATTTGCTAACCCTGGATTGGTTTTCCTACGGCTTGTTGAGACGCCGATGGCTGTGAGCAAGAGGACCAGGGCTGACGGTAGATAAAATATCCCGATGGTGAAACTGCCTAAGATATAGAAGACTAGGAGCAGAGCCGTGAGGAGCCACAGGAGCGTTTTACGTCTAGCTTGTCCGGTATGGGTAAACAGAACCGTCAACAAAGCCAACCCGGTTAGCGCGGCGGGCACCAGCAAGATGGGAAGGACTTGCCAACCGTTGACTTCGATAAGCGAAGCGCTGGTCCTGGTGGGCTCATTCGGCGTTTCGCCAGGCCCAACCGGAACTACTGACGTACCCTGGTAAATGGGTCCGAACGCCAGCCATATCACCACTACCCAGGCTAGGGCGTGGGCGATACCCGTCGAGAACACTGCGGGGTTGCGAATCTGCAACTAGTTTCACTCCACCGGGACATCAAGTGCCTAGGGACCGGTCTCGGCTGTGGATTCTTCTTTGGGAACATAGGCCCACAATCCCAAGCCCTTTCGGTGGGCTTCCTCTTCTAATGTGAGGATTTGCTCCGCATATAACGTGTCAGGCGGGAGGATGGCGGCCTTGGCGTAACCTTCCGCCACCAGGATGGAATTGACCGTCTTACCGTCTTCCAGCCAGACGTATCGCAGTAGTGCATCCCGGCCATCGGTCTCGCTAACGTCTTTTTCCAGGTAGACAGTCTGGCCGCTCACCAACTCTTTGTTCCGTTGCGATGCTTTGGCCCCAAAGGTTCCGTCTCCCAAGATTTCTCCGGGAAGGGCATCGTCCCCGGTTTCGGGTGCGTCGATCCCCAGATAGGTTATCTTGTAGTTGGTGCCGTCCAGACGTATCTCAATGGTGTCTCCATCCGTCACCCGAATCACCCTTGCCGGAACCAAGGGGCCGGAGTCCAGAAAAACCGGAGTGGCCGGTTTGCAGGCCACGACTTCCAGCAATACCAGAGCGATCAGGAGAAGCCATCTGTAAGACCGTCTGCGTATACTCATAACCCATCCAGCTGTTCCACGGCGGCGCGGAATCAGCCGAGAACTATTCGGGCCGTCTCTTCTAGGTCTACCAGCAGTTCCGCTTGGTCCGCACCGGCTAGCCGCATCAATATACGGTCTGCTCCAGCTTCTTCGAACCGTTTGACCAAGTCTTTGTCGGCTGGCTGGCTGTGCACCGTGATGTTGATTGACTTGGGATCCCGTCCTGCCGCCTCCGCTAACTCGGAAAGAGAGGCGCGAGCCTGTTCGATGATTTCAGGCGTTGCTCCAGTGGGCATCCAACCGTCGCCCCATCGGATCACTCGATTGAAAACGTTACCGGCGTTGCCGCCCAGCATCACCGGAGGATGGGGTTTTTGCGCAGGCTTGGGTTCGCAGCGGACCTCGGGGAAATCGACGTAGCGACCGTGGAATTCGGCGGCGTCTTTGGTCCAGAGTTCCTTCATGGCCAGCACGTGTTCCCTGGCCTGAGTCCAGCGATGGTCGAAGTCGGCGCCCATTATCTCGCTTTCCTCCCTGAACCAGCCGGTGCCGATGCCGAAGATGAACCGGCCATTGGAATAATGGTCCAGGGTGGAGATTTGCTTGGCCAAGTCCAAGGGGTTGTGCTCGGTAACCAGGCAAACCCCGGTGCCCAGCTTCAACTTCGTGGTCGCCGCTGCGGCGAGGGTCAGGCCGATGAACGGGTTGACTTGGTGGTTCATGAATTCCGGGATAGAGCCATCGGCGCTTCCCCGGTATTTGGTGTTGTGATTGACAGGGATGACGGGGTGTTCCGGCAGCCAGATGGACTCAAACCCCAAGTCCTCCGCTTTCTTGGCCAGTACGCCGATATCTCCATGCCGGCTTGATGCGACTCCGCTGACTCCGATCTCCATAGTTCTTCCTTTCTATCTCAAGATTACTTGTTTGTATGGGGGACGCCTGACGGGCGCTGCTCGCGTAACATTATACGCTCGCCAACACCGGTCGACGACGTTCGCCCAGACATACGAATTTTCTATCTGAACGAACTCTTCATTCCAAGAACCAGTATTAGGTGGATGTCAGGCTCGGTGTGGAAATATCGAAACCCGGCTGCCCCTTGATAGTGTCCGGGCGTCAGTATTATTATGGAGATGGAATCCGTAACCGATGGCTTGAACTACCACTGCGGGTCCGATATGGCCCTGGCATCTTGTTCTAGGAGTGTTCATGGTCCCTGAGATTATCAAGTCCGGAGATGATGCCGGGAACAAAATGGTGGTCAAATACACCTATCCCGACGGGGTGGTGATTCACGGTATCGGAGTCCCTCAAGCTTGGGACAGTCCCCTTGGCCCCACTTGGTGTTACGTGGTGGAAGGAGAACATCTGACGCTGGTGGACACCGGTAGCAACGGCACTGTCCAGCACCTGGAAGAGGGACTCCAATACGTTGGATATCCGTTGAGCGCAGTGGACCGGATAGTGGTGACCCATGGACACTTGGACCACGATGGCAATTGCTTCGATGTTGTTTCTCGCAGTGGCGCCGAGCTATGGGCTCACGAGATCTGGGGCAAGTTCTTGGGCGTCGGCCGCCGCGATGAAGAGAACGATTGGCGGCAACGGTACATGGATTTTCCACCCTCACGAGACCCGGAGTGGGAACAGAGGATACAGAACCACCAGGAATTGAGCCAGAAGCTAACCCTGACCAACCCGGTCACCGACGGCACCGTCTCGGAGGACTTCACTTTCTACTATACCCCCGGCCATTCTCCCGACGAACTGTGCATACTTCACGAACGTCTATTATTTTCCGGCGACCATATCCTGCCGTTGATAACGCCCCATCCCAGCGTCAGCATGAGCTATCAGATTTTCCGGAGCTTGATGCCGGAAGAGTACCAGAACGAGAACCGGTATTACGGGTTAAAGACCTTCATCACTTCGCTGAAACGCGTCGCTCACCTGGGTGAAGACATCACGGTCATGCCGGCACACCGGGCATATTTCCGGGGCAAGTTCAATCCCATCGGCCTGGACCGGGCCTTGGTCATCGCCGACCATCACCGGTCCCGCTGCCATGACCTCATAGGCCTGGTGCGAAAAGAGACCATGGACTTGTCTGAGGTGACTCGAAAGCTGTTTTCCCACCTGAAACTGGATGACCAACTCTTTAGGATGGCCTTCACCGAGGTCATCAGCCACGTGGAGTTACTGGAAGAGATGGGGGATATTACGTTGGTGGGCGACCAAGCCAGAACGGTCCAGTGGAGCGGCACAGAGAATTTCGCGGACTTCTTCGAGGCAGACTAGGGGAGGCCCATACCCCCGACCCCTCTCCCCATGGGAGAGGGGTCGGGGGTATGGGAATCGTTAGACTAACGGGATGGCTGGGTGAATTGGGCTAGTTCTCGGCCCCTCAGATATTGGGAAGGCCATCCAATCTCTTCATCTAGCTCGGCCTGGGCTTCGATGGGCCAATAGGGACTACGTAGCAGCACCCGGCCCAGTAGAATCGCGTCTGCTTCTCCGTTGGTCAAAACCTCTTCGGCCTGCTTCGGCTCGGTGATTAGGCCGACGGCTGCCGTCGGGATATCAGCTTCATTCCTGATCCTAGTGGCGAACTGGACTTGATAGCCGGGGAAAGGCTTCAGGGTTTGGGCGGGGGAATTGCCACCGGACGAGCAGTCGATCATGTCGACGCCTTCTTCCTTGAACCACCTGGCAAGCTCGACACATTCATCGATGTCCCAACCGTCGTCCATGTACTCCGTGGCGGACACCCGGACGAATAATGGCATGGAATCCGGCATCTCTTTGCGCACTGCTCGGACGACCTCTAGAGGGAATCGAGCGCGATTTTCCAGCGAACCTCCGTAGTTGTCACTGCGATGATTGGACAACGGCGACAGGAATTCGCATCCCAGGTAGCCGTGGGCCATGTGCAGTTCTATAACGCGTATTCCGGCATCGATCGAACGTTTGGTTGAATTGGCGAAGTCGGCCACCACCCCGTCAATGTCCTCTATGGACAACTCTCTGGGGTCGGCGTAGCTGTCGTCGAAGCTTAGCGGACTGGGGGCGACGACCTGCCAACCGCCATGGGCCAAGTCCAGGGTGGCTCCACCAGCCCATGGTTTGTCATGGGAGGCCTTGCGTCCGGCATGGGCAAGCTGGATAGCCGGGGTCGCGCCACGGCTGTTGATGGCGTCGACGATGGGCCGATAGGTATCGGTATGATCGTCAGACCAAATACCCAGGTCCCAGGGCGTGATGCGGCCCTCCGCTTGGACGCTGGTCGCTTCAATCATGACCAGGCCGGCCCCACCAACCGCGCGGGTGCCGTAGTGGATGTTGTGCCAGATCCCGGGCTGGCCGTCCTCGGTTTCCGAGGAGTACTGGCACATGGGCGAGACAAACACCCGGTTGGGGATGGTCTCGCCTCGGATGGTGATAGGTGAGAATAATTTGCTCATGGGTTTCTAGCGTTCCTCCGATCTAAAATTCAGGCGACAGTATAGTGCTATATATGAACAGGCGTCCACGCTCCTCATTGTTCGGCTCGCTTCTACGAGCGGAAACGAGTCGGTGTGGCGATAGCCTGAGTGTTCCGTTGATCTGCCGCGAGGCTTACTCGATGCCCACCGGAGGCCGCATGGTGTGCCAAGAAGTATTCTGTTCGTAGGCGAAGGCGGCGCGGAAAACGGTTGCCTCATCGAAGCGCTTGGCCATGATTTGCAGGCCTACGGGTAGCCCGTCGCCGGTGAAGCCGCAAGGAACGGAGATGGCGGGAATCCCGGCGATGGGAGCGGCGTTGGAGAAGGAGAAGGCCTTGAGGTCGTTCATCGCCTGCTCTTTAGATGTCAGCGGCTTCTTGGTGGCTTCGATGCTGGGCGGCGGCGTGGGCTGGGACGGCGATACTAGAATGTCGTATCGTTCACAGGCGTCCAGTACCTGGCGTCGGTAGATGCTGCGTAGCTGCAGGGTCCGTTGGTAGATGGAGCCTGGAATCAACCCTGGCAGTAGATTGAATCGGCGAGACGCCACGTCGTATTGATGTGGGTTCTCCAGCAGGTTCTTCCACTGTAATGCCGTGCGGTCGGACCCGCCGGTGCCGCTGATAATGTTGGTTAGCGGGACCATGGGCAGGGAGACTTCCTCCACGATTGCGCCCAAACCTTCGAAGCGGCGCAAGGCCTCCGCAGCCCGGGCTTTAACCTCCGGGTGCAGGTGGGCCGCTTCCATCATTTCTTTCACCACGCCGATCCTCATCCCCTTAACATCACCGTCTAGGACGGACAGATAATCCGGGACGGGCAGGTTGGCCGAAAGAGGGTCGTTGGCATCGTGGCCGGCGATTACGTTCATCAACAGAGCGCAGTCGGCGACGGTGCGTCCCAGCGGACCAGCAGTGTCCTGAGTCCAAACGCCGGGAATAACGCCGTACATGCTCACCCGTCCCCAGGACGGTCTAAGTCCGACGCAACTGTTGTGGGCGGCGGGCCGGCGGATGGAGCCGCCCGTGTCTTCGCCAAGGGAACCGGCGCATAGGGCTGCTGCCGTTGCGCTGCCGGAACCGGTGCTGGAACCACCAGCGTCGTGGTCTAGGTTCCAAGGGTTGCGGGGGTGGCCAAAGGGAAACTCCAAGGTGAGGGGAGTGGCCCATTCGGTCATGTTCAGCTTGCCCAACATGACTGCGCCTGCCTCACGCGTCTTGGCCACGGCGGTTGCGTCATAGTCGGGGAAGAATTCGGACAGGATGATTGATCCGCACGTCGTCAGGACGTCTTTGGTGTAAAACTCGTCCTTGTAAGCCATGGGAACACCGTGCAACTGGCCAAGGGTTTGCCCTGCTGACACGGCTTGTTCAGCGGCTTCGGCCTCTCTCCGAGCGTCATCGGCGAGGACCGTGATATATGACTTCAACTGCCCGTCGAACTTGTCGATTCGCTCCAGGTATAGGTTGGTCAGCTCCACCGGAGATACCTGCTTGGTGCGTACCAGGTGGGCCAACTCGGTGATGGGCTTGTAGGCGAGGGGTTCGCTGGACTCCGTCGCGACGTAAGGTGATGAACCGGCTGGGCGGCTGGCGGGCATTTCGAAGGGGTGTTGTAGGGCTGGCAGGGCCAGTTCGCCGACGAGGGGATACTGGTCCAGAACCTCCAAGGACTCCATCAAGGCGTTGTAGCGCATGGTCAGATGCTCAACGTCCTCTTCGGGAAGCTTCATCTGAGCGGCACGGGCCAGGGCAAGCAGTTCTTCCTGCGTGAAGTCAGCCATGGAAGTTACCTCTGTTGTTCATATTGACGGGTATGGATCGGATTTCAGAACCGATGATGATGCGAGCCTTCAGGGATCCTGGGATGATGGAAGCTTTGCCGAGTCTCATCCAGCCGGGAAGTCATCTGATTACTTGTCCCAGCGGTGTTTGATCAACTCCCTCTCGTTCAGGTCGGCGCCCCAGCCAGGCCTCGTGGGAATGGTCATGTGACCGTCGATAATCTCCGGGGGCTGGGTTACCAGGTCGTCTTTCCAGGGCACGTCGTCGATATCTATCTCCATGATGCGAACGTTGGGCAGCGTGGCGCAGAGGCTGGCGCACATGTAGGTGGATAAATGACTGTAATAATTGTGGGGCGCTATGTTTAGCTGGTAGACCTCGGCCAGGTCGCCTATCTTCTTTGACTGGGTGTATCCGTTCCAGGCCACGTCAATCATGAAAACGTCGGCCGCCCGAGACTCGAAATAGGGCAGGAACTCCCGCATATAGAAGAGGTTTTCGCCGGTGCATATCTTGGTGCTGGTGGACTCTTTTATCTGCTTGATCGCTTCATGATCGTACATGTCGATCTCCAGCCAGAGCATGTTGAACTGCTCCAGCACTTTGGCGATGCGCATGCAGGCTTCGGGTTTGAAGTTGAAGTTCAGGTCCAGGTTGATGTCAACGTCGGGACCGACGGCGTCGCGGAAGGTGCCGATCAGGTTCTCGATGTGACGCAGGACCGGCGTGGAGACGGTGCCATCGGTAGTGCCAGAACCTGGGGTGAAGCCGCCCCCGTACACCGAGGCAGGCTCGCCAGGAATGACTATGTTGGTCTTCAAGGCGGTGAAGCCTTTCTGCACCACTTCTCGACCAAGGTCGGCGACGTCTTCCAGGGTGCGCAGGGGCGGGACTCCTATCAGCTCATGGGCTCTTGCCCGGGAAGTGCCGCAGTGGGACCAGTAGACCCGCACGCTGTCCCGGGTGGGACCGCCGAACAGCTCCGTTACGGAGATGCCCAGAGACTTGGCTTTAATATCCACCAAAGCGCAGTCGATGCCGGCGATGGCTTTGGCTGCGATGCCGCCGGGGCTTTGGCGGGAAGCTCGAATCATGTCCCAGAAGCGCATCTCGAAGGGCAAGGGGTCCTGGCCGATAAGGACCGAGGACAGGTCTTTTACGGTGGCCACGACGCCTAAAGGGGTCCTCTGGTCGCTGCACTCGCCGTATCCGGTGATTCCCTCATTGGTTTCGACTTTCACGAATATCCAGGGCCGCCATCCGGCGTTGACGATGAATGATTCGATGTTTGTAATCTTCACGTTGGCCTCCAAAATTGCGCACGATCGAGCTTGAGGAAGTGGGTTCATGCTACTCCAGGCTTCTGGGTGGCACAAGAGCTATAGCGATGGGGGATAATCTTTAGTGACGCCCGATTCGCATCCGACCTTGATTAGTGCGACAATAGGCCGGGCAAAACGGCAACCGAGATTATTGATAGGTAGGGAGACATCATGGCAGGCAAGGACATCCGGGGAGTAATAGTCCCGATTCTGACACCGTTGAACTCCGACGAATCCGTGGACACCAGTTCCATGCGCCGGTTGGTCAATTATTTGCTGGACAACGGAGCCCACGGCATCTGGGTTTCCGGGACGACCGGCGAGTTTGCTAACCTGACCAACAAACAGCGACTCATCAGCGTGGAAACGGTGGTGGACGAAGTTGCCGGGCGGGTCCCCATCATTGGCAATATCTCTTGCCCCAGCACCCAGTTGTCTCTGGAATTAGCCTTGGCAGTTCAAGAGATGGCTCTGGATGGCATCGCCGTGACGCCTCCTTACTACTACAACAACGCTCAAGACGAATTGCTGGACCACTACCGGTACATCGGAGACAGATCGGGATTGCCTCTGTGGGTCTACAACATTCCCCCGACGGTCAAGACGATTGTCGAACCCAACACCATCGCAACCCTAGCCGCCGAAGGAGCTGTCGTTGGAGTCAAGGATAGTTCCGGATCTGGGGAGCCGTTCGCACAACTGAACGTGCTGTGCGAGCAAGGCAATCTCAACCTGCTGCGGTTCTTGGGGACGGTATCCAGAATCACCACGTCGACTGCGCTCGGCGCGGATGGCGTCATTCCGGCCATCGCCAATCTGGCGGCCAGCGCTTCCGCCCGGGGTTGGGAAGCAGGCGAGGCCGGAGACATGGAGACGGTGAAGGAGTGCAACGCCAAGCTCATCGCCGCCAGCAAGATAGCCCAGTTGGCCAAGGGCGGTGGACCCAACGCGGCCGCATTCTCGGGGATGAAGTCGGCTTTGAAGCACATGGGGATATTGGACAGTGACACGGTGTCCCGTCCCCTTCGGGCTCTCACGGAAGAAGAGAAGAAGGGGATACCGGCGATTCTGGAAGAGGCGGGCATAGCCAACGGCGCCTGAAACTAGAACGGATCGATGAAACACTCAATGAGCGGGGCCGAAATCGGCCCCGTTTATTTTTTTGGCTGGTTGTTGAATTGCTGAGTCCTTACTGCCGGGCGATTCGCCCGCTGTTCTGGGAGATAACTTTCCCTTGGCCGGTGGAGTTTATCAGAGTGTTTGTGGCGTTGTCGGTGACAAAGACGTTTCCGAAGACTTTTCCCCTCATTCCCTTCACTACGAACCATCGCGTTTTCCAAGGTGAGGGACGATTTTCCTTTGACTGGGGTTCTTAGCCCGGAGGCTTAGGCCCTCTGACTGTGGTGTATACTAGTAGCGTCCCGCGGTGGAATTGGGAGAAGTCTGACTAGTTACTTGGCGACCTGGACTCGGATCAATCGTTTTAGGATAGAACCCGTATTTCTTCGCCAATTTGCTTAATATCCTGCCCTACATCGGCTCTCAAGTTTGAGGGACTGACGAAGAGATGCCGCTGATGCATCGGCTGTAAGGAGTTTAGATATGCCCCTTCCGGAGCCTAGTGAAGAATCTGTCAAAAAGATACGAAACATGGTGGAGAAGTTCACTGAGAAATCAGGCAGTTTTACACATCCGATAGAAGAGATTGCTGAGGACGTTATCCTGGGATTAGCCCGGCACGCCGATGACCTTGGCAGGCCCTTGTGTCCATGCCGCTTCTACCCGGATAAGAACGAGGAAGTCAAACATCGGACCTGGATCTGTCCCTGTGACGACATGCAGATCTACAAGTATTGTCATTGACTACTTTTCGTTAATGAGGACGGAGTCCCCATAACTGAACACCTACCGTCAGACCATGAAGGATTGCAGATGCACGGTGTAGTTAAGGACCAGATACCCGACAAAGGCCGGGCGTTACGCGCCAAGGCCGAAGAGCGGGAGAAAGAGCGGAAAGAACGGCCTTCTTAGGAATATGCGAAATGGGGGTTCACTGGTAGCCTACCACCAGTCCCGAAGATTATCAGCCCCTGCTAGTTTGCCTATCACATGGATCACTTCTAGCTCTTTTATCATTTCCGAGGTTAATCCGCAGAACAGACGAAGCACATTTTCCGTGTCCCAGCCGATTGGGTTGCCGGCCACTTCGATGTAGCCTGGCGTGCCAGAATATAGGGGCACCGGACCCTGGGCCTTCCGGCTTCCATACCAGGGGTCGTTTATCTGCTGAATCTCTCCCCGTTCCTCGTAGAGAGGTTGGGAGTAGGCGTCTTCCGCGTTCTCGACTGGCAATGCGCCAAAGCCGTGGTGCTTGGCCAGTGCCTCAATCTCTGCCAATAATTTCCCGGCCGCCCATTCCTCTATGATTCCGTAAATCTCGTCTTCGGCGGACTCGTTTCGTAGACACTTCAATCCCAACCCTCTCCCTTTACCGGGGAAGGTTTTTTCTCCACAGTTGTAACTGAGAGCGTAGTTAGTCTTCGCGTACCACGAGTCCCTCAGGTTTTTTGCCCCAAATCTTCTCAGGATTTCCGAATCCACGGTGTGATTGGTTCGCAACCGCGGTCGTCCATGTCACAGTTGATGGTAAAAATTTGCACTTGGAGACTGTTGACTAACTCAGTATTTACTCCTCCAATGTCGTGATATCCCCTGGGTCCAAGCCCAACTCCTGGGCTTTTAGCAGTCGTCTCATAATCTTGCCAGATCGGGTCTTGGGTAAGGTAGGGGTAAATTCCAACTCGGCTGGCACGGCTATTGGGCCAATCTCTTGGCGCACGTGGAGTTTTAAGGCTCTAACCATTTCCTCTGATGGCTCATTACCGACACGCAGAGTTACAAAGCCTTTGATGATTTCGCCACGTAGCTCATCGGGTTTGCCTATGACTGCGGCTTCTGCTACCGCTGGATGGGACACCAATGCACTTTCTACTTCTGCGGACCCGATGCGGTGGCCGGCTACGTTTAGCACATCGTCGGCACGGCCTACAACCATGTAATAACCTTCCGAGTCTCTGAGTGCCACGTCGCCGGTGAAATAGTAGCCTGGGATAGTGGACCAATCTCGATCATACCTGTCGGGATCTCCATAGACATCACGGTAGAAGTGGGGGAAAGGTTGTTTGATGACCAACAAACCGCCTTTGTCAGGTTCAGTAATTGGCTGGCCTTCTCTGTCAACTATGTCCAACACGGCTCCCGGCAATGGGATACCAACTTTGCCCGGCTTAACTGGAATGGTCGCAGGTGTGCCGAGGCAAGGGCCTCCGGTTTCCGTTTGCCACCAATTGTCCACGATGTGACCCCATTCTCCGTTGCCGCAAAGATACTCGTAGCTCCAGCGTAAGGCTTCGGGGTTCAGAGGTTCACCTGCGCAGGTTAAAAACCTCAGAGAACGCAGGTCATACTGCTTCGGGTAGGACTCTCCGTACCGCATCAGCATCCGCAGCGCCGTGGGAGCTGTGAATATCACGTTAACCCCGTATTTCTCTATCACTTCATAAAAAATTCCTGGATGAGGGTAGTCTATAGCTCCCTCTCTGAACACTGTAGTAGCCCCAGAAATTAAAGGCGCGTAGACGATATAGCTGTGTCCCACAACCCATCCGATGTCAGAAGTACACCAAAAAACGTCGTCGTCTTTAACGTCCCAAAAGGTCTTGAAGTGATAGGAGGTACCCACCATGTATCCGCCATGAACGTGGAGTACGCCTTTAGGTTTCCCAGTAGTTCCGCTGGTGTAGAGTATGTAAAGTGGGTCTTCCGCGTCCATGACTTCGGCATCGCAGTGAACGCTGCTATTTTCTATGAGCTCGTCGAAGTCCACCTGTTTGGCATTCCTGCTCCCTCCATGTGCATCCTCCTCCTCGGTCTCCCGCCTCCAGACTACGACATGTTCCAAGACATCTAAGCCTTCAACTGCTTCGTCGCTGATACTCTTAAGGTCCACCTTGTTTCCTCTGCGATAGCCAGCATCGGCGGTTATCAACACTTTGGCTTGAGCGTCTAGAATCCGTTCCCGCAAAGACCCTACGCTGAACCCGGCGTAGACCACGCTGTGGATAGCGCCGATTCTGGCGCAGGCAAGCATGGCTATGGTACCTTCGGGGGCCAAGGGCATATATATGACTACTCGGTCCCCTTTCCCCACTCCTATCGACTTGAGTCCATTTGCAAGCCGGTTGACCATTTGAGCCAGTCGCCCGTATGTGTACACGCGTTCCGAGCCGTCTTCGCCGAGCCAGACTAATGCGGCCTTGTTTCTCTTGCCCGATGCCAAGTGACGATCCAAACAATTGTAAGTGATGTTGCATTTAGCTCCCAAGAACCATTTGAAACGGGGATAGTCCCATTGGAAAACCTTATCCCAAGGAGCGAACCAGTCGAGCTCTTCGGCCACACCACTCCAAAACTCCTCAGGGTCGTCAATGGACTGGCGGTGGGCTTCTTTGTGATCTTTAAGATAAACCTGCCGAACAAGACTATCAGGTGGTTGTATCTGTCCGCTCTCTTGGAGCAAATGGTCGATTTGTCCTTGGTTTACCATGGCACTTCCTCATTGATATTTTGCTGTTAGAGTTGAGCGAATACCCTCCGGGTAATCGTAGGCCATACAAAGGTATTGTGTTGAACGCGGGGAGATAGATCCCTTTTATGAGGGAACCGGACATCGGAATATCGAATCGCTCGTAGTCCCCAGGTGCGCTTCATTCGAAACCCACGTCCGAGCGTAGGGTCAACGGTTCTCACCATCACGATACTATATGCTGGGAACTGAGGTTACAATAGATTCCCGCTTTCACCTTGTCAATGTAGCCGTGAGCTCTGGCCGCGCGGCGTTGTAGCGGTTTAACTTAAGGGCAGATAGACCGTAGCCTGTCATTGGTTTTACGTTCAATGAGTGTTTCTTGTCACTCGATTGGCTGAAAGGTATCTAGGTGTCCACGGGTTTTTTCGAATGTGAAGAAAACCTCTTGAATTAACGGCCCCGTTCCAACTACTAGCCTGATTGGGATAACACTGGGGAGTAAAGATGGAACTGAGAGTTTTAGGGGCTCACAATGCGGAGAGCAAGACCACCCGGTTGGAGTCCCACCTCATCGATAAGGTTCTAGTCCTCGACGCTGGCGGTCTTACCAGGTCATTAACTTTCGAAGAGCAAGCGGGCATCCGAGCCGTGATTCTTTCCCATAGGCACTTCGATCACGTGCGGGACCTGCTTCCCCTGGGTGTTGGGCTGCTTACCGCCGGGAAAACCATCGACGTCTACGCCATCGAAGACACGGTGAAATTCGTCTCCGAGAAGCTTCTGGACGGTAGTTTGTATCCGGATTTCCGGATCTTCCCCAGTCCAGAAGCCCCGGTGTTCCGATTCCACACCATCGAGTTTTACAGGGAGTTTCAGGTCCTGGGTTACAACGTGATGGCGGTGCCGGTCTATCATGCCGTTCCGGCGGCGGGCTTCCAGATAACGTCCGGCAGCACC
>CESG01105302.1_pt1 | contig 17138 bp, 19 predicted proteins | sample 531121 | NCBI WGS metagenome assembly CESG01 (sample SAMEA2621287, study PRJEB7988) | marine metagenome | biome: marine biome (ENVO:00000447); feature: mesopelagic zone (ENVO:00000213); material: "saline water (ENVO:00002010), including plankton (ENVO:xxxxxxxx)" | depth 800 m
TCTAATAATATTCTTACCATCTTTCACTGACTTGCTGGCGGAACTGCAAATGACTCGAACCATTATTCTGTGCTATGTAGAGTCAAAAAAGGACTGTCTCAAGTCCCTTTTTGCTTGTGACAGTCCTATTGGAAATCCAAGTTGAGTTCTAGCCAATCGATAGTTGCATTCAAGAAGCTCAAATGTTGCTCTTCTCTCATCTTCTGGCCATATGTGTTTAACTTGTTAAGCTCAGACAACACAAATTCATTTTTGGCTTTCTCCGCTTTTTCGCGCAACTCTACCAACCTTAAGAGTGTTTGGTCCCTCTGTGTCTCCAAAGGATCTGGAGATGGTTCATGATATTCAGTCGTCATCTTTTTCTTCCCTTCAAAAAAGTGCGTAAAAGTTAGTGAAAATTCCTTGCACTACTTTACACGAAGTTTCCCAATTTTGCTAGCTGGCAGAGTTGCAAGTGGTCGACCCCGAATTCTCAATCTACGTCCTCTGAGTAACTAGCTTCGATTTTACAAATATTAGCTGGTCCCAATACCTCCACATAGTAATATGTATATTTTTGTGCGGCTTTACTAGTTTCGAAGCTTTTAACTTGAGTATCGTTCTGTAGGGCAAATTCTTGCAATAGACTTAAAGAGTCGTAATAAATCTCGAAAGTCACATTTTTCGTGACCTCTTGCTCTTCACCGCGCATTAGATTTATAGAAAAGTTAGAATTGGGAACAGTAAAAGTAACCCATTCACCGTGAGTATATTCGTCTTCCGATTGAGTAAAAAAGTTACCTAGAAACCCTCGAACTTCTTCGAGCTTCTCTTTGCATACAAGATATAAACTATATTCCATAAGTTGGAGTATACCAAAGGTTCGAGCATACCGCTCTCCCTACCTACACGGGCTTGTATTCAAGCCACAAAAACCATTGCTGGCCGTCTCGAGCTAGAACCGTGGTCGGTCAAGCCCCACAACGTTATTTTCAACTATTTTATTTTACCAATTCGACGCTCTTCGAGCACCTAGGAAAGTTACAAAAGTGACACGGGATGAGGTTTGTAACGTTACAGTCGTCTGTAACTTAAAATACACACAGATCGAGTACGATTGGTTTCATCACAAGGTATATTTCCCACACGAAGAAACCAACGAAGAATAGAAAGAGTGCCACCGTCACTACCTTCTCCCATGACCAGACTTCGTTCTCTACCCTTTTGTAGTAGCTGCTTAAGATTTCTAAAAGAATCTTTCCAAATGCAACTATTAAATATATAGAAACCATGACAAAGAGGCTCGCCAGAGCACCATCGCCCGATACATCCCTTATTGAGGTATCGCAATATGACTGCGCAATAAAGATGAGGAGCGACAATCCGGCGGCAATACCAATGAGTGACTTCACAACCGCATACCCTGCTATGGCAGCTACCATTGCAACAAGAATGGTTAAGATAATGCCTAACAATACCCACATGACTTGGTTAAATTGCTCGCCATAGTACTCAGAAAGGAAGAACATTGGAGCCGCTATGAGTACTGAAATACCAAAAGAGATGAGCTTTCTCTTGGTGAGATTTAGTTTTTGAAAGTATTGTTTCAATTTCCTTAACATACGATTAGAAAGTATGACTATTCAGATTTACAAGTGTTGTCTTTTTCCAAAAGAATCTTCTTGTTGTTTGTAGTTGCCAGAAACGAACCTGCCATTGCGCTTTGTTACCAGCAAGCAAAACCATAATCGGCGATGGTACACGTGCTTTAGGATAAAAAGCTATGTTACATAAGGTATTTAAATCTTGGCCACTCAATGAAGCGTGTCCTTTCGGGTGCGTATGCCAATCCCCAAGATAAGTTGATGTCCTATTTGTTTCTTCGTAGATACGAGCAATTTCTTTTTCTTGGAACTCGTAGTCAGGCACAAATGACATCCGTTTATGGCTACCTTTTGGGCCAGGGCCGATAATATCAGTAACAACAACATCTTTACTTTGGTCATCGAAATAACCCATAAGCAAACCTCCTGTCTCCTGTGGGAAAGAACTGTCAGCTAACGCTCGCATTGAGTCTAGGACGGAGTCTGAAATCCAGATTTTTATGTTTCTTGTGCGCATGAGCAATCAGTGTATTTCTCAAGTGTTACAGGTGTCCATTCTGGTAAAAGAAATTTATCTTTCTCTCTCAATGACAGATTCGCAATATCCCATTCAACATTCCCGTATTTATCAGCTGGAGAGAGGGTGGCAACCGCGAGTCGTACGCCGGTTAGCGCGACCTCTTGAAGATCAAAACTTGAACCAGTAAATGTGGGACTGCCACAACCGACTGGCTGTACTGAACCATCTGGAGCTTCAGGCGGTAACGGAATCTTTCCCTCACTACGCGCTCTCTCAAAACATGCCCAGCATGGTCCACCAGAATTAAAACGTGCAACAACTCCTCCCCACGCACCTGGTGTCGCTGATGTGAGAATATATGGAGTGCTCGAGGATCGCGCGCGGTGCGCTAAATAATGATGAACTCCCGTCTCTGCGGTAGCGTCATATACGAGATCGACATGATTCACAATTTCCTCTATCGCATCATTTTGAGGATTACCGTCTACCGCGCCCACACGCATTGGATGCACGAAAATTCTAGTGTACGGATAGTTCTGAGCAATGAAGTGCTTTAATGCATCAAATTTGCGGCCAACCACAAAAGAGAGACCGAGCGGCCAACGCACTGTAGTCCCAGGCTCAACAAAGTCATAATCAATGATGTGTAGCTCCCCAACACCATTTTTGGCAAATTCTAATACACTCGGAGCACCAATACTCCCCAATCCAACAACAGCGACTTTCTTTTCTCTCAAGAAAGCTAAGTTGGGAGTTCGTTCAAGCATGTCTTGCAAACCAGCTCTACCTGCATGAACAAAAAAAGGGAAATGATTTGTGATTTTCTTTTTCCCTTCTTTCGTTTTTTCTCTGTAAGTTAAAAGGAAAATCCAACCATCTTGAAATTGACGGTACCGCATCTCTTCAGGAAAAACTACTCCCACAATGGAGTACTCCCGTCCCTCTATTGGATCTTTTATCCATGACGTATTGCGTAAATGCGGATACGCAGAGAGCAACTTCCCACGGAATTCTTTAGCATCTTGTGTTTTATAAAGTTCAGGCAATCGTACCCATGGCACTGTAATTACATCTTTATATAGATCGATAATTGCCGGAGAAGATTCCGTGAGGATGTTACCGGATGCGTCAAGAACTCGAGCAGCTGCCATTCGTGCAGTGCCCATATCTGCATTTATACGCAACTCAATAAAACCGTTTTCTTGCTGTGAATCAATTGCCCATTCGCTATCTATCAACACAGTTCGTCCGGAGTGCGGATAATACTCGCTGACCGGTTCCCCTTGTGTTTCTTCTATTCCTTCTCCGTTCCCATTAGCAGCCTCGAGAACTTTAGGTAATTGATCAGTAATGAACCGCGCTGGAGTGTCTTGATCTGGATTCCAGTTACCAGTCGCACGACCTATAAGGCATAGGTTTTTCTCGTGAGGGTTTTGATGGCGCGGTAAATCTAGGTCTGGAGCTATAAGCTCAAAACGAAAGAAAGGGTAGTTGTCAGGATACCTTATGGTCAAATTAATTGGCTGACCATTAAGAGTATGCTGCACATGAATAACCAACTTGCCCGCTTCTTTTTCTGCGGCATTAATTTCTGGCGAGAGTCCTAACTCAGTTAATTCTGCAATTTCGAACTCAAGTCGTTCTGGATATTCTTCCCACCAGCGTTGTGACATAAAGGCATATAATTTATCCTACTTCGCGGCGACGTGGCGGCACTGGAGGAGTCTGCGGACCGGGTGCAGGAGGTCGCGGTACGTTACCAGAACCACCATTAGACCCCTTATCATCCTCGTCAATTTTCTTATCCGCACTCACTTTCTGACGCGCTTGGTATGCGTCCTCAACCCATGCGCCCATGTTCTCGCGACCATTATCTGAGTCCCAATCATAGGTCGGACAAACCGTAGACAGTGCAGTGCCGTCTGTGAATTTGATTGCATTGAACGGATTAGAACCTTTCGGATCAGTTTCTTTATCCTGCGTTTTTACAGAGTTTATATACACACCAAGGAGTGCGTTACCCCGCTTCCAGCTTTCACGAATCTCATATTGAACCCACGGACGTGATGCTGTTTCAGTACCGATCAGCACGACCGTCACCGAAGTGCTCTGTAGCTGTTCTTGAATCCACTTCTCAATTGCAGGGTCACCTTTCTGCTTAATTTTCTCCCACTCGACACTGTCGATGACACCGTACTCGTCTTCGTTCGCGATTTTGTTAAAGTTACGGACATTCGCGGCTCGCCATGAGTCGCGCTCGTAATGGAAACTGTAGAATACCTTTCTCATAGTGTTAGATGAAGTAAGCGAATAAGAGTTGCGCCGCAATCAAACCGCCGTAGAACAACCAGATAGTGGTTGAGAGAAACGCGTCGAACCAATCACCAAGGCGGTCGGTGTTTTCGCGCTTCATAGAAAAGTCGATGTCGGCTTCATTCTTTGCGGCAGTTTCTTCGTAGAGGTTTCTGAATGCTCGCTCTTTAGCGAGGTAGTAGCTATCGAGAAGTGCGAAGTATGCGGTGAGGAATGTCGAGAGAAGAACGTGAGCGCAGCTAATGTCATCAAAGGTCAGTGCATACAGACCGGTAACGACATCGGAATAGATCTTGATCAGCTTCTCGACGGTCCTCGTGCGCTCGAGATCGATACGCGTCTCGTGTCTCGTTTGCCTTGATGCTTAACTCGTTGTATTAATCGTACGCTATACCTCCAGGTGGAGAATCGGATGCTTAGACTAGAGTAAAAACTTGTTTAATATGCTAGAGAATCTCTACCTCTCTCGTGCAATCTTAAGTGCTTTAGTCCACCAAAGTAAATCCTCTACAAACCCATCAAGGTGTTCTTTTGAACCAGCAAAAAGATCTTCTGCAGAACTCTTACCCATGAGCACAGGTACCCATTTGTCTGTTGGGAAATGAACAGCGCTTCTGATTGGCGCCATTTGTAGCTCCACAACAACCTGTCTGAGCTGCTCTACTGAGCGGGCACCAGAAACACCTCCATAACTCACAAAGCCAACTGCTTTTCTGTTCCATTCTTTGTATACATAATCAAGCGCATTTTTAAGAACCGCTGGATATCCGTGGTTATATTCCGGGCTAATCATTATAAATCCATCTCCTTCCGCAATTTTTTTGGTCCACTTTTGCACCACCTCATTTGCATATGGTTCTTGTATCATCGCTGGGCTCATAGCTTCGTTGAAGAAAGGTATTGGATAATCTTTTAAATCAAGAACTTCTGATTCAACACCGTCTATTTTAGATAATTCATCTTGAATCCACTTCGCTGGCTTGTCGCTAAAACGACCCTCCCGCGTACTTCCAATGATAATTTTTATATTCACAGATTTTGTGTTCATACTATGTGTTTATTTGGTTGATAATATTAATGACCTTTTCTCTTGTTAATGCTCGACACAAGAGAAGTAAGTAATTTTGTTGTATAGGCAACATTTATCTCATAAAAAACCTCTTGGCCTTTTTTTGTGTCGGTTACGAGATTGTATTCTTTTAGTGCTTTAAGGTGTTGGGAAACAGCAGGCTGTGATAATTTCACTATCTTCACAATTTCGGAAACTGACCTCGGACCTTTCATCAAAACTTCCAAAATAGTATATCGATTTGCGTTTCCGATACCCTTACCCAACCTTTCAATCTCATTGCATAAATCAGACATATAAACATATTAGCATATTCTTATATATGTGCAACAAAATTAATTTGACTTAAGAAAAATCACCCAAATAGGGTGATTTTTCTTTATGGACATTATCCTCATCAGATATTACATACTTTTTGTATTTTCCGTGCGGTAAGATATATAGCTATAAGCATTAAGATTACAATTCCTGTCACAAAATAAAATCTATACTGAAGAACAAAAATTACTCCTCCAAAACCAACACCAAAAATAGCAAACAGCGGCGCAAGGCATGATGCACAAAACGCGGTTCCTGCGACACCGGCAAAGAGGGTTCCCAACCCACCACCAACGGTAGTTCCTACTCCGCCAATATCTTTTCTCTGACGCATCGCATACACTTGCATGGTAATAAAGAGAGAATACAGCCCAGAAAGCAAGGCAACCACTAAATAATCACGTAATGTAAAAATATCGATTTGAGTTGCTATGGTATTCCCCGCAACTGTAAATACTGGAATAAGTGTAAATAACACAAACATTACGACGAATGCTAGTAGAAATAGCACAATGTATTTTGTATTTCTAAATGGTGCTTTGATACCATTCCATGTTGTAATAAGAGGAATATCTTTCATACTAGATACAACAGCTTAGTTGTGAGATATCTTTAGTAAACGATAGTGCTACATACTTAATCGCTTCCGACATGGTCGGGAATACAGGCTCAGAGTTAAGTACATCATCAATGGTATTTTTGTTTTTAACGAGTACCATGGCTTGAGCTATTAAGTCCGCCGCATTTGGAGCGAGAATATGGACGCCAAGGATAACTTTGGTCTTTGGGTGAATACCCATTTTGATTAATCCTTCTGTTCTACGAGTAATACCTGCTTTTGGAATAACTTCAAAAGGAACGGTTCGACATGCACACACTCCGTCACGTTCCATCTGTGCATCCTCTGTGAGCCCGACACTCGCGTATCCAGGATCGGTAAATATTGCATAAGGAACGGTGTTGTAGTCAATACTATTTTTCTTTTCATTTAGTGCATTTTCAACCACAAGCGTGCCTTCATGACCTGCTGTTGTCTCCAGACGAAGTGGCAGGTTGGTGACATCTCCCACAGCATAGATATACGGGATATTGGTCTCAAAGGTATCGTTTACGGCAACCGCCTTGCATTCATTCACTTTAACTCCTGGCACATCAAGATTAAGGGCATCTGTGTTTGCAGTTTTACCTGCCGCAAGTAAAATCTCATCCGCTATAACTTCCTCAGTTTCTCCATTTACTGTATATGATAGAATCTTTTTCCCATTTTCACTTCGAGCACTTTTAATCTCGACATTAGTTTTAATAGTTACTCCTTCTTTCTCTAATAGTTCTGTAAGCCTTGCCGTGAGCTCAGATTCACCATGAGGAAATATTCTTTCTCTGCTTTGTAAAATAGTAACCTTGGTACCAAATCGTGAATACATTTGAGCAAATTCAAGCCCCACAGGACCTGCGCCTATTATTGCCATTTCTTTTGGTTGCTCCTTTAATTTTAACGCTTCAATGTGTGTTACATAACCAACTTCTTTAATTCCTTCAATCGGTGGTACATTAGCGGTGGATCCTGTGGCGATAATAAATTTATCTGCAGATAGCTTCTCTCCATTTACTTCAATTTCCTTTTCACCAGAAAATTGAGCTTTTCCTTCTACGTAGGTTACATATTCAAGATTCTTCAAAACTTTTTCATATTTTTCATTTCTAAATCCTTCCACCATCTTCAATTCGTCCTCAATGACTTTATTAAAATTAAAATTCTTTACTTCAAGTTCAATACCAGGGACCCCATGGTTTTTTGCCATATGAAGCACCTCTCCTGCGTGGAGGAGAAGTTTTGAAGGCACACACCCAACATTGACACAAGTGCCACCTGCGGGAAGCCCACTATTTATAATCGCGGTCTTTTTCTTAAGCTCATTTGCTTTTATTGCGGCTGCAAATGCTGATGCCCCTCCTCCAAGAATGATGAGATCATATTGATTAGTCATATATTAGTTAAGCTATTTCTTAAAATTTTATTAAACCCCGTATTCGCAAGTTTGTAATACACGGTCTTGTGTTCTCGGCGTGAATCTACAAGATCATTTTCACGTAGTCGTTTAAGTGAGTGGGACACGACAGAAATAGAGACTTTTAGCACTTTGGCTATATCACCTACAGATAATTCAGGATGCTTGCACAAAAGCCAACAAATTTTCATACGAGTTGGATCACCAACCAATCCAAATTGCTCGGCACATTGGAGTACTGCTTCTTCATTCTCTAGCTCCTTTTTAATTTTCTTTGACATATCACTTGAATATATATTCAAATGATAACTTATATACACTATTTTGTAAATAAAATTTTGTGTGTAAAGAAAAATCACCCAACTGGGCGATTTTTCTTTCTGGATACCGCTCTCAGCAGGTATGCTATTTCAGAATAGATCTCGTAGACATCGACGCTCCTCGAGCGAAAAGGGCTATCACGAGTTGGCTGCCAGACTAGGATTCGAACCTAGATTGACCGGACCAGAACCGGCCGTCCTACCATTAGACGATCTGGCAATACACCATATCATACAGAAAATTGTTGGTAGCTCAACGACTCTCTGCTATTATTCCCAACGTGCAAAAACTAAAAATAATCACCTGGAATGTGGGTTTTGGTGGCATGGGTGCCGAAGCTGAAATGAAAATGGACGGCGGGAATCGTTTCATTCCATCATCACGATCACATGTTAGGAAAAACATTAACGGAATCCTTTCATACGTCAGTGAACATGATGCTGATGTACTTCTCTTGCAGGAAGTTTCTTTTGGAAGTGTACTCAACTACTGGCATAACATCGAAAAGAAAATCAGATCAAACCTCACTTCGTTTAACTCAAAATTTGCAACAAATTTTAAACTTCCACTCATTTTGCGCTGGCTCCGCAACGAACATGGGCTGAGTACGTACGTGAGTGACAAACACACTACCAATCATTTAGCAGTACGAAAATATCAAGCAAGCGAAGTGTATTATAGGGTTATAAAAAGGAAGGATAGATTTATCTCTACCCTCTTAACTCCAAAAACAGGAGATCCTGTCGCAATCATCAATACGCACCTCGCATCATTTGACGATCAAGGATTAATTCGTAAGCAGCAGTGTGCTGAAGTAATGGCATATGCACAAGATCTGTATCGAACAGGTGTGCAGGTGATTATTGGAGCTGATTGGAATATGCAGCTTGCTCCTCAACAATTGTACAACACATCCTCAAGACACTTTGAATTCCCAAAAGAAATGCTTCCCCGTAATTGGTTGATACAAAGCTGTCCAAATACACCTACCGCCCGTTCAACGAATCAGCCCTACGAAAAAGGAGTCAGTGATACTGCGGTTATTGATGGTTTTGTCTGTTCTCCCGGCATTACCGTAGAAAGCGTACGGACCGTTGATTTACATTTTGAATATTCAGATCACCATCCCGTTGAAATTGTTATCTCGTACTAGATACCAAAAACACGTGTGAGTCCGTATCCCACACCAAATGCAATACCTGCTGCAACACCGCCGATAAGTATATTACGCACTGCGGTAAAAAAACGATTCTTTCCCAGTATCGCGCCGGAGGTATATCCAATTGCACCAAAGGAAAGCATCGTGGCGATCACTGACACGAAAGTGGCATAGGTGGAGAACCCCTCAAATATAAAAGCGGTAGCAAACGGAATCAAAGGCACTAAGCCAACTCCCACAAATGATGCAAATGTGACCATTCCCTCCCGTAACGGACGCCTCCGTTCGTGAACACTATTCTCAGATAGCGCCGAAAGATAGCTCGATGTTCCCATAGAAAATGCATCGGCAAGTACATTAGCCAATCCGATTACAAGGATAACCCCTACTGAAAGTCCCGCACCAACCGCTCCGGTAACGATAGCAAAGGTTGTCACCAATCCGTCCATACTTCCATAGACGAACTCGGGTAAGTATGATTTCCTGCTTCTCATGACTGCAAACACGCTTTAATGAATCCGGTAAACAAAGGATGTGGATCAAGCGGGCGCGCTTGTAGCTCTGGGTGAAATTGAGTAGCAAGAAAAAATGGATGTATGGTTTTGGGCAACTCAACTATTTCCATAAGAGTTCCATCCGGAGATCTTCCGGAAAATACAAGTCCCGCATCTTCCAACAATGATACGTACTTTGGATTCACCTCGTAACGGTGTCGATGTCTTTCCTCTACGGTATCGGTGCGGTATATACTCCTCGCCAATGATCCTTTTTTTAGATTCGCTGGATATACTCCAAGACGCATCGTTCCTCCATAACGCTTCTTTTCCAACTTCTCTTTTTGATCTTCCATTATGTTAATAACAAGGTGTTCTGCACCCTTATCCACCTCTCTGGTAGTCGCATTTTTTATACCTGCAACAGTACGTGCATATTCTATTACGGCAAGTTGCATACCGTAACAAAGACCCAAATAGGGAATAGTGTGCTCCCTGACGTATGTAATGGCCATGAGTATTCCCTCTATACCCGTTGTGCCAAAACCACCAGGAACCACCACACCATCGTACTTCTTGAGCTCGCTGATTTTTAACTTTCCCGATTCAAAATCTTGTGAAGAAATCCAAGTAAGTACTGGTTTTGCATCAAGCGCGAAGGCGGAAAACTTGAGAGCTTCAATTACCGATATGTACACATCCGAGAGCACAAAATCGCCTGAACTAAAATACTTCCCCACCACCGCGATGCGTACTTCTTTCTTTGGATTATGTGCTTTGTGCGCAAACCGTTCCCACTGTTCCATGTCTGCCTTCTTATGTTTCTTCTTCAATCCAAGTTGTGCGAGTATGATTCCTGAAAAATTATCCTTTTCCAAATTAAGGGGTACATCATAGATGCTCTCAATATCTGGAGCTGAGATGACGTGATCGGTACGTATATTACACTGTTCTGCAATTTTACCCTTCCGTCTCTCATCGACATATTCCTCAGAACGTCCGATGATAAAGTCCGGCTGAACCCCGTACGAATTAAGTTGTCGTATGGCATTTTGAGTGGGCTTTGTCTTCATTTCACCAACTTTTGGTGGAATCGGCAAATACGTCACCATCACAAACAGCACATCATGAGGATTGCGTGCCTTCATCAATCGCGCAGCTTCAATGAACATGGCATTTTGGAAATCTCCCACCGTTCCTCCTATTTCGATGACACTAATCTGAGAACCATTAACCATTGCGGCTCTCTCCATCCTATTCACTATTTCATCTCTAATATGCGGAATCGCCTCAACACACTTCCCGTCATATTCCAAGTTACGCTCTCGTTCGATTACGTCTCGATACACCATCCCACTGGTTACGTAGTTCTCTGGAGGAAGATCTCTTCCTAAGAATCGCTCATAATTTCCCATGTCCTGATCCGTCTCCAAACCACTCCGTAAAACAAATGTCTCACCATGCTCAACGGGATTCATGGTACCTGCATCCACATTTAAATATGGGTCCACTTTTACCAAATTGACCTTGTATCCGTTTGCTTGTAAAACTTTGCCTATTGACGCAGTGGTGACACCTTTTCCCACGCCGGACATGACTCCACCAATCACGAAAATATATTTGTGTTCTTTTTTCATCATGCGCACACATCACCCTTGGGGTGTATTTTAATTTACTTTGATACTGAATATTTTAAATATCTTCGCACTGCCGCAAAACTCGAGATGCCCCCAAGTGCAGCGCCCGTACTAATTAGTACGAAGAAAAACGTTCCGAATGAATCTCCGTAGTATGTCAGTACGTTGAACGAGCCGAGTATTGCCTCAGATGCCGGACCAACCCACAGCGCAAAAGGATACATAAATACCAACGCAAGTAATCCTCCTGCACATCCATACAATGCTCCTTCGATGATAAACGGTCCTTGCACGTATGCATCAGACGCTCCAACAAGTTGCATAACGCCAATCTCATCTTTGGTGGTATAAATAGCTAATCGGATGGTGTTGAATACGATGAGAATAGAAACCACGATGAGGAATACGGTGGTAACGAGTCCGAATCTCTCAGACGCATCAATGATTTCTGTTAATTTATCAATTGCTGCTTTGTTTTGATAGTAGTTGATTTTTTCAATGATTTGCGTACCACTTCCCACGGTAGTTTCGTTATCCAAGAACTTGGCAATCCCCTCATATTGGCTTGTTTCCTTGGCACGAACAGCGAGAGAAGCTCCCAACGGATTCTCTTCAAGTTCGTCAAGAGCTTGTAAGGTGAGTTGATCATTTTTGTGCCGCTCACGAAATTGAGCCAGCGCTTCTTCGCGAGAAACATATTCAACCGACGCCACTTCCGGAAGTTCCTGTACAGAATCTCGAAGTGCCAACATCTCATCCTCCGGAGCAGAGGTAAGGAAGTATACATTAATATCAACTTTCTCCTCCAATTGTGTGAGTGTCGCATCAAGAGCAGCACTCATCATCATGAGCACTCCTATCACAAAAAGCATGATTGCCATAATGAGAACCGTGGCCAATGACACGAAACCATTGCGCAAGAAACCGACAAATCCTGCTCTCGATACTCGTTTTACATTAGTCCAAAGATCCATATATTAAGATATTATAGCGCAAAATGTCCGGATGAATCATCTCGCGCAACACGCCCCTCATCCATCGTGATAACACGCTTCCCGAGTGACGAAATCACATCTTTGTTATGTGTTGAGAGAATAACGGTTGTTCCCAGGTCATTAATTTTCTTCAGAATCTGTACCACTTCGTGTGTGCTAATGGGATCCAAGTTTCCTGTTGGTTCATCGGCAACCACTACATCGGGTTGATTCACTATTGCACGCGCAATGGCGATGCGCTGCTGCTCTCCTCCTGAAAGCTCGTGAGGAAAATTGTCCATCTTTTCAGAGAGGTCTACGAGGTCGAGTACGTATGGTACATCTGCCTCTATTTCTTCATCTGTCTTCCCCGCTGCCTCCATGGCGAACGCAATGTTCTCATACACCGTTTTTTTAGGTAGTAACCGAAAGTCTTGGAATACCGCTCCTATGCGGCGGCGAAGACTGTTTAAATCCAATTTGTTCATCTGGCACACTTCGCAATCATCAAAATATACCGCACCTTCAGATGGTGCTTCTTCTGCAAAAATCATCTTGAGCAATGTTGATTTTCCAGCCCCTGAATGTCCGACAATAGATACAAACTCTCCTGGCTCTATTTTGATGGTAACATCATCCAACGCCGCCGGACCTCCATTATAGAATTTGGTAACCTTATCAAAAAGAATCATGTGCGTACTATTATACAATCCTATACCATAAACAGCGAGAGGTCTCCGTTGAATACTGCATCAACGTTTGATGTTTCCACGTTACTCCGATGGTCCTTTACCTTCTTGTATGGATGTAATACGTATGAACGTATTTGACTACCCCACTCTATTTTTACCTCAGATGAAATTGACAATCCTTGTTGTTCTTTTTCTCTGTCCTCTTCCTGCTTCTTAAAGAGCTTTCCGCGCAACATTTCCATGGCTCGCTCTCGGTTTCGCTCCTGACTTCGTTCAGCGGTACATTTTACCGTTATCCCGGTAGGTTTGTGAGTGATGCGAACTGCAGTTTCAACCTTGTTCACATTCTGACCTCCAGCACCGCCGGATCGAGCAAACGAGATATCGAGATCCGCATCCGAGATGCCGAGCTCGACAAGACCAGGTAATCTCGGCAACACCTCGACAAGAGAAAAACTTGTCTGTCGCTTTCCCTGTGCGTTAAATGGACTGATGCGAACAAGTCGGTGCACTCCTGATTCATTTTTGAGTTTTCCATATGCATGTTTACCCTTGACCGCAAAAGAAATGTTCCTATACCCCGCAGAGCTTGCATTCTCATCAAGAATCGTTGCCTCCCATCCCTCATGTTCTACAAACTTGCGATACATCTCAAACAACATGGTGGAAAAATCCTCCGCGTCATCTCCCCCGGCGCCGGAGAGAATACTTACTATCGCATCTCCCCGATCATATTTGCCAATCCCTGATTGTTCGTCCTTAAGTTCCTGTAATTCTTGAATGAGATTTTGTGCATGTGTGGAATCATTCCAAAAATCCGGCTGTTGCATCAACTGCTCTATTTCTTTTATTCTCTCCATGAGCCACCGAGAGGGCTTGAACCTCCGACCTATGCGTTACGAGTGCATTGCTCTACCAACTGAGCTACGGCGGCATACTGGAGCCAGGAACGGGATTCGAACCCGTGACCTCACCCTTACCATGGGTGCGCTCTACCAACTGAGCTATCCCGGCTTAAGAGGTAATAGTACAAGTTTCATTGACCTTATTCAATATACATGGATACTACTGCGTATGATACGAGAAGCGTTTGACGTAATAGTTATAGGAGGAGGCGCATCAGGTATGATGTGCGCAAGTATTGCAGCATCAGGTGGTAAGAAAGTTCTTCTTCTTGAGAAGAATAAGGAGCTTGGTAAGAAACTTGGCATCACCGGCGGAGGACGTTGTAACATAACGAATGCTGAATTTGATGTTAAAAAGTTTTTGAGTAACTTCCCGCAGGCGGGCAAATTCCTGCACTCCCCGTTTTCGAAGTTTTCAGTGAGTGATACATTTTCGTACTTTAAGGAGAGGGGCTTGCCATTGGTGACAGAGGCAAGAAATCGTGTATTTCCAAAATCACAAAAAGCTGCAGATGTAGTTACAGTTCTCAAGGGTGATCTCGGCAAGAATAATGTCACTGTATACACACAAGCCCACGTACTTTCGATATCTCAAAAAAACAACACTGTTGTTGGTGTAGAGATGAAAGATGGAACCTCTTACAAAGCAAAGTGCGTAGTTCTTGCAGCGGGAGGTATGGCAGCACCTGAAACAGGATCAAATGGGGATGGATTCCATATGCTAGAAAAACTTGGACACACTGTTTTCAAACCGAATCCAAGCATCGTTCCCCTTAAAACAGATGTGCAGTGGGTTCATCGACTATCAGGTACTTCCTGCTCATTTATGGAATTGAAATTTATTCAAGAGGGAAAAGTCAGGTTGAAAAAGAAAGGAAAACTTCTTTTTACACATTTTGGTATATCGGGACCACTCGTTCTTAACTCATCATATGAGGTATCTGAACTTCTGCACGCAGGACCAGTGCATGCATCAGTGAATCTTTTTCCTGATACCAACGAGGGGGATTTGGATAGGAGGATCGTGAAGCTATTTGACCGAAATAAAAACAAAAAACTGAGAAATGTACTTCCTGAATTAATACAAAAATCTTTGGCTCATGCTGTCATTCATTTAGTCGGATCAAAACTAGGGGAAATAAGTGTACATTCAATCACAAGAGATGAAAGAAAGAAGCTTGTACGAACCATGCAGTCCCTCGGGTTTGAAATTACAGGAACTATGGGGTTCGATAGAGCTGTCATTGTAGACGGAGGAATAGATCTGACCGAAGTAGACTTTACTAACATGACATCTCGACTGTATAAAAACCTCTATCTTCTTGGAGACATTTTAAACATAAATAGACCTTCCGGTGGTTTTTCGCTACAACTGTGTTGGACCACCGCGTATGTAGCAGCACGCGACATACTCTCAAAATAGTGGAAAGTTCCATATATCCTGCTAGAATAGCGGCTATTGCGGACGTAGCTCAACTTGGTTAGAGCACTCGCCTGTCACGCGAGAGGTTGCGGGTTCAAGTCCCGTCGTTCGCGCCGCAATATATTTTATATTTTAACAACCGTTGAGTTTGATTATGGTGCCGAGGACAGGAATTGAACCTGTGACCTTGGGTTTATGAGTCCCACGCTCTAACCAACTGAGCTACCCCGGCGTGCGCCAAGAATATCAATTTATTTGACTCATTTCAATATAAAACTTTATCGTGTTGCGGGAGCCGGAATTGCACCGGCGGCTCGGGGTTATGAGCCCCGCGAGATACTTCTTCTCCATCCCGCTGCGGAGCAGTATAGCATAAAAGAATCCTCTAACCAATATATCCCAACTCTTTAAACACGCCCTCGTATAAGTTAATGACACGACGTGCATCCCTGTGCGAGATATTAAAATCACTTCCATCATGTGCGATGCGATTACGCACCTTGTGTGCCTCCCATGCATCATCAATAGTGTTCACGTCACTTCGTGCAATTTGCTTCATTTTCTCTCCAACTCCATCCCCGGTATATCCTAGATTAGTCACCACATCATCAAGCATAATGTCAGCTTCCATAATCGCCTGTCGCCAACTGTTTGCATCATCTGCTTCAATATGTCTCATCACTTCTCGCCAACGCGCCTCTCCCGCAGTTCCTGCTGCAGGAGCATCTTCCTCCCCAAAAGTAATCCTGCCTTCTACAGTCATTGGCTGATGTTTGTAGTAGTTTTCTTCTATTGCCCGTATTTGCTTTACTCGCAATATTGCGTAGATGATCGCAATAACAATGCCCATCGAAATGATAAACGAAGTTCCTGCGACAGCATCCCATCCATTATTCAAAATTGTATTTTGCACCAATGTGGTTATTTCAATGGAATCCATAGTTGCCTCTGATGCAATCTCATCTGAGATTACCGCATCAAATGATGGTGGCGTTATGTACGAATTATTGGGCATATGCTGTAGTAACTATTGTCTCAAAATCTCTCCCGATGGAAAACAGCGACTCATCCTCTCTCTGTGGAGCGATAAACTGCATACCCACCGGCAATGCAGAGCCCTTCCGATCCACCGTACCCATGGGAATTGATATAGCGGGTACACCGGTTAAATTAACCGGAACGGTGAATATATCGGCTGCATACATGTTCAGTGGATCGTCTGATCTCTCACCTATCTTGAATGCGGGAGTTGGACTTGTCGGTGTTGCAATAACATCAACACTCTCAAAAACTTTCTTGAAATCACTGGCAATTTGGTTGCGAACCGCAGTTGCTTTCCGATAGTATGCATCCGCATATCCTGACGAGAGTACGAAAGAACCCAACAATATTCTTCTTCGTGATTCCGGACCAAACCCATTTCCCCGCGTTTGCGTATAATCACTCAATAGATCTTTTCCGGGTGTGGCCACGCCGTAGCGCATACCATCGTATCGGGCCAAATTTGTTGAAACCTCTGCAGGCATAATTATGTAATATGCAGCAAGCGCATAGGTAATATTCGGTAATTCGATGTCAACAATGTCATATCCCCTTTCCTTGAGTTCCTCAATGCGCTGCTCAAAAATCGCAAGGACATCAGCGTCTATCCCCTCTCTCAAAAAATGTCTCGGCACACCTATCCTTTTTACCTCTCTCGCGCTGCCGAAAACATCATCGGG
>CESG01043308.1_pt1 | contig 17035 bp, 12 predicted proteins | sample 531121 | NCBI WGS metagenome assembly CESG01 (sample SAMEA2621287, study PRJEB7988) | marine metagenome | biome: marine biome (ENVO:00000447); feature: mesopelagic zone (ENVO:00000213); material: "saline water (ENVO:00002010), including plankton (ENVO:xxxxxxxx)" | depth 800 m
ATACCGATTCCGCAGGCGGTCCTAGGCCACGAAAAGCGGCTTCGGGATATATTGGGAGACCTCTCCTCACTGTTGGACCGCCGGAACTGGCCGGCTAGATCCTGGGCTACCAGTGCCAGTGTTCGCCGGGTCTGATACAACAGATAGGTCAGTGCCACAAATAGGAACAACCCGTGGATGCCCAAGTAACGGTGCAGCGGGGTTCGCCACTTCGTCGCTTCCAATCCTGCTTGGAAAGTCTCGTAGGACTGGTGGAACGGGTAGAAGGCCACTACGCTCAGCACGACGATGCCCACGCCCAGACCAGCCAGCAGAACCAATTTACGCGGAGCGCGTCCGGGGCTGAAGTGGACCGCCGCCCCCAAGATCGCCGCCGTGAGCAGAACGTACGAGGGGTAGTCCCAACTGTTTATAACCCACAACGCCCCCAAGGTTACCGCCAAGGCGGCACTGGCAGACACGCTCCACAACGCTCCGTTTTGCCGCAAACCCACAACCATGGCCATTCCCAGGCCAATCACCAACAGGGTGAAGGGAATCACCATCATGTGCGGGTGCAGATCGGCGAACAAGAAGGTGAAGAACGGGAACTCGGTGATGTGCCAAGAAACATCTGGAGAGCCAACGATTTTCTCGGGCACCCAGAATGCCAGGGGCGACGGGTCGAAATTGTCCAGCGGCGGGATCATTCGGCTGCTTCGCCAGAAGTCGAAGTCGGGGAAATTTTGGCCGCCGACAAACTTCATCCATGTCCCTTGGGCGATCTGGACTATGCCGTCCAGATTACCGATAACCGAAACGAATAATCCAGCCGTCAGACCCGCCCCGGTAGGGGTCCACAAAGATATACGCCAAGGCCTGCGGCGTACTCTTATATCGGCCCCATCGCCGCCGCCAGTGGTGATAGATCGGCGAGTGCCTTCGGCCAGGTTGTAAACCAGAGAATAGGCCCCGGTAAAGGTCAAGGCGAAAAACAGGGGAACGGCCAGGTTGAAGGCAGTGGTGGGAACTATGCTGGTAACGCGGATCAACCCGGCCAGCACGAAATACCCCCAATAGTAGTAGTTCATGTAGCCGCCGGCGTGCCAGGGGTCGAAGGGCGGCAAAGAGGTTGATCGAACCACCGCATTGAGGTAGGCAAGCTCCATGGGCTTCTCTCCGCCGCGATATGGGTGCCACAGGTCCGGGTTCGCCGCCCTTACAGCAACGAAGGCCAGAAAAGCCGCCAAGAAGATGAATTCCGCCGTTAGCGCCAACCGCCAGTTCTGAACGAAGAACCCCCGTATCTCCCTCCATCGGAAGATTAATACCAACCCGGACAAAGATGCCAACGCCAGTATCCCCATGTATATGGCCGTACGGGATAATTCGATCCACCCAAAGCTAACCAGGAGCCAGGTCACGTAGCTGGCCCCCAACAACCCAAGGATGCGGGCTAGAACTATCCCTCTATCCGGCAGTGGCCTGAACAGGAAGATTGCCAATGGCAAGGCCGCCAGATATACCAACTCCACCACCAGCAGCCAGGCCAGTACGGGCAAGGCATTGGTCCAACTCCGCCGCAGAATTATGTTCGACCAAGTACCGCCGCCCCGTTGTGCCGCCGCTTCTTCGGCCGTCATCAGCAACCCAACCGGCGGCCGCTGAAACCTATCAGTACGGGTTCTGGATAACTGAAGTCTTATCTCACCTTCGGGCAATTTGAGTCGATTGCGAAAGAGTAGTACTTGGGGGTGGTCATACCCGACCACGTTGTCGTCAGCGTACCCCAAGTCAAAAGTCAGCAGCGAGGACTGTTCGGGAGCCAATGGTTCCGGAGACGGTAGACCGGCTCTCTTAAAAGGATTGTCCTGAAAAGAAATCCCCAGAAGCCGGGGGTGCGAAGTAAACCGCCGTTCCAGTTGGTAACCCAATTCCCCTTCAAATAGCTTCTTATAGTAGGAATAGCTCAATGGGTACCGGTCGGGGGCACGAGCCACGCTGCTGTATGGACGGTTGCTGTAGAACACGAGATATTCAGAATGCGAGAGCCGCTTGGCAAGCTCGTCCATCTTCTCCCGGTTGTCCGGTTGGTTGTACACCGGAAATTGCCAGACATCGTAGGCGTACAGATCAGGGACAAACTCGTCCCAATGATTATCGCTGACAATGCTGGTGCCGTAGGTGACGTTCCCTTTGATCCACTCGGAGGCCTCCACCGCCGGGTGGCCTTTGGCGTAGACGTTCTGGAAGGCCAAGGCGTAGAAGGCGGTAGACACTACCACCACTCCTAATAAGAGCCAAGCCATCCTGGTTGATTGGGCCCGCAGCCATCCCATCATCGGAAAGCTGAACGACGTGTCTCTGACGACCGTCGGGCGGCTTCGAACGTAGGAGACCCGGCGGGCAAAGTCCACCGTCCAGAGGAGCATCCGCGCCCCCATCAATATCAGGAAAGGGGTGAGGGGAATCATATAGCGCTGGAAATGTACTTCGAAGCTCTCTAAAAATATAAAAGTGGGGACCACCCAGGCAAGCACCAGCAGGTCGGCCCGGAGATGACGCCGTTGGGTCAGAGCCAGGATTGCGGTGAACGGGACCGCTAACCAGGCGATTAACCCCAAGGGCAGACCCAATCCCCAAAGAGCCACCTGCTTGATTTGGTAGATAAATGCCGGTGTGTCGATGTACTGGATGGTGAAAGGAAGCGTTCCCGCCTCCCGAGCCATATCTACTTGACTCCCTATCCCATCAAAGAAAGCGTTGTAGTCCAATAATGCGTAGGGTGCAGATATGATGAGGACAACCACGGCTATAACGGCAGCCAATGCAGCTTGACCATACATCGGCAAAGTCGACCGGGGAGTGATGCGCGCCCAGCGTCCGTCAACCGAATCCAACAACGTATAGAAATAGGCCAATGCCAGGGGCAGCAGCAGCGGCAGGATGTTAACCTTGGGCGCCAGTGCCATACCCACGAAGAGGCCTAGAAGAGCCGAGTCCCGCAATCGGCGGCGCTCCACCATCCGCAACATCGCCCAGAAACTTGCCAAAGTGAGCAGGACTGAAAATGTTTCCGGACGGTAGAAATGACTGTTCTGCACATGTATCACCGCCAGAGCCGCCAGTCCGGCGGCCAACAACCCCACACCCTGGCCGTACATGCGCCGGCCCACCAGGAAAAGTAGGAACACCGAACCCACGTCGGCCAGGGCGGAGAGTGGGCGTCCAACATAGCGCATATCCAGGGCCGAGATATCGGTGAACAGCTCCACTATGGACCGGCCAATCACCATGACATAGATAAGGATGCTGCCCAAGGGGAACCAGTGAGGGTTCAGCGGACTGCGCTCAGCGTCGAAGAAAACGCTGGGACTGGGGATGCCAGCAACAGTTTCAGGGTATTGTTGTAGGTAGCCGCACCGGCTGGAGCCCCGTGCTTCGGTCAGAACATCGTACATACATCCCGCCCGCATGTAGATGTCGCGTTCGTCCGGGTGAAACAGGTGCCCGTCGTCCCAGTTAACCCCATGCAAACGCAGGCCTAGGGCAACCAGGAGAATCAACGCCAGGACAAAGAGGACCCAAGGCGCCCGGTGGGTGCGGTTGACGGGAGGTCTCAAAACTCTAGCACTACTTGGCAGAGCACGCCAAGGCAATGAGATGAGGAATGGCTTGGGTTAGAACGGGCCAATGAGAGCCCCCTAAAAGGGTTCGCGGGGAAGAGGCTGGCAACCCATCAGCGCCGGTGCCAGCCCTTTCTGGATGTACGAAGTCCGGAGGGACTTAGATGCCTTTTTCGCTGATTAACGCACAGAGGTCGGCGGTGCGGCAGGAGTAACCCCACTCATTGTCGTACCAACCCATGACTTTAATCATCCGGTTCTGCATGACCATGGTCGCAAGACCGTCGATGATGCAGCTATGGGGATTTCCCCTGAAGTCGGAGCTTACCAGAGGCTCGTCCGTGTAGTCCAAGATACCCTTCATCTTCCCAGAGGCGGCTTCCTGATACGCAGCGTTAATCTCTTCCACCGTAACATCTCGAGACACCGTGGCGACGAAATCGGTGATGGAGCCGGTGATGGTCGGGACGCGGAAAGCTATGCCGTCCAGCTTTCCGTTCAACTCCGGTAGAACCAGTCCCACCGCACGGGCAGCCCCTGTTGATGTCGGAATGATGTTGGCGGCGGCAGCCCTGGCGCGGCGCAGGTCGGAGTGGCGCTGATCCAGGATAGCTTGGTCATTGGTATAGGAGTGGATGGTGGACATTACACCATGCTCCACTCCGAAAGAATCGTTGATTACTTTGACCATGGTGGCGAAACAGTTGGTGGTGCATGAGGCATTGGAGATTATATTGTGGCTGGCGCTGTCGTACAGGTGTTCGTTGACTCCCAGAACCACGGTCAGGTCTTCGCCGCGGGCCGGCGCTGAGATAACGACTTTCTGAGCGCCGCCCTTCAAGTGTCCGCCGGCTTTCTCAGCGTCGGTGAAGATCCCGGTGGATTCAATCACGATGTCGACGCCCATCTCCGACCAAGGAATCTGTGCCGGATCGCGCTCGGAGAAAACCCGGATGCTCTTGCCGTCGACCAGCAAGTCGTTGCCGTTGGCTTCCACGTCCCCAGGGTATGCTCCATACGTCGTATCGTATTTGAGTAGATGGGCATTGGTCTTGGCGTCGGTTAAGTCGTTCACCGCCGCTATTTCCAACGTGCCCGGATGCCTCGCGTTGGTGGCTCGCAGGACCAAGCGTCCGATTCTACCGAATCCGTTGATTCCAACTCGAGTCGTCAATTCCCACCTCCGCAATTTTGGCGATTCCGCAGGTCTCGGAGCATTATGGCCTGTGGCACATCCGCCCCACCCCGCTGGCCCGTATATAATACCTGCTAATCGATGGGTTGGGAAGTTGAAGACGTGCCTGATTTGTGTATGGGTAGAGTCCGGCGCTGCACTCCGATATAATCTGTTCGGACAAGTTTACGAGGGCAAGCTTGGCCAATGTTGCCGCATCGAAAAGATCGACGACAATCAAGCTTGAATCCTTACCTGACCAGCCTAGATTCGTAGTCGCGAGATTCATCAGACAGGAGGGCCAAGATGGCATTGCAGCAAGTCACCAGTAACGTATACGCGGACACCGGCCGCATGGGTTGTAACTTCGGGTTCCTTGTCACGTCCGACGGAGTGGTCATGTTCGACAGTCCCCACCGCCCGACCGACGCCATGGAGCTGAAGGCGGAGATCGCAAAGCATGGAGAGCTGCGTTACATCATCAACACTGAACCCCACGGCGATCACTGGACCGGGAACTCGTTCTTCGATGCGCCGGTTATCGCCCAAGAAGGGGTGCGACGGCGCATCCAGGAAACCGACATGGGACCGCACATCGCGAGGGTTTCCGGCTTCGGACCCGACGAGCCTAAGTTGATGGAGGGCTACACTCCGAACCTTCCGGTTATCACTTTCAAGAACGGCATGACCCTGAACGTTGGCGATCACACCATCGAGATGATTCACATGCCCGGCCACACCGCTTACCAGGCCGCCATCTGCATCAAAGAGGAAGGTGTGGTCTGGACCAGCGACAACATCTTCAACAAGGTCCAAACCTATATCCAGGAAGCCAGCCCCGACGAGTGGCTGACGACGATCGAGTCCCTGCGCCGGTTGGACGAGGAGATCTTCGTGCCAGGTCACGGCTTGCTGTGCGACAAAGGTTACTTGGACGAACAGGGTTCCTACATCCAAGAGTGGAAAGACTACGTTTGGAATGCAGTTGAGCGGGGAGTAACCAAAGAAGACGCGATCTACAGCCTCACCGATAAAATCACCCGATATCCCATGGAGTCCCCCCATCAGGACAACCCTGCAGTTAACCGGATGAACGTGGCCAACATCTACGACTTCCTAACCAACAACTGGAAGCCGTCCAACCCCCAGAACCCGCCCGCCAGATAGGGAGGGGTTCTCTCCTATAATGGAAGAGGGTTGATTCGAGGCTTCCACCCCCATCCTATCCTTATCCATTCGTAAGGGGGAGAGTTAGAGAGGGGGTGAAATGCTACTGAGAAACTTCTCTTGGCTCCGGATGGAAGTCCCGCCAACACCCCCTAGCATCACCCCACCTTGATATGCTTAAAAGCCTCAAGCCCGGCATACTTGGCCGACGGCCCCAACTCCGCCTCGATGCGCAGCAACCGGTTGTACTTGGCGACCCGCTCCGACCGGGCCGGCGCGCCGGTCTTTATCTGCCCAACATTCCAGGCCACTGCCAAGTCGGCGATTGTGGTGTCCTCAGTCTCCCCCGAACGGTGGCTCATCACGCCGCTCCAGCCCGCCGACCGGGCCAAGGTCAGAGCTTGAAGGGTTTCTGTGATGGTGCCGATCTGATTGGGTTTCAGTAGAACCGAATTGGCCGCGCGGGTGTCGATGCCCTCTTGGATGCGGCTTGTGTTGGTGACCAGCAGGTCGTCTCCCACCAATTGGACGGTTTCTCCCACTCGTTGGGTTAGATTGGACCAGCCTGCCCAATCGTTCTCATCCAATCCATCTTCGATGCTGATGATGGGATATTCGACGACCCAACGGGCGTAGATATCGCCCATCTCTTCCGCAGTGAAACTCGTTCCCTCACGCTCCAGTAGGTACTTGCCCGCTCGTTCCTGGAAAAGTTCGGAGGCAGCGACATCCAGTGCCAGATAAACGTCCCGGCCCGGAATGTATCCGGCTGTTTCCACTGCCCTCAGCACCAACTCCAAGGCGTCCCGGTTGGAAGGCAAAGTCGGGGCGAACCCTCCTTCGTCTCCAACATTCAGGTTATGTCCACCTTCTCTAAGCAGACCTCGAAGGGCGTGGTAGATGTCAGATCCGGCCCGTAATGCTTCAGAGAAACTTGCCAATCCCACCGGGGCGACCATGAACTCTTGGATATCGGTGGAGTTGGAGGCGTGGGCGCCGCCGTTGAGGATGTTGAACATGGGGACTGGCAGGCTCACTTCGCCCCCAGCCGCAAGATAGCGCCAGAAAGATACGCCTTCGCCTCCGTTCTGGACGGCGGCGCCGGCTTTGGCCACAGCCATGGAAACGGCGAGAACGGCGTTGACGCCCAGGTTGCTTTTGTCGGGGGTGCCGTCAAGTTCGATGAGCCGGAGGTCTATGCCCTCCTGGTCCGTTGGGGAACGGCCCACTAACGATGCGCCTAGCATGTCGTCTACGTTGGCCACCGCTTTGAGGACCCCGTTGCCCCGATAGCGGTCCGGGTCCCGGTCTCTCAGTTCCCAGGCTTCATGGCTGCCGGTGCTGGCCCCGGATGGGACCGCTGCGTGAACCTGAGTCCCGTTGGAGAGGGTCACCTCGGCTTCCACCGTGGGATTACCCCGAGAATCCAGGATCTCCCTGCCCCGGACACTGGCAATCGTCGCTCCAGCGTCACGGCCTACCATGGGGTTTCGGTCCGAGGGAAACCAGCTATATGACGCATGATTTGTCGCATCCTCGACCCACCAATATCGTACCGCCGGGAATCTAACCCAGGAATAACCCTAGCTGTTCCGGGCCTCTGCTGCAGCGATTGCTTTGTCCACGGCGTCCACGGCACCGGTCGCTTGAATCATTGCTCCGTTGACCGGTTGCCCGTCGCCGTTCTTGGACAACGGCCAGGTATTCAGTGCAACCACCGGAATACCGTCTCCCAGGGCATGGCCGATCTCCGATAGAGTCCCGAACGCACCGCCGATGGCAATCACGGCTTCCCCTGTGTGAACTACTATGACGTTTCGCGAGAAGCCCATGGTTGTGACGATGGGAATATCTACGTAGGAATTAGCGTCCCGGTTGGAACGTCCCGGCAATATCCCGATGGTGGTCCCGCCCGCCGATTTAGCCCCTTTGCAGGCCGCTTCCATGATTCCGCTCAGCCCACCGCAGACCAGGCTCACGCCACGGGTTGCCAACTCCCGGCCAACTTCTTCGGCCAACCGAACGTGCTCTGGATTAGTGGGGTTGCTTCCACCGATAACAGATATAATCATTTTTCCAAACCCACCTTAGCGACTACTGTCGCACAATCAGGATTAAAGGCCAGGTAGGATGGCGTGACTGGCTGCGTCGATGACCATCAGGAAGGGCGCAGGATAAACCCCCACCCAGAATACTCCCATTAGAGTAACCGCTTGAACCGCCAGAATCAAAGGCGACGTCGAAGCGTCGGTGCCTTCGGGAACATGAACTTCTCCCCCGGCGATGGCCTCCGCCACTTCTTCAACCGGCCTGATGTACATCTGCCGAATGACCTGTAGATAGTAATACAGGGAGATTAAGCTGCTGAAGATTGCCAGACCGGCCAACCAAAGCATCCCTTGGCTGGCCAAGGCGGTAAAGAGATAGAACTTGATGGTAAACCCGGCGAAGATGGGTAATCCACCCAGCGAGAACAGACCGATGGCGATGGTCGCCGCCAAGAAGGGCTGCCCATCGGCCAATCCTCTGAAATCGGCTATCTCATCCTTTCCCGTCATGTTGAAGAAGGAAATCAAACCGGCGAACACTAGCATGTTGGTCAGGGAATAACCGACCAGATACAGCATCACACCGCTGGCCGGCAAGATGGAGTCGGCGGACAATGCCGCGATACCGGTCAAGATTATCCCGACCTGACCGATGCTTGAGTATGCCATCAACCGTTTTATGTTGTGCTGGGCCAGGGCTACCAGGTTGCCTCCCAGCATGGTTATACTGGCCAGCACCGCCACCACGATCTGCCATTGGTCGGCAGCGGGCAAAAAGCCTTCGGCGAACAACCGCAGCACCAGCGCGAAAGCCGCTGCCTTGGAAGCGATCGCCAGGTACGCCGTTACCGGGAACGGCGCTCCTTCGTAGACGTCCGGCGCCCACATGTGGAACGGCACCGCCGCCAATTTGAATCCCAGTCCTACCAGAATCAAGGACATGCCGACCCACAATGCCGGGCTAACATCTCCGGCATTCGTCAGCGCCGCGCTGATGGAATCGAACTGGGTCACTCCCAGGGTGCTGTAGACCATGCTTATGCCATAAAGCAAGAGCGCAGACGAGAACGCGCCGATGATGATGTACTTCAACCCGGCCTCGTTGGACTTAGCTTCGTTCCGGGCGTAGGCCGCCAGCACATATAGGCAGAAGCTAAGTAGCTCGAGGGAGATGTAGGCCGTCAGCAACTCCCGGGATTGGGCCATCACGTTCATGCCCAGGATGGAGAACAGTATCAGTCCGTAGAACTCGCCCCTGCTGGTCAGATTTTTCTCCAGGTAGTCCATGGAACTGAGGATGATGAAAATACCCAGTCCCAAGAAGAATACCTTGAAGAACAGGGAGAATGCGTCAACCGCCAAGAGTCCGTTATAGAGGGACTCGCTCTCCCCCCAGAGCAACCACAGAGACAGCACAATCAAGCCAGCCAACCCGGCGATGGACAGCCAACCCAGCAGGTTCTTTCGGCTCTCTGGAATAACCAAGTCCACGGCGAACACCAGCAGTGCCAGCCCAGCCAGAGCGAACTCCGGAGTCAGCAGTTGTAGATTGTCGGTTAAACCCGGTATCAAGACCTACACTCCGGGGAGGGCGTCTACGCTGACGTTGATGAGCCGCATCAACGGCTCAGGCCAGACACCCACAAAAATCAAGATTAATACGAAAACTCCACCCACTGTCTTCTCCACGGGACTGGCATCGGTGAGGTGTTCCCACCGCTCGTCGGACTCACCGAGAAAGGTCAGAGCCAGCAACCGTAGGATGTAGACCGCGGTTAGCGCAGCGCCTATCACGGCCAAAACCGCCAACGGTAGATATGTACGGAACGCTCCGGTAAATACCATAAATTCGGCGATGAACCCACTTAGCCCCGGCAGGCCCAGCGAGGCCAAACCGGCGATGGCGAAGAAGAAACCAGTAACCCCCATCCGGCTGAACAGACCCCGCAGAACATTGATGTCCCTAGTGTGGGTCCGATCGTAGATCGCCCCGACCAAAAGGAACATGAGGGCCGTCATGATTCCGTGGGAGAACATCTGCAGGACCGCCCCGCCAACGCCGATGCGATCCAAGGTGGCGATTCCCATGAGAACGTAACCCATGTGGCTGACGCTGGAATAGCCAATCACGTACTTGAGATCGGTCTGGGACATGGCCGAGACCGCACCGTAAAGGACGTTCACCGTGCCCAAGGTTATCAACACGGGCATCCAGTTTTCCGCTCCCTCGGGAAGGAGCACCATGCCGACCCGGATGATGCCGTAAGCTCCCAGCTTCATCAGCACCCCGGCGTGCAACATGCTGACCGCCGTGGGCGCGGCAACGTGTCCGTCCGGTGACCAAGTATGGAAAGGCCATAGACCGGCCAAGACTCCAAACCCGACCATGAACAGGGGGAACACCCAGGTCTGGAAGCTCTCGCTGAACCGCCCCGCCTCGGCCAAGCCGCCCAGGGTTTCCAGCGAGAAGGTGGAGAATCCCGCATCCGAAGCTCCCATGTACATCGCCAGGATGCCGATCCATACCAGCACGCTCCCCGCCACCAGGAATATAAACAGCTTCATAGCGGCGTAGTCTTTGGTGCGGAAGAAGGTGCGGAAGTCGGTCGAGCTGCCCCACACTCCAATCAGCAGATACATGGGCAGCACAGCCAGTTCGTAGAAGAAAAACAGGAAGAACAAGTCCCTTACCGCAAAAGTCCCAAAGACGCCGGCACCCAAGGCCAGCAATAGGACGAAGAAGTCCCGGGGTCGATAGACGATGGTTTGTGATATCAGCACGCCGCCGAACAGGATGATGCCGTTCAGCAGAATCAGGAGGGCGCTTATCCCATCAACGGCCAGTGATAGGTTGATGTCCACCGGAGCGGGCAGCCACGGGTAATTGTCGTGGAATTGGAACCCGCCCGCCCCGTAGTCGTACCGGACGAAGATATACACGGAGAGAATAAGGCTCAATCCGGCCACCACGATGGCGAAGTACCATACGTCCTTCTGTCGGTCGGCGGGCATGAACATAGCCAAGATCGCCCCCACCAAGGGAACGAAAATGACCAGCGCCAGAGCTATTTGATCGAAGTTCTCCATCCTATCCTTACGAGACCGCCCTGAACCACCAGAAGAGGGAAAGCGCTACTGTGCCGACCACCATGCCCAGAGCATAGCTATAGACATGACCAGTCACATGCAGCCGCATGACGATTCCCAGCCGCCGCACCGTATTGGCCGGACCGTTGACCGCCAGGTCGTTAACTACGACCCGATCAAAGAGACCGATGAAATTGGCTAGGAGCATCACGACATGGTCCACCATCCACTGGTATACCTCGTCGAAGTAATACTTGCCTTCCACCACCCGGACCAAGCTACCCATCTTGGAATGAAATCCTTCCAGCGAGACGCTGCCCTTCAGGTATATCAGATACCCAAGGACGAATGCTCCCACCGCTAGGATTATCGAAGTGATGCCCAGCCACCAATTAAAGTGGAAGCCCTCGGCCTCATGGAAGAAAATGAAGCTGCCGATACCATCGTAGCTGCCGGGCCAGTTGAAAGCCGCAAACCCGAAGAAGGCCGCAAAGATTCCCAACAGCGCCATGGGCACAATCATCGCCATCGGGGATTCATGGGCGTGATCCATGTCTTCGCCCATCTTGCCGAAGAAGGGCACAAACATCGCCCGGGCCATGTACATGGCGCTGAGGAACGCAGTGAAAAGGGCTAGCACAATGAAGGACTTGTTAAGGCGGTCATTGACGGCTAGCAATATCTCATCCTTGCTCCAGAAGCCGCTGAGGATGGGAATACCACCCAGGGACAGTGCCCCTAACGAAAATAGAAACGCTGTCATGGGCATCGCCTTTCGGAGACCGCCCATCTTTCTTATGTCCAGTTCGTCGGTGCCGTGCATCACGCTTCCTGCTCCCAGGAACAGCAACGCCTTGGCAAAGCCGTGGGCCAGCAGATGGAATATCGCTGCGGTGTAACCCGCTGCCCCCAGAGCTAGCATCATCAAACCCAGATGGCTGATGGTTGAGTAAGCCAGGATGCGTTTCAGATCCACCGAAACCAGGGCGATGGTCGATGCCATCAGGGCCGTGATAAGACCGACGACTGCCACAACAAACAGAGCATCGCCGTCGTAGGCGCTGAATATCGGGTAGACGCGGGCCACCAGGAAAACACCGGCCACGACCATCGTGGCGGCATGTATCAGCGCACTTACCGGAGTCGGGCCCTCCATAGCGTCAGGTAGCCAAACGTGGAAGGGGAATTGGGCCGACTTGCCCATGGCCCCCAGGAACAGCAGCAGGGCCGCTATAGTGGTCACTCCTTGAGTCATAGCTCCGCTGCTGACCGCCTCAAAGGCGTCGAACATGCTGAAGCTGCCTACCTCCCGGTAAATCAGCAGGATACCGATAAGCATCCCCACATCGCCGATGCGGGTAACTATAAATGCTTTCTTGGCAGCTTCCTTGGCGGCCGGTCTTTCGTGCCAGAAGCCGATCAGCAAGTAGGAACATATTCCGACCAACTCCCAAGCTACGTATAGAAGGAGGAAGTTATCGGCCAATACCAGGGTCAACATGGCGGCGGCGAACATGGCGTGGACGGCGTAGTACCAGCCGAACCTGGAGTCGCATTTCATATAACCCAGGGAATATATCTGAACCATCAAGGCCACGAAGGTAACCAGTCCGAGCATAGCTACAGTCAGGGGATCTACGATGAACCCCCAGGTGAGCAATACACTCGACGCCTCACCCGCCAGCCCTGCATTGAACCAGGCCATCTCATAATGGCAGGTCAAGGTCTCGGTATAGTGGCTTATCTCGCAGTTCTCGGTGCCAGCGCCCGCGCCCAAGAATCCAGCGAACACCCACCAGAACAGACCAAAACCGGCGGTGATGGCCAGGATAGCCAGGACCGAACCCTTTCCCGGCAGCACCCGTCCGAACACCACAATCAACGGGGCGGCGGCAAAGCTGAACACTGGAATCAACCAGGCCCACTCCATACTAGACGCTCTCCCAGGTCACAAGGTCATATAGCCACACTTTCGTAAAAGGGGGTTGGGGGGATTTCCCCTGACCGCTGAAAGCTGAAATCAGACAGCTCGTCACCATTTCATCAAGTCCACTTCGTCCACGTTCACCGTGCCCCGGTTCCGGTAGATGCGCAGGATTATCGCCAGGGCCAATCCCAACTCGGCAGCGGCAACGGTAATCACGAAGATGGCGATGATTTGCCCGTCGAAGTTGCTGAAGGCTTCCCCGGCGCTACGGTAGCCCAAGTGGGAAGCGGCGGCGATCAGATTTATATTCACGGCGTTGAGCATCAACTCGATGGACATCAGAATCAAGACCGCCGACCGCCGTGCTAGAACGCCGTACATCCCGATAACGAACAGGGCCGCGCTCAACAACTGGAAGTAAACTAGATCGACCAATTAGTTCCCTTCCTCGCTTTCCCGAGCGATGATAATCGCGCCGATAAGCGCCACCAGCAATACCAGCGACGCCACCTCAAAAGGTATGGCCCATCTGGTGAACAACGAATTGGCCAGATCGGTGAGAGCCGGGCTGTGAGGCTCGGTACCGACAGAGGCATTAGTCCAGAAGGATCCCGCCAGCACGGCCAAAGTGGCTACTGCCGCCGCCGCCGCCAAAGGCCACTGGCGATTGTCGGTGATTCGGGGATATTCGGCAGTGCGGGTTAGCATGATTGCGAACAACAGTACGATGGTGATGGCCCCGCCGTAGATGAGCACTTGAACGATGGCCAAGAACTCGGCAAAGAGAATCAGGTAGATACCGGCCACTGCCAGCAAGGACAGAAGCAGCGCCAAGGAGGCATGGACAACGTTTCTAGTCGCCACCACACCCAGCCCTCCGCCGAGGGTTAACACCGCCAATGCTATGAACAAAATCAAGGACATACTTAGCTGAACAACCCACCCATATAGGAATAATTAGACGCCGGTATTCTCATGCCAACACCCGGAGACATGCAAATAATAAGCCACCTGTACGGCGGCTCCGGTAAGGACCGGTGCTGATTGTAAACCGTTCAGCATGGCGCTAGACAACGGTTCAAGTATCTTCAAGAAGAAGCTTCCGGGGTTGCGGTCTCCCCAGATGAAGCCGCAGCCGCCTCGACAGCGGGTTTAGCCTCTGCCTCCGGCTTTGTCCGCTTGGACGGCGGGGTCCAGCCGGTCTCTCTCTGGTATTTGGACCCAATCTCCAGCAGGACGGGGAGATTTACCCGGTCGCCGTTGCGCTGGAAGGTGCTCATTTCGTGCTCGTGACTCATCACGATGGCGTCAAAGTTACACACATCGACGCAGATTCCGCACAGTATACACCGGTTGAGATTGATTTCGAAGGTATCGATAATTTTTCTACGGCTGCTTTTCCCCTCTTGTTGCAGGGGATTGTCCTTCATATTGGCAGACATGCACTGCGTCGGGCAATTGCGGATGCAAATCATGCAACCAGTGCAGTAGGGTTCGACCACATCACCATCCCAAGTCAGGGCAGGGAAACCCATGAACCGGTCCTGAACCGGAGTGGGAGCTTCAGTGTGCTTCCAGAGGACTCCTTGCTCCGGATATTGGCGGGTCACCGGACTTCGCAGTCCGTTCATGGTGGAGACCAGGGTCAACCAAAGACCTTTAATGCTATATATCATCGGCTATTCCTATGTGCCATCGTTCTACCCTTACTGTCCGGTCCGAGCTTCCAGGGCTTGGTACCTGGCGCGGACCTGTGCAGCCTGACTTGACGGTCCCGCAAAGCGCCGGTAGATCGAGTATCCCACCACCAATAATCCTGCCAGAGACATCAGCGTCAACGACCATTCGGGCCAGCCGTAGAACAGGTACACCGCAGTGATTACGATGGCATAGAAAGATAAGGGGACCATCACCTTCCAGGCAAAGGCCATCAACTGGTCGATACGCAGGCGTGGGAAGGTTCCTCTGATCCAGAAAATCACCATTATCACCAGGTACACTTTGGCCAGGAACCAGAGGATATCCCAATCTCCCGACAAGAAGGGACCGGACCATCCGCCCAGGAACAGTAGGACAGTCAGCGCAGCGACGGCAAAAGTGTTGATGTACTCCGCCAGGAAGAATACGGACCAGTGGGCGCCGCTGTATTCGATGAATGGGCCGCCCACAATCTCCGACTCGGCGAAATAGATGTCGAAGGGCGTTCTCCCGACTTCGGCCAGCCCGGCTATGAAGAAAATCACGAAACCCAGGGGCAATATCAATGCGTAGGGATACGAGGCCTGCTTCTCCACAATCTCGACCATGTTCAGAGTCCCAGCCAGCATACTGACGGCAATCACCACCATGATTATCGGTATCTCATAGCTGATTAACTGGGCCGCCGCCCGAAGACCGCCTATAGTGCCGTACTTGTTGGCGGACCCCCAGCCAGCCAATACCAATCCCAGAATCCCAACTACTGAGAAGGCGATGATGTAAAACAACCCTAGATCTTCCAGGTTGCTCAATACCAGATTCTCGGTGCCCGGTATCGTGACCCAAATCATGAACGCCGGCACCACTACTAGGATCGGCGCCACCCAAAATATGGCTTTCTCCGACGACGTGGGGATGATGTCTTCTTTGAGAATCAGCTTCAGTGCGTCGGCTATGGGTTGCATCAAACCCATGGGTCCGGTTCGAGTGGGGCCCAGACGGCGTTGCAACCGGCCCAGCAGCTTCCTCTCCAACCACGTCAGGGACAAGACCACCACGGAAAGGGCGGTGAACATAGCCAACAATCCGGCTACGATCCATATGAACGTAAGCAGATCCATGGCCAGGAGGGGAATCGGCATGCTCACCGGTCTACCTCACCCAGCACGATATCCAGAGAGCCTAGCACCACCACCGTATCGGCGATCCAGGTGTTTTTCAACATATGTTTGATGGCGGACAGATTGCAGAATGACGGCGGACGAACCTTTAGTCGATAGGGCTTATCGGTGCCGTCGCTGACGAGATAAACCCCTAATTCTCCCCGGGGGTTCTCCGCTCTAAAGTAGACTTGTCCCTCCGGAGGACGGGCCAATCGTTTTCCCAAAGAGGACGTGACATTGCCCTTGGGCATCCCGGCCAGGGCCTGTTCCAAGATTTTCATGGACTCGTACATCTCTCGAACCCGTACGTAGTGTCGGTCCCAACAGTCGCCATCCAATCCGACGGGCACGTTGAAGTCGAACCGGTCATATATCGAATAAGGGTCAGCCTTGCGAAGGTCGTAGTCGACACCGCAGGCTCGCAGGCAAGGACCGGTTAATCCGAAATCCAGAGCGTCTTCCACGGATATAGCCGCCACCCCTTTGAGCCGTGCCAGGAATATCTCATTGAAGGTCAGAAGATGGTCGGCCTCTTCGATGTCCGCTTGCAACAGGGGCATCAACTCCCCAATCATTTCCTCGAAGTTATCAGGAAGGTCGTCCTTTAGGCCTCCGATCCTGAAGTAGTTGTGCATCATGCGGGCGCCGGAGACGGCCTCGAAGACGGCTTGGACTCGCTCCCGCCCCCGGAAGCAAATCATGGAAGGAGTCATAGCCCCGGCATCCAGTCCCATGGTCGCCACGAAGAGCAGATGGCTGGCTATGCGGTTCAACTCGCACAGGATAACCCGCACGTACTCCGCTCGCTCAGGTACTTCAAGACCCATCAGCTTTTCCACGGCGGCGCAATAAACCAATTCATTGTTGAAATTGGCGAGGTAATCCATGCGGTCGAACAGGGTAATTACCTGATGGTATTGCTCACCCTCGCACAGCTTCTCCGAACCACGGTGCAGGTAGCCGATGTAGGGCTCCACATCCGTGACCTTCTCCCCATCAACCCACAGCACCATGCGGAACACCCCGTGGGTAGACGGGTGCTGCGGACCCATGTTGAGCAGCATCTCCACAGGTTCGCCGCGGGCAGCCATCTCAGTTGAGATATCCGCCATCACTTAACCCTTTGTCCGTCTTCAGTTTCCAAGCATTCCTCTGTTAGTCAAAAT
>CESG01045480.1_pt1 | contig 16974 bp, 10 predicted proteins | sample 531121 | NCBI WGS metagenome assembly CESG01 (sample SAMEA2621287, study PRJEB7988) | marine metagenome | biome: marine biome (ENVO:00000447); feature: mesopelagic zone (ENVO:00000213); material: "saline water (ENVO:00002010), including plankton (ENVO:xxxxxxxx)" | depth 800 m
AGTTTCTCTTTCATTTGCCATGCCTTATCATTCGTTAAGCTTCATACCATGAAAAGCAAATTGAGTGCCAAGAAAGAATTAAATTTATATATGTATAAAATACAATATGTTAGGGGTGGTGTGTGGATATATTCTTTAAGAATTGCTAGCCTGATATGTACATATAGTTTGCATCGCACCGTTATTGTGCACTGAAATGTAACATGCTGGGGGGACGGGCTACAGAGCGAAGCGCGCCAAAAAGGCGCACTACGAAGAGGGATAGCCACGAAACATATCCTTACTGAAAGAGATATTTCGTAGCAGTGGGTTGGTCAGGTGAACTCCTAACTTTGTTCGTTAATATCAACGTATAAAATCAGCACTTGGCCTGGGTGGATGTACTTGCCTAGCCGAGAAGTATTCCAGCGTTTTACATCTGCAACTTTAACATTGAATTTATTGGATATAGTCGAAAGCGAGTCGCCTTTACGTACTTTATATTTTACCTTAGTTATACTTTTTCCCTGCTGCGCTTTCTTCCATACAACTAGCTTTTGGCCAAGTTTAAGCGTATCTCCAGGGGCCATACTATTCCATCGCGCCAAGTCGGCATAGCGTACCTTGTATAGCTTTCCTATGTCCCACAATGTGTCCCCAGCAGCGACCACGTGTTCTATGCGTGTTTTTCCTTTTCCTGATGATTGCTTAGCGACAAGGCGTTGCGCGTCGGTGAGAGGGTAGTCTTCTAGAGACTTAGCTGCGACCGGTATCATGAGATATTGACCAACGCGTATAAACGCCCCTTTGATATTATTAGTCGATGCAATTAAATCTGGTTTTGTATCATATTTCTTAGCAATTTTTATAAGGCTGTCGCCAGATCTTACTCGGTAACGAACCCATTTCATGCGTTTACTGTCGGGTAAGCTAGCAAGTTGCGTAATGTACCTTTGTTCGAGCTGAAGCGGCACGACAACCGCACCATTGTTACCTGGTGGCGTTGCCCAGCGTTTGAAGCCGGGGTTTAAGCGCTGAATTGTTTCAACCGGCAATCCACCTAAATCCGCCAATAAAGAGATATCGATTTGTCCCTTAGTATCGATAACAGCCAGTCGGCTGCCGTAGGCCACCTCAGCCAATGGCAGCTGATGCTCTGATAGCTCATTAAAAAGTTGCGACAAAGCCAGCAATTTAGGGACATAGTGGCGCGTTTCCTCTGGAAGCTTTAACGAAAAGAAATCAGTAGGGTATCCCTTTGCGGCATTCTTTTTGATGGCTCTTCGCAGTGTACCTTCACCTGCATTGTAAGCTGCTAACGCATGTAACCAGTCACCATCAAAATATCGATGCAGGTACTTCAGGTATTTAATTGCTGCATCTGTTGACGCAATGACATCACGTCGACCATCGTACCACCAGTTATTATCCAGCTTGAATCGCTCTGCTGTCATCGGAATAAACTGCCACAACCCTGCGGCACGCCCATGAGAGTATGCGAAAGGGTTGTAAGCGCTCTCAATGACAGGAAGTAGGGCGAGATCGACTGGCATATCTTCTTGCTCAAGCCGTTCAACGATATAGCCCACATATGGCGCTGCGCGCTTTGAGATTTTGTGAAAGTATCTTGGGTGTTCTAGATACCAGTTTTTGTGCATAGTAATGCGGACTTTGGAATGAACATGCAATTCGGTGTTCTTGGAAATATGTTCCCAGATAGATACCGAGCTATCAGCTTTCTTTTCTTGCAAAGCTAATTCAGAAAGCTCACATTCTTCCGGTTCTAGAAAAACGTCGAGCATTGAATCGTCTTCGGCTTGGCTTAGCAGGGATTCTTCCTGTTGCCATACATTTTCTTCTTCTGGAGCGACAGTCTCTGTTGATAGAGTGCTGGCATCGTTATCTTCTTTTATAAACTGGGAATTAATTGTATTACAGCCGCTGATTAGTAATACTAGCGACACGGGTATTAGGGTTCGAAACACCTACATTCTCCACTGATTGATGGCCCATTGATTATTATTAATAACTATATTGGGGCGTATTCTAGAGTCTGTTTACTCTAAATAATCGTTTACTCTGAAAAGTTGTTTTCTGAATAAAATGACTTTTTATCTTCATACATCCGTTGATCTGCGACGTTTACAAGCTCACAGATATCGTATTCTTCAGTCGTAGCATAGCCGATACTTAGAGCAATATTAATGCTATCAGTTCCGTTGGCACTATTCTCGTTAACAAGCAGGGCTCTAGCCTGTACTAACTGACGAATACGTTTAGCTAGATGTTTACAACTTTCGTTATGGCCTGGCGCGAGTAGAACAAAGAATTCGTCACCACCCATTCGGTAAACTTGATCTGATTTGCGAATTGCCTGTTTGAGAACGTCGGCTACGAAAATGATAACGCGATCGCCTAACATATGGCCGTGAGTATCGTTGAGCTTTTTCAATCCATTCACATCAATGATCAGCAATCCAAGGTTTTCACCGGCATAGCGTGATGTGCGGTAGGTTGCCCGTTCGAAGTCGCGTTCAAAAGCTAATCGATTATTCACATTGGTTAGTGAATCGGTAGTAGCCTGACTCTCCAAACGAATGGTCAACAACCTATTTTCGATAGCCGAGCTAAGCTGCTTAGCAAATAGTAACAATACTTCATTATTTAGGTTAACTGTTGACGAAGTTTTAATAACAAAATAGCCCAATAGGTGGGTATCAGTGCCGCGTAGAGGGAATACATGGTAAAGAAATAGAGTGCTTTCCTCATTGGCACGTTCTAAACGCATCGCAGATACATCCTGAAACATGCGATTTTGTAACTGCTCATTTAGCCAAGAAATTTCACTCTGAGAAATACCTACCATATAGGCATTCTTATCAATGGATTGAATATCCGTCGCCAGAATGACACAAAAAAGCATATCTTCAAAAAGTGCAGACAAGTGTATCAGCGTGTTATCTATGAACTCATCAATATCGCTTCGATTCTGCATCGAGATGCTGGTTTCAACCAAAGAATGGAATATCAGGTTATTCTTTTCTAGCTCTTCTAGCGAGTGACGCAGCTCAGTCGTGCGGGAAACGACCTGCTCCTCTAGTTGCTTATTCACTGTCGCCAATTCGTGCCTCGCTTTGGATAGCTCTATATGGTAGCCAATGCGTGTGATAAGTTCTGTTTTCTGCACTGGCTTGGTTAGATAATCATCAGCCCCAAGATCATAAGCGAGTTGAACATCTTCATCATTTTGTTTTGCAGTTAGGAATATCACCGGAACATTGCTATATGCGGGTAATTCCTTGAGCATTTTGCATAACTCAAAACCGTTAATTTCGGGCATCATAATATCAAGCAGTACGATATCGGCTCTATTGCTAGCTGCAAACTTCAAGGCCTCCTTACCATTAATACATGGAATCATGCGATAGTCGGTATCATGGAAGTAGTTTTTAATGACGTTGTGATTTATGGGTTCGTCATCAACGACTAGCACGATGGCTTTATCGGTGGATGCTGGTTCAGGGTCGTTATCGAATACCTGGAGTAGAGTGGTGGGCGTAGCATACTCCATCACTTCTACATCTCGGATGTCAGAAGGTTTGAGATCTTTTGATGCTTGAGCAAAGACTAATCGGAAACAAGTGCCGGGGCCGGATGTTTCAATTAACTTTATTTCACCGCCATGCAGCTCAACCAGTGTGCGAGTAATGGATAGCCCAAGGCCGGTACCTTCAATTTTGTGGTCAATATCGGCGTTTTGATAAAAAGGCTGAAAGATGGCGTCGGGTGAGTTTTCTTTTATACCGCGCCCAGTATCAGATATTTCAATGGCGATGGTGTCGTCTTTACCCGCCCGCGCCTCGATTTTGACTTCACCTTCATCAGTGAATTTTATTGCGTTATGTACCAGATGATGGAGTATTTGATGCAGGCGCTGTTCGTCTGCCGCTAACTTGGGCAAGTTAGGGTGAACGGCATTAACCAGCCTTACCGGCTTGTTCTGAGCAAGGTGCCTGAGCTGTTTGAATACCAAATCAACATTGGACCGCAAGTCAATAGCTTTAAAATTCAAGGTTACATCGCTGTTTTTTAACTTGGTTAGATCAAGAATATCATTCACAAGCGCTAACAGACGTTGCCCACTTTGCTCAATAAAAGCAATGTTGCGCTTACCGGTAGTCGTTAGATCTCCTGAAGCGCCATCCAACATAGATGATGACAGCCCAACAATACCGTGAAGCGGCGTTTTCAATTCGTGAGATGTTGCAGCCAGGAAATCATCTTTAAGTTTGTCAATGCGCTGCAGATCTTGGTTTTTTTGCGATAGCTCGGTTAGCTGGGTGTCAACGGTAGAGGCCAGGTGGGAGAGGGCGTCTTCGACTAACTGGAATTCTTGGAACGTTGCGTGTTTTGGCCTTACTTTATAGTTACCCTGACTGTAATCAATGGCCAGCTTATATAGTGTGTCTATTGGCTTGGTTAAGCGACGTGAAACGACCATAATCGTCATGGCCAAGATGATTATCAATGTCGCTACTATGCTGAAAATTTGATAAACAGCGGCACGTACGGGCTCATACATGACCGACTCAGTTTCCGACAATGTCACCATGATATTCAGAACATCTTTTGCTCGACTATCACCTAAAACCAAATTTATCGAAGCGCTAAGCGGTGTTCCTTGCTTTTTATCGTGCCCAGGGTTTATCAATAGTTCAAGAGACTGTGTTGGACTGAGGTGGCCTTTTTCAATCTGATAAAAATTTTCTAAAGGGAGAACCGTAACCAACGCTCCGGACGGTGTGAAATTTTGAGAGGTGCGATAATCATTCAATACCAGTGGCGTTATAATTGCTAGCCCTTCAGAAGCCGAAAACTGTGGTTGGATTCCAAGATTTTCCAATGTTTCACTGATTATTGGTGATTTCTCTAAATGCAGAACAGCGAAGTCTTCGGTTGAGCTAAATGTTGAAGTTATATCCGGCAATAAGTCTGCGATGCTTTGGATATACAAATCAGCCACTTCTGGTGGATGAGCATCCATGACAAAGTTGAACTCATCAAGCAGGAATGCAGCCGTAGCAAGTGGCGAGTCATCTACAATCAGTTCAAGTTTTTTTAGTGCCCGATGACTAAAAAAGGTGTTGTTGGCAGCCATGACAACATCGTTGTCGTTTGATGAATCTTTGAGCTTTTTCGTGACAAGGGTTAGCTGGTGCTCTATCGTCGAGGCGATTTGTTGAGAGCGCAAGCTTAGCTTTTGATAGTTTTCAGACTCGACACGCTGTGAAATTTCACGAAGGAGGAGAACAGATACAACGATAACCGGTAAAAGCACACCGAGTAAGAATAATATAGTGAGAGTATTTCTGAAACTACGAAACATCGAGTATGCTATTCCTGATAGTCGCCGTTGCGCTTCGCATCCCTTATCGCCTGTTGTTGCATCATCATTGTTGCTTTTTCAACTGTGTAAATACCACGTAGAAATCGTGTTACGCCTTTAACCATTGCTTCCCAGGCATATGACATACCCGGCTCTACGGGCATTTCCCGAGATAGTGAAAGCTGGGCCAGGGAGGCACTAAGATTTTTATCAGCGTTCTTAATGACCTCTTTATAAACATCCTCACGAACCGGAAGTAAACCGGCTTCGCTAAACCAAGAGCGCTGCACGTGTTTAGAATGCATATAGGATATAAATTTTTCTAGCGCTTGCCGCTTTGGCCCTTCTAATCCACTGCCCGGGAAAACCAAAACGTATGTAGAGTACATTGATACCATGGGCTTATCCCCAACGGACGGCAAAATTGCCACTCCGAAATCATTTCCAAGCGACTTTTCAAAATCCTTATAGGCCCAATCTCCCGATATGCTATATGCCGATTCGCCGCGCTTAAAACCATCGTGGACACATATACTATCACAGTCCTTTGGGATGATGCCTGCATTCAGCAGATAGCGATAAAAAACCAGTGATTGTTTCATTGATGAAGAGTTGAGATCGATTTTAGAGCCATCCATCGGCCAGCCGCCAAATGCTCCGAGGAAAGGTACAAACCAATACATTTCGTTTATATTCAAGGCGAGGGCGTTCTTGGCACCACGCTTTGTTAATACGCTGCGCGAATCTACAAGCTCATCCCAGTTTTTGGCGGGCTCGTCGACGTATTTTTTATTGTAATAGAGCATCAAATGGTTACCCCAAAAGACGGGGACGCCATAGAGCTTACCCTCGATGGATGCAGCGCTTTGTATCTTCTCAGGTACGTAATTATGAATAAGGCTTGGTGATAGAGGACTTAGTTTTAAGTGCCTATGTACGCCTAGAAAATCGGCAGGTACAAGGGCAACATCTGGAAAATCACCTTCATAAGCATGAAGAAGTAGTGTGGTTTTGTAGTCTTGATTATGGATCCAATTAACCTCGACTTCGATATCAGTCGCCAGGCTAAACTCTTCTGCTAATGTTTGTACATATTCTTTCTCATTTTGGCTATTCCAAAACACCAGCTTTGCCTGGAGGAGGGGCGGAACCAATATAAGTAAAAAACAGAGTAGGGGTCTATACATTCAACTACTTATCATATTTTGCCAGCTCCGATGAATTAAAACACAATACCCTTATCTTTTCTAGGAATAGCCGCTGGATGATCATTTTTGCATACCTAGTGATGCGATTGATTCGCTTACCCAGTAGAGTGCTTTTAAATACAGCATGCGAAGTTGAACAGAGGAAATATCAAGACCATCCAAGGCCTGCCAATTTGACGCTTGATAGTTGATGACAGCTTGAAGCACTTCCCCAAGCTCTCCAGCCCCACACAGCAGTGCCATGCTTAGAGATTCATCAACCGGGAGTTGTTCTAATAATGACTCCATGGGTTGATCCATCAAATTATCGAGTGTCGAAAACAGTCCAACTGTAAAGTAACTTTCAATATTTGTTCGCCCGAGCTCCGTTGCAACCAGCTCACAAAGCTTCGCTCTCAACATGGTTTGCACCATTAGTTCGTATGGCTTGTCATCAATGTTGGACAGAACAAGAAGCGAAATCCATTTTTTTACATCTTTCAAACCCAGAAAAACGATAGCATCTTTTACTGATGAGATATCGCGTGTTCTTGAATAAGCCGGGCTATTAATTAAATCAATCAGTTTGTAGGAAAGACGCGAGTCCTGCGCAAAAATCTGCTCAAGTTTATCAACCGAACAGTCTGGATTTTGAAGTTCAGTAAGGAGCTTAACCAGAACTAGGCGGTTATAGCCAGAGGCGCCGCTTGAGGCTTTTTCAACCTTTGACACAATAAGGTCACCAGAGAACAAGTCAAAACCACAATCGCCAAAATTCTGAAGTTGAGATTGCTCTTTAATATGGTCGGCAATGATCGTTAATTTTTTACCATGCAGCTTGTTAATGATTTGTTTAAGACGGTCACTTTGATAGTGTTCAGGCGATAAAACAGCATAGTCACAATATTTCAATAGGTGCAGAGTGGTTGAGTTTGGCCGACATAAACCTAATGCAAAGTGTCTCTCTACACACTCTATGACAACCGCTTCGGGGAAATTTCCCTCAAGGAGAAGCCGAACATAGTTGCTATCCAAAATAGTTAACAGTTCTTCGTCGATTTGAGATGCTCTGATTTTGACAAATGTTGGCGCGTCACCAAGTTTGTCAAAGTCGATTGAGGATAAAACATCAAATACTACTTGGGTCGATGCACCTGATAGGTTATTAAAGTCCAAAACATAGCCGTGAAGGGTTAGTGATGCGTCAACTAACGGTTGACGGCTAAACATTAAGTCTGACATGGCCTACTTACGCTCGCGATGCAAATAAACAATATTTAATTGATATATAAGTCATTTTTTAACAAATGAGAATAGCTTGTATCAAAACAATATGACACAAAATCCGTTACTCCAGACTTTTGAAGAACCTGAGTATCAGTGAAAAACTGACCCGTTGGGCGGTCTTGATCATGAAGCAGTGCAATCACGGCGTCTCCCATAATTTCAGGTTTCCTGCAGTATGGAAATAAAGCTTTATCGGCAACAACATGCTCGATAGCAGCTGTCGCAATCAACTTTTCTGGCCACAACCCATTTACATAAACTGGTATGTCGGCCAACTCTTGCGCAAGACCCGTGGTAAGTATACTTAAGCCGTATTTAGTCAATGAATAAGCGGTTGTACCTGGCATCCATTTGCGGTAATCATGTGTCGAAGGAGCGATATTTACTATATGAGCACCAGTTGAAAATGAGCGATGAAGCATGTGCACTAACGCATAGGGAGCCTGAACGTTGATTTCGTTCATTAACCGAAACCGTTTAGGCGTTACCTTATCAAAGGTCCCCAGCATTACAGAGCCAGCATTATTTATCAGGCCATCAATAGCAATACCTCGGGCCTGTATAGCGTCGACGAAACCCTGAAGTTTTTCAAGATCGCGAATATCCAAGGCGAATATTTCTTTGGTTCCGTTACCGAGAGATTGAATATCTTGAAGTGTTTGCTGCAGCGACCCAGATAGTTTTGGGTGTTGGTCCAACGTTTTGGCAATAAGAAACAGGTTGGCATTTCTTTTAGCTAATGAAGCGGCAATTGCTGCGCCGATACCGCGGCTAGCGCCGGTGATGATAAAATTCTTATTATCCAAGTCCATAACGACTCCAAAAAGGTTTTACTTGAGCTTAGACGCAATATGAGAGTTAATCCATAGGCCGCTGGGATTAATTCATATCTGAAATCTACGAGAAAAGTTGTTCGGTTAAGGGAAGAGTGCTTAATGATATAAAAGGGCAATTGTTTGCTTAGGTTGTATAGATGACAAGGCATTCAATTTACTTGATTTAACATAATATATATTATGCGCATATTAATGTAAGTATTAGACTTGCGTATGACGCCTTATATTGTATTATTTTCTAATACCATAGCTAATTATGAGATACTGATATGCGATTGCCGTTTTATACCTTGGACGTTTTCACGTCAACGCAATTTGAAGGCGCTCAAATTGCCGTCGTTCCCCATGCAGATGAGCTTAACGACAAGCAGATGCAAAAAATCGCGACCGAGTTTAATTTACATTCAACGGTGTTTGTTCTTAAACCATTAGATCATCGTAACCAATGCCGTTTACGTATTTTCTCTACCATTTCAGAATTAACCTTTGGCGGACATCCGACTGTCGCCGCAGCTAATCTTCTGGCCCAAATTGGGGCTTTGGGTAATGACTGTGTGGGTAAAAGCTTTATCTTTGAGGAACGTATTGGTGATGTCAAAGTGAACATTCACGCTGGGCCACCAGATAAACAGTATGCCCAAATCAGCTTGTCTACCAGCCCTGTGTATGATCGTTTCATTCCACCAATTAGAGATATTGCAGAGTTTTTGGATATCGACGAGGCATCTATCGTTAATGACGGATTTGCTCCTATGACGGTAACCTGTGATCGGCCATATTTCATAGTTCCTGTCGATAGTTTTGAAACGCTATGTGCGGCAACTTTCAAACGTAACCGCTGGTCAAAGTCTATTGCGACGACACTAGCTCCAGATGTTCTGGTGATTTGCCGAAGTAATGAGTCTGAGGCATCCGACTATCACGGGCGCTTATTTGGCCCAAACCTCTCGGTTTCTGATGATCCGCCACTTGGCTCAGCTACACCAGCACTAGCTGGTTATCTTACTGCTTCCGGAGAGTTTAAAGATGGAATCAACCCCTTTGTATTGGAGCGCGGAGCCGTTAAGAATCGTCGAAGCATCATTAATGCTGAAGCTTTTGTGCAAGATGGTTCAATGTTGAACATTCGAGTAGGCGGTCCGGCAGTGCTCGTAACTGAAGGAGTTATGCATTTAAATGATGCAGCATAGCCAGTGATACAATACAACTTTACCGGATGATACGGCAGTTTTAGCTAATGACACGGCATAGTTTATGCAGCTATAACAACCACCTTTGACTTAAATCAAAGTTGCTCACGGGGTAAATCTTCTATCATCGGGGTGTCGAACCTAATTAAGATGATGCCCGTGAGTGATACTTTTTTTGATAGTGAAAAATTCGAGCGCCTAATAAACAAGTATAATTTGAGTGGACCTCGTTATACTTCCTACCCAACGGCTGTTCAGTTTGATCCGCATACGTTGCCTGACTCACGTATAAAGAAAGATGAATCCGGTTTATCTCTATATTTTCATATCCCGTTTTGCTCTCATCTTTGCTATTACTGCGCTTGTAATAAAATAGTGACTAAGGTTAAGGATAAAGCAAACACATACCTTCACTATCTTAAAAAAGAAATTCGTCTTCGTGCTGAGAATCAGTCGGGTAAGCCGCTAGTTAAGCAACTGCACTTTGGTGGCGGTACTCCAACCTTCTTATCTGCCGCTCAACTACGAAACCTGCTTGATTATCTAAAGCAATACTACTTGCTAGACTCCAAGCTAGGCGAGTATTCAATTGAGATCGACCCGAGAGAATGCAACGAAGACTATCTATCCGAACTCTATGACATGGGCTTTAACCGGCTAAGTTTCGGTATTCAGGACTTTGAAAAGAAAGTTCAAATGGCCGTCCACCGCGTACAGCCGTACGATAAAGTTGAGCCGTTGATTACACACGCGAAGGCGCTCGGGTTTAGGTCACTTAATTTCGATTTGATTTATGGACTGCCATACCAAACAGTCAACAGTTTCACCAAAACACTTGAAACTGTGGTGTCGTTGTCGCCGGATCGGTTATCGATATTTAACTATGCTCATTTGCCCCACCTGTTTTCGCCACAGAAGCGAATAAGTATTGATACCCTCCCCTTACCCAGCGAAAAAATTGCAATTCTAAGTGCTACGACCAATTACCTGCTTGAGCATGGTTATGTATTTATTGGTATGGACCATTTCGCCAAACCGGATGACAGCCTTGTAACAAGCTTAAATGAAGGCAAGCTACACCGAAATTTTCAGGGTTATACCACCCATCCAGGTTCAGCATTGATCGGCTACGGTGTATCAAGTATCAGCCAATACGCGACGGGCTATAGTCAAAATTACAAGACACTCGATGCCTATTATTCGGCATTGGATGACAACAAGCTACCTACTTGGCGCGGATGCAATGTGAGCCGTGAAGATGACTTGAGAAAGGACATTATTATGTCACTTATATGCAACTTCCATTTAAGTTTCGAGGATATCAATCAAAAGTATCACATTAAGTTTAATCAAAAGTTTCAACCAGAATTGCTAGAACTTAAAGAGTTTGAGTCAGAGGGACTAATCCGCATCGGTGAAAATAGCATAGACGTAACGTCTTTGGGACGCTTTTTTATACGCAACATTTGTATGGTATTCGATGCGTATTTGCCGCACGCGCACGAGAAAACGTATTCAAAAGTTATATGAGGTATTTACCATGGCGTTAGCAAAACAAATAAATCCACTTCCTAATGTCAGTTGTCAGCGATGTGCGATCAAGCCCTTATGTTTGCCTGTTAGCCTTGCTGAATCTGAGATTGAGTATCTTGATGGCATTATTCATCGAAACCGCCCATTGCGAAAAGATAACCACCTTTTCAGGGCAGGTGATCCGCTAACATCGTTATACGCTATTCGGTCTGGCAGTATAAAATCCTATACCATCTCTATGGATGGTGAAGAGCAAGTTACAGGGTTCCATCTCGCTGGTGAGGTCATTGGCCTTGATGCTGTACACAACGGAAACCATCCGAGTTTCGCTATCGCTCTTGAGACGACAACAGTATGCGAAATTCCATTTGAACAATTAGAAGAGCTATCAAGTTTTATACCAGGACTGCGAAAGCAGTTATTACGGGTAATGTCTCGTGAGATCTATGATGATCAGAGCCTGATGCTGCTTCTAAATAAACGCAATGCTGAGTCGCGCATCGCTGCATTCTTAGTTAGCTTATCTAGTCGATGTTCTAGACGAGGGTTCTCCCCTACTGAATTTAAACTGCCTATGACGCGTGCAGATGCAGGAAATTACCTTGGATTAACTATAGAAACTGTAAGCCGAATTTTAAGCCGATTTAATAAGCAAGGAATGATTCAAATTCAAGGTAAATACCTAAAAATCTTAGATTTAGAGTCGCTGCAAATGCTAGCAGGTGGAAGTTGCGACTTTTGTGCGATATAAGCCAAGCTCTAAAGTTCCTTAAGGCTTGACAGTAAGCGATAACAATTTATATTAGAGGTTTGTGTTTATGAGGTAGTACGCAAATATGGCATTGTTGCAATATGATCGAAACGAGGCTGGTGCTTATGTCGATCATCTTTCAAAAGTTAATGAAAGGAACTCTGTTGTTGCAACGGAAGATGTCAGAAATAAGAATGGTGTTCTACTTGTCGCTAAAGGCATGCGAATTTCCGCTAGCACTGCATCGAAGCTTATAAAACATAAGCTATCTAAGCCGATCGAATATTCGGTAAACGTTGAAAATCACGTCAATAGTAAACGCATATTCGATAGCGTTTTAGCTTTTAACGCTAACCATAGCGATTTAAAAGCGCTGTTTGAGAGCCTCAACCTAGGTAGAGGTTTTGAGTCTGACCTGGGATTTTTGCAGCAATACCCTGTTGTTATGCAAAAGCTTACCGTTTTAAAGGAGCGGTTGCCCCGAGACTATGATAAAGCGTTGTTTTGTTGCTGGTTTGGCTATGCGATAGCAAAACGCTTAAACAGCGCCGACGCCTCTCCAATTGCGACTGCCGTAACAGGATTATTGCATGATGTCGGCATGCTTCACATTGATCCCAATATCCTTAATAAGGAAGGCGAGCTAAGCCCTGAAGAATGGCGTACGATTCAGAGTCACACGCTCATTGGCGAACTCTTTCTCAAAGAGATTACATCATTACCTCATGTTGTTCCTAAAGCTGTTGCTCAGCATCATGAACGATGTGATGGCGGTGGGTATCCCCGTGGACTCTTTGGCAATAAGATGACGCTTGTTGGTCAAATTGTCGCTTTATGTGATAGCTTATACGCCATACGTTTCAACCCCAAAAACCAACACCAGTCGCTAAAAGAGCTAATATCGGTTGTGCAAATTAATCTGGGATTGCACTTTAAAGAGATCGAACAAGCTGCGATTTCCTTGATTCGTGAAGCAGAGCTCCCTACCCCGCCACCTAATACTTCAGTGGAAAAGATTGTTCCTTATCTTAAAAAGATGGTGAAGCTTCTTTCCGCCTGGTCTTGGGCAATGCCTATAATCAGCTCGACCATTCCATTAGAAACAAAAAGCAAAGCATTGCGCTCTGCCCGTATTTTATCGGGTCGACTAAGTGAGATCATCGAACAATCAGGAATGGTAACAGAAGGGATAGAGAGATGGATCCATATTGTTGGTGAGTCTCCTGCAGAGGCCAGCGTTGAAGAGATGCAAGATCTTTCTAACATGTATCGAGAGTTTAATTGGCGTTGCCGTGAGCTGAAAAGGAACTTAATCCTTGGCCTCAAAGATGCAGCTTCCCAGGATCTTGAACTCGATCTTAAAAAGAAGTTGGTGAAATGCGCAACGATTCTAAGTCATGACGAGGCTTAAGTTCTATTTATACCCGAGCAGGTTTAAGGTGCTTGGGTATATTAGAAGTGTCTGAAGAATATTTTCTTATACCCTATAAGAGGGTCGGCAACGATTCCTTAAATAAACAGCCACAAGATTAATTAATGATCAACCCGGTGTCTTTGTCTGGTATTGGGATTGGTATGTTAAACTCGATGTTGGGGACTTCCCGGTCCATATTCATTGAGTACGTTCCAAAACGATTGATATTGCCCCTGCGAAAAGGTGATGTCCCGGCAAGCACTTCGGGGTCAATCGGATAGCCCTCTTCTGCCAACTCCCCAAGCGCCTTTGTCATTGTCACCACGTTGTAAAGAATAATCATGTTGGCGACAAGATGATTATATTTGATGATTTTTTGCTGTTCGTGCCGAACGTTCTCCGCGATCAAGCCATCATTGCCAAACATCACCCACTGCAAGAAATCGTTAAATTCCTCACTTTTGCACGTCGCGGCCTGGATCATTTCCCTGATTTCAGCCTCCGCAATGTATTGCAGCAGGAAAACGGTCCGAACGACTCGACCGAGCTCTCGCAAAGCCAGGTAAAGCTTGTTTTTTCTGGAATAGGTTCCCAATCGTCGCAGAATGGTCGATGCGTTGATTCTTCCGGCTTTCACTGATAACGCAATGCGTAGCATATCGGGCAGACACGATTCGATCAGCTCCCACTTTATGGTGTCCTTGAACAAGGTATCGATATGCTTAAAGTGATCCTCTTTGCTGATCCGGTAGAGCTTCAGATGTTTAATGCCTCTAATCCTGGGCATCAGCTTGATGCCCAGCAGGTAAGCGAGCCCGAACACCGCTTCACTCTGGGATTGGGTATCTCCATGTATGGTATCGGGCTGAATGTCTGACTGATTTTTCAATAATCCATCGAGGATATACACGGCCTCATAAACACCACAGGGAATGAAGTGGCTGAATAACGCAATATAGGTATCAGACAAATGATAGTAGCCGAGGCCACCGGTACCCAAATACCGCAAATGGTGTTCACTCAAAAGATTTTGCTCGTAAAGATCCCATTTGGTGCCGTCGGCTGACGCCGTCTTGCCGGTACCCCAAATCTTCGGTAGGGAGAATCGATTGTAGGCATTGATGACCTTGGTAATGGCCTCATCGATCTTCTCCTCTGTCGAATGACGCAGGTTCAACCACGCAATCTGGCGACGGTTAATGCCCTCAATGGAACGGGAGGTTTGTGTGGGCCCCAGGTTGCAGCCGAAACAAAATAAGGTAACGATAAAGCGACGCTGATGATCGGTGAGTTTGGTTTCATGCCCCGATAATGGCTTGAAACCCTTGCTTAATCCCAGCCATTTTTCCATATCAATTAATACGTCGAGGATGCTGGTTTCCGACAGCCGGTCATCCAATGCACGATTGATTCTTTCCAGTGCGGCGGGAATGGGTTTGCGTTTAACGCGCTGAATGACCAACTCACCTTTTTCAATTCTGACCTGATCATTGCCCGGAAATTTTTTATCGGTTTCATTCGATGACTTTCTCAACCAACGTTTAAGTTCGGCAATAAGCGCTTTGGGGTCGGTAATGATGCCGGCCAGTTCACCGTACTCGGCGATCTGTTCGTGATACTCCTCCCAGCTCACCAACTGGTCTCTAAAATCGCCATATTTATCACTGCCCATGATCACCACGTCGCCAGACTTCAACTCCTGGGCCAGCGTTGTTAACAAGCAGAGTTCGAAATATTTTCGATGCACTTCCGTGTTGTTTCTGTTGCGGGTCGTTTTTCCAGTGACCAGTTTTAACCATTTATCGGGTATCCACGACAGATCAAGCGGCTCGCCCTTGGCATTCACGGCATCCAGAGTCGGCTTACGACTACGACGATGCCCCATGATTAAGGCCAGAGCATCGAGCGTCGATTGATCCTGAGTCGTCGATTGTAAATCCATGTGGGCAACGCAATCGAACAACAGAGCCCGCTTGCTCCGGTAGAGTGACAGCATAAAGGGCAGATAATTATTGTTGGCATAGGCCAACTGCTCGTCACAGCGCTTTTTAAGTTCGTCGGGTTCTCCCTGAAATGCCTGGGCAATCGCGTCGAGGCGCTCTATCTCGGTACCGGGAATCTGATACGCCTGGATAACATCCCGTAATGCCGCGATTAGAGCGTCAACCTGCTGAGTTTGTGAGAGCTGATGCTGTTTAAGGGCTTCATTGGCGTGATTGATCAGATTCTGGACGATACGGATAAAAATGTCGGCAATGTCATCAGAGGCTTTTCCTGTCTGGGCGCGAATGAAAAGTGCCGCCAAGGCATAGCGCTTATGCTCGGCCAACTCATTCATGTTGGCGACGTTGAGGGCTCTAGCTTCAATGACAAAGCGCTTGAGCTTGGGCGCGGGTAGCATCAGGTCTTTCGGCAGACAATCGTCAAAGGTTCTCAACCAGCGGAGGTGGTCTACAAACTCTTTCACGTTGCTGACCGTCGGCTTTCGTGGCTCCTGCTTGATGAGGTCCCAAAGGCTCTTGGATTGGCTCGTTTTCGTAGTGGGCGTCAGAACCTCTTGAATACGGGTTTTGGCGCTTTCAGACAGGTCATGGTATACAGCCTCGAACAACTCACGATTGACCTGTGCTCTCGCTGCTTTTGCCTCACGCACGAAGGTACCAAATGCTGGCAGTTCGTACCGGGCCTTTGCCATCGACTCCAGGCCCACGTTGATGATATCCGGGATCTCGTCTTTGGTGGTGGCCGCCTCACGCAAAGCAGACTTGAGAAACTCAAGAGTGGTGTCGCTAACCGGGGTAATACCCAGGAAGTCTCGGATCGACTTGAGATGCCGCTGACGAGTGCCGGAAGTATCGTAATTTTCCAGAGGAGCGGCCTGACTTTTGAGTTCCAGGCACGTCATCAGATGGTTCAGTATTGCCTCCGGCACTTCAGCAATGGGAACAAAATAGCCCAGACGCTGAAAGGTCTTTAGTAACACCATGAATCCCAAGCGAGCGGTAGGCTGGCGAGTCTGGGATCGAACCAGCTCAAGCTCTTCCTGGTTCGGCGTATAGACGGTAACCAGATCCTCAGGTGTCGGCTGAGACTTTAACCGCGGATAAGCGGTTTCATGTAAGGCGGTCATGATTATTCTAGATTTTTATAACGTCGGTTGCATTCCACAGAATTCGATACTATACACCACTATCACGCATATACGCCATATGGTATCATTAGCCATATGAAAGCAGAATTACTCTTCAGGGACAAGTACGTCTACCGGGACGGCGCCATCCGCGAAATGGTGATCTGGCGACTACCGGCTCCCGACGCGGAGCGACCACATGGGTTGAAATACCGGCTCTATTACGGCCAGTCCGGCCACTGCCTGGTCCGCTATGACAATGAGCGCGGCAAAGGGGATCA
>CESG01043931.1_pt1 | contig 16792 bp, 6 predicted proteins | sample 531121 | NCBI WGS metagenome assembly CESG01 (sample SAMEA2621287, study PRJEB7988) | marine metagenome | biome: marine biome (ENVO:00000447); feature: mesopelagic zone (ENVO:00000213); material: "saline water (ENVO:00002010), including plankton (ENVO:xxxxxxxx)" | depth 800 m
TCAAGCGCAAGTTGCTAGTTTGCTCTCTGATTACGGAGAGCGTGTCAAAGACCAAACAGTAGCACGTATGAACACATGGAACGAACAGACTGCTACTTACATTGGGGCTATGACGAATGCGGTAAATACGCTTAATACTGTTGTGGATGAGATTGATGGAAAAATGCCTGCGCGTAATACCGGGGCCCACGTATGAGAGCTTTAAATGGGCGTTATAACAATCATCAGGTGGATGAGGAAAATCCATACTGGATTTCTTTTTCCGACATCATGGCCGGTTTATTGGTTGTATTTGTGTTGGCAGCTGTTGCGCTTATTTTGGAATTGACGCAAAAGAGCGAGCAATGGGACGAGGCAATTAGAGAAATCGCAAAGGCGGAACAAGTTCGCAAGGATTTGCTGAGGGAAATAGAGCACGAGCTCAACGCGATGAGTATTCCTGTAAAAATCAGCGACAACGATACCGTATTGCGAATTCCTGAGGATGTACTGACCTTTGAGCAGGGACATTTTGATATATCCAGTGATGACAGATCGCAACGGATAGCGCTTGATATAGGCAAGGTGCTTTTTGCAAGCATTACGAGAGACGAAAGGTGGAGGTATTTAGATACCATATTTGTAGAGGGGCATACCGACCGTGTCCCATTTCGAAATCGTTCTATTAAGGGAAATTGGGGCCTATCTACTTTCCGAGCAATATCGGTTTGGAATTACTGGAATGAAAGTATGGATGCGAATGCTCGTTTGGATTTGCTGAACAATCATGTTGGCAAAAAGCTGTTTTCCGTGAGCGGGTATGCCGAAACTCGCCCGGTCCCTTGTTCAAATGCTGGCTCTGACGTTAAAGATAGTGCTATTTGCCCTGAAGGTCTTTTGGAAGAGGCGGAGTCCTTACGCAAAAACCGACGCATTGATATACGTTTCACCGTAAGACGGCCAGCGCTAGAGGATTATCAGGCAGTCAAGCAGGTATTGGATTAAGCATGCGCTTACCTGAATTACATTTCAACCTGCCTGATTGGAACGAATCTGATTTTGAGCGCATAAAAAGGGCTGAAAAGAAGATACAAGATATTGAACGTAACGGTGGCCAAAATTCTGTACATTTTCAAAAGGCTTGTTTGAGGCTGCGTCGGCTTGTGCTGGACGGCCGTAGTGACAGATTGTCGCCAGCTATCACGAGTAGTATTGATGTCAGAGCTTTTACCTTTTTGTTAGGTTCAAAGGATGACTTTGTGAAACATATTTCACTATCACGTGCGCTGCTCGATCAGTTGCTCCAGCCTCGAAATCCTATGAGCAAGCTGTCGTTGTTGCAGTTAATTCGCGCATATTTTGTTCGTTACGATACGGTTGCTACTAGTCATGTACTAAATCATTGGCAAGCGCTTATAAAATATCAATTGAGCCAGCTAAATCAATCGGGTAGTAAAAGTGATTTGGCGGCCTACGCTAAATATGCTGAAGTGTTGTTTTCTGATACAGGCCCAAAAGAGGTAGTCGCACTCGCTAAAAATCGTCAAACCGACTTGGATGGCATATTAAGTATGCTTGGCCTCAGCGGGATCGCTAATGGCCGTTTTCTTGATATATGCCGTTATCGGTATTATCTGGAAACACTAGAGCAAATTCCCGTTGGCTCGGAACACGAGGTGTTATCTGAGATTATCAAGCATGATGTTGTAAACGCTCCATTTGATGATAACCAGTTATTAGGCCATGCTGTTTTGGAAGTGCTAATTGATCGCTCGGCTGGCGGAGCAATCTCTGATGCTTGGCAAAGCGCCATTTTGACCATTGCAGGGGATCCGAGAGTACCTAAATCGAGCGAGAACTATCAAAAATGGTGGTCGCTACTGGGCGAACAACGCGTTGCGCTAATGCGTGGTTGGCTTAGCCGATTCGACTTATCCCTATTCTTGAAAGTATTAGAGCAGAGTGCAAGGGATGGCGGAAATATTGATATGGAGCGGATGTTTGAACCAAGAAAGGTGTTTATGGAGGGGTTGCTTAACCAAGAGCTGGTAATAGAGTCACGACTATTTCTCAGTGAGCATGCTGAAAATTACTTGAAGAGTCATTTTGAGCGTAGCGAATTGCCCCACTATGCGCATAACCTATCCGGTCATACATCTATGATTTATCTTAACCTCGGTGGTCGGGTGCACTTGGTCGAGGGGAGTCATAATTTTAGGTTAAAACTGCTTGATCGCTTACCTTCTAAAACTAGTGTTGCAGATTATGGGATAAAGTTGATGGAAGATAGCGATCTTAGAAAGGAACTCATCGAACAGTACAAAGAAGAGTTTGATGGTAGCGATGGATATAGGGATTTAACTCACGACATTCACTTAAACTGGCAGCGCAAAGCCATTGACTTTTTGCGTATTCGAGGGTTGAAAATTGACGTCGCTAAAGTTATCAGCAAAACGCGGTTGAGAGAGTATAAGCAAAAGTTTGGGGTCGACTAAAATGTCTATTAGAGATTTTATTAAACGGTTCAAACCCGCTCGTGATGAGCAACACGTAACATGGAAGATTGATCCTAACGAAGGCGTGGATTTCATCCTTACTAACAGGGCGGTATCTGAGCCAGAGTCACTCGCTATTGATTCACCGTATTTCGGAATGCAGCTAGCCTATTTGAAAGGGTTGGTAGAGCAGGATTTAGCTATGCGAAATGCAAATGGATTTACCGTTCCTTCTGCTGTAATCCCAGAACTTGATGAGCAGTTCTATACATTGTTTGAGCTGCCAACTCCGTATCAGGGGGCTTTTCAGGCTAGGGTGGAAGGCAGTACGGGAAAAGCTTCTTTTTCTATGGCGCTACAGCTATCTATGCCGAGAGGCGATGTAGTCTCCCATTATTCATTAGAAGGGCCTTTTCTCAAGCTGGCAGAAAATGAGTACTACAGCCTTTCTCCTGCTGAATATAAGGCACTGCAAGCTGTTGCTAACCATAAGGCGCTACCCCCTGACAAACGAGGAGAGTATGAAAACAACTGGCTAATTTTCCAACTACAGCTCGCCAAGAAAGCTGGTGTAAATATCGATTTGGCTCACTTTAATCGGTTAGAACTATCTAGCCCTGACTCAGTTGGTCTATCAATGGAGGAGTTACCAAGCGGGGATTTGTTACTGACGCCTAGCTTTGGCGCTGGGATTGAGCCGGAAGATATAAAGGTTAGGCTTGGGCAGATTTCTGATTCGGATGGACACTGTATCCTTCGAATAAAGGATAGATTTGTACTGTTAGATGAGGCTCGCCTAGAGGCGACTCAGGAAATCCTGACGAATCAGCGAATTCCCAAATCTCAAGTAGCCACGTTCCTTAAATCACCAACGGCATATCTTGATGCTGCGTTGATCGACCTTGATACGGGATTTTCCCTGCGAGTGCATGGTGCTGAACGCTTTGTGCATCGCTATTTTGGTGATGTTGAAAAATCGGGTATCAATTGGTTTACGTCTAAAGGCGGTGACATCGAGCCTTTTGAAAACGTGGTTTCCTCGATCGATTCCGTAGAGCGGTTATCTGATCTGGAAGAGCTTGTAGCGAACGCACAAACGAACGGCGCTCAGATTGTTGAGATGGATGGACGCGAATTTGATATCACAAATGATGCTCCTGTTAAGCAGACGCTTGAGAAGTTGCGAATAGATGTAAACGAACGAGTTACTTCTCAGGAAGAATGGGGGCCATCTGTTCAGAATGAAGATATGGAGCAGCCAAAAGTTGAGCAAGCTGTGGTTTCGGTCGATACAAATGACGAAGAGGTTAGCTTCTTTAAGGCTTCGCACATTGATAAGCTTGATATCACAGCCCAGTCATTTGATATTCAAAATTTAAGGCGTACACCTTTTGAGCACCAAGAAGAGGGGATTAGGTGGTTTCTTGCCCATATGGATCTCGCACAGCAGTGCAAAGATTCCAGCGGGGCTCTGCTGGCTGACGACATGGGGTTGGGTAAAACGTATATGACGTTGGTGGGAATACACGAGTGGTATAGGCGCTGTAAACAAAGACAGCTCGCTCAAAAGCCTGTGTTGATTGTTGCTTCATTAAGCCTACTAGAAAACTGGCAGGCTGAAGTAAGCGAAACATTTCATAAATCTCCGTTTTCCGACATTGTTGTACTTCAGTCCGGAGCAGATTTGAAAACCTTTAAAGTAAAAGGGGCAGCAAGAGAGACTCAACAAACATTTGTGGAAGATGAGTGTATTGAAAACCAAGAGGAAATTCGCTATTCACTGAAGGTTGGAAGGGAATATGGCTTTGATCGGCTCGACATGCCAAACAGGCTCGTTCTCACTACTTATCAAACGCTTAGAGACTATCAGTTCTCATTGAGCCGAATAGACTGGGGGCTGGTGGCATTCGATGAGGCGCAGAATCTCAAAAACCCGAATACATTAGCTTCTCGAACAGCTATGGGGCTAAAGGCTGATTTCAAGCTGCTTGCCACAGGTACACCCGTTGAAAATTCCTTAAAGGACTTTTGGTGCTTGATGGATATTGCTGTTCCTGGGTTGCTCGGAGCATGGCAGGACTTTAGAAACGATTATATTGTTCCTATTACTTCGGCAACACCTGATGAAGCGTCAGCGGTCAAAGTCGAAATTGGCCGAAAGCTCAGAGTAGCCGTTGGTGACTATATGCTTCGAAGAACAAAAGCAGAGAAGCTAAAAGGCCTTCCTGTTAAGCGGTTATACTCCGGTGATAAGAGGGCTGGTGCCGACCAGTTTGTTCCGGAACTTGCTGGTGTTATGACTGGAAGACAGTTGTCACAATATGATGATGTCATTGAGAAGGTCAAGACATGTAGCTCAGATGAAAAGCAAAGTTTGATCCTGTCAAGTCTCCATAAGCTCAAGATTACCAGTATACATCACGATCTAGAGTTTAGTGGCAAGCCTCCAAGTTCTACCAATGACCTTTTTGAACAGGCTAAAAAGTCGGCAAAGGTAGTGGCCCTTCTAGATGTGTTGGGTGAAGTTAAAAAACGTGGCGAGAAGGTACTGATTTTTGCAACAACCAAGTCCGTTCAGGCTTATGTCTGTGCATTAGTTACATCGCTTTTCAAAATACCTGTGGAAACTATCAATGGTGAAACGAAAGCGGTTGCGACAAAAAGGGACAATCAAACACGAAAGGCGATTATCGACCGCTTTCAATCGACCGCAGGATTTGGTGTTATTGTCATGTCACCTGTAGCTGCCGGGGTCGGGTTGACGGTTGTAGGGGCTAATAACGTTATTCATATAGAGCGTCACTGGAATCCCGCTAAAGAAGCACAAGCAACAGATAGGGTTTATCGAATCGGTCAGAAGAGAGACGTCAATGTATACATACCAATGGCTCTTCACCCACAAATACCGTCTTTCGATCTGCAGCTCAATAGCTTACTAACAAATAAGGTTGATCTTAGTGATGCGGTTGTTGCTAACAGTAGTGTTGAGGCGCACGATTTGAGCGAGTGTTTTTAAGGCGAAGAGCTTAATAATAACAGGTGAACACCATGGAAAATGCAGAGAGTATCAGCGAGTTTTCACTGGCGTCGTTGGAAGCCATTCGCAACCGTTTGTTGGATTTAACCAGCCGCAATCGCTTGCTAAATTTCAAGCATCGCCGCACGGGTTTGTTGCGGGTGATTGATGAGTTGCCGGATCAGTTGGCCCAAGCTTTATTGGACAATACCACCTTCACCTTTCTACCCGTCGATGAACCAACAGAACAAGAGCTTATCGAGCACCAGTTTATTCAGTTGGATGAGAATGGCCTTGAGCAAAAGCTGAAAAATCCGCCCAAAGCCTATGAATGGGCAAAAATCAAAGGTTTTGACCCTCACTATGAGCTGGCCTATCGCGAAAACTCAGAGCAAAATCACCACAATGATACCTATATACAAACGTTGCTATACCCGAGAGAGTTGGAAGCGCAACTAAGGAAAATTCGGCAGCAGGCCAATCTGGCCATAGAGGAAACGGGGGCCAATATTTTATACCTCGCCCTCGGCTTCTTGCAGTGGTTTGAAGACAGCAGTTCGTCTACTGAGCGATTGGCACCGTTGTATTTGATCCCTGTTCGTGTTGAAAAGGCTAAGCTGGATCGTGAAACCGGTGTATACCGCTATTCGCTGCAATATACCGGTGAAGATATTGTTTCCAACCTTTCGTTGCGCGAAAAACTGCGTACTGACTTTGCCCTTGAGTTACCAGAAATTGCCGACGATACATTACCAGAAGCCTACCTTAAGCTGATTGCGGAAAGAATCATTCAGCATAAGCCCAAGTGGGCGATTAAGCGCTTTGCAACACTAGCGATGTTTGATTTTGGCAAACTGCTGATGTATCTGGATCTCGATCCCGATAACTGGCCTCAGGGTGATAAAAATATTCAGAATCATCCCATATTGCAGCAGTTTTTTGCTTCGGTTGAAAACGACTCGGACGGCTATGGTTTTGCTACTGAATATGACATCGACTCGCTTGAAAACGTGCATGGCCATTATCCGTTGATTGATGATGCCGACAGCTCACAGCACAGCGCGCTGGTAGATGCGATTAAGGGGCAGAACCTTGTCATTGAAGGGCCACCTGGTACCGGAAAATCCCAAACGATCACCAATTTGATCGCTGCCGCTCTGGCACAAAATAAGAAAGTTTTGTTTGTAGCGGAAAAAATGGCGGCCTTGCAGGTGGTGCAGTCTCGTCTTGAGAGGGCAGGATTGGGAGATTTTTGTTTAGAGCTGCATAGCAATAAAACGCAGAAAAAGCAGGTTTATGAGAATTTGGCGAAAAGGCTTAGCGCCCAAGGCCAGTTTCGTTATCCCTCATCGATCGATACCGATATTCAAATGTATGAGGAGAAAAAGCAGGCGCTAACCGATTATGCCGCACTGATTAATTCAGAGTGGAAGAAAACCGGACAAACCATCCATCAGATTTTTTCAACAGCCACCTTGTTACGGGCGCGCTATCCTGACTTAAAGGTTGAATCCATTCAACAGCAGCACCTGGATGGTTCGATGTTTGATGAGCTAACAGCGCGGCGTATGAGCGATCATCTTCGTCGCTATGCTGATGTTTATGACGAGGTACGCAAGCAGCTGGGAGATAAGGCGGCGCTGATCGAGCATCCCTGGTTTGGGGTAAAAAAAACGACGATACAAATGTTCGATTGCGACAGCATTTGCGCGTTGTTAGACAGTTGGCAGCAGTCATTGGCGGCATTAAATGAACAGGTGATTCCGCTATGTGCCCGTATAAGCGACGCTGTTGAAAATCCGTCGCTGGCTTTTGTCGCTGCGTTAATAGCAGATTATCATGCATTGCCCTGTTTAAGCGGCACAGAGTTCTTGGACAGCCTTGACCGGTTTAATGAAGAACGGGCGGAGCAACTTGATGAGTATGTCAAAGCGTTCGCTAGTTTGGGGCAGGCTAAAGCGGATTTAAATCGTGTTTTTGTTGCTGAACAGCTCAACGAGGAGCGGTTTGAACGATTAGATAACGCATTGAGCTTTTTACAAGCGGTGTGTAAGCGCGATGCCCAGTTGTCGGAGATTTACCAGTGGCAGCAATTGAGTGCCAAGCTATTAGAACAAGCCTGTGCCATCGCTGAACATATCTCGCTGGTTGAGCCGCAGCTGCGAACGGACGATGTGTTGTTTAGCCGCTCGATAGATGGCTTCTCTGACTTTAGGTCGTTTATCGCTTTGACGACCAATCTTGAGCCAGGCTTGGTGGGGCGTCGCCATGAGCTGTTTGACAACGATGGAATCGATAAGAATATCGACCAGCTCGACGCCATTTTGGTAGAGCTGAAGTCAATCAAAGGCGCGATCTCTACCACTTATAACCTCTCACAATTACCGCCTTCAAGTCAGCTTAAAGACATTCAAAGCATATTGGATTCGGCGGGCTGGTTGCGCTGGTTCGATAGCAGCTGGCGAGCAGCGAAACAGCGATTGTGTGGGCTGGCTGTCTCGTTGAAACCACGCCTTAACGACTTGCATCAACAGCTGCCTCAACTTATTGAGTATACGACGCTGATGGAAAAGCTGACCGATAATCAGAAATTTATTTCCAGCTTTCAGCATGAGTATAAGGCTGAGGCGACAGCCATTGAAGATATTAAAGCGCTGCGCAGCTGGTATAAGAGGGTTAGGGATACATTTGGTGTCGGCTTTGGGCCTAAAGTGGCATTGGCGAACCAGCTGTTTGCATTGGCTGATGATGTATTTAAAGGTGCGGCACATTTAGCCAAGCACCAAGCATTGGCTGATCTGGATAGCGTTAATTCCATGATGAATCAGTTGGTGGATGTGCTGGATTTGGAAGGGCTAAGCAACGCTTCTGTCAACCTGGTTGGGCCACAAGGAAGCGTTACCAAAGCTGCATCCAAGCTACAAGCCAATTTGCGAGATGTGCAACCAGCGGTTAAAGCCGATTTATTGCTATCTGAGACGAAACTATACGCGGCTCAGCTAGGCTTATGGCTTGATCGCATGAAGGCTTTTGAAACCAATACGATTGAAGTTGAATTGTTTGAGCAGCGATACCTGATTGATCTAGACCAATGGGATAGCGGGGTATGTCAGTCTCATTTGGATACGCTGGCGTTGTATCATGCGATTCAAGCTTTGCAATGTGACAGCCTTAAGCATTTCCTGACAAAGCATATAAATGCCGGGATATTGGCCGAAATAGCCACCGATATGGCCAATATTGAACAGCTCTTTAAGTCTCAGGAGGAAGCGAAAGACACTTTTAGTCAGTGCGTTGATTTGGATGTGGAGGCCTGGTTTAAGCAGGCTGAAAAGGCGTTAGAAGGGTGGATCAAGCGCAATGATACCGCGCTAGAAAATCCAAAATGGCTGGTAAGTTGGGTAGACTTTATTCGCAACAGAAGCAAGCTTGCTGAGCAAGGGCTGGATAATTTACTTCATAAAATCGAGCTGGGTGATATTGCGTTAGAAGATATTGAAGGAATATACCAATATTCGGTATTTGATATGCTTTCGCGTGAAATTATCACCGAAGAGCAGTCGCTGGCTCACTTTTCTGGCGCTGATCACAATGCGATTCGGAAGCAATTTCAACACTATGACAATAAGCTGAAGGCGTTACAGCGAGAGAAAGTGGCGCATGCTGTCGCGCAGGGTGGTATCGAGCACGTTTTGTCCGGGGTGGCCAGTGGCCGTGTCGCTGACTATACCGAAATGGGGTTGATTCAAAACGAAGTCAATAAAAAAACGCGCCATGTGCCGATTCGTCAGCTGATTAAGCGCGCGGGAAAATCCGTTGCAGCGCTTAAGCCTTGTTTTTTAATGGGGCCGAATTCTGTTGCGCAATATCTGGCACCGGGCGAGATTGAGTTTGATCTGGTGATCATGGACGAGGCATCCCAGATCAAACCCCAGGATGCACTTGGAACCATAGCACGGGGGAAGCAGGTTGTTGTGGTTGGCGATCCTAAGCAGCTCCCACCAACCAGCTTTTTTGATAAAAACGTTGATTCAGACGACGAAGAGGCGATGGCGATTGAACAGTCCGAGAGTATTTTAGATGTCAGCTTGCCGATGTTTTCTGCAAGGCGTTTACGCTGGCATTATCGTTCTCGTCATGAAAGCCTGATCGCTTTTTCCAACAAAGAATTTTATGACTCAAATCTGGTTGTCTTTCCCTCACCATCGAGCCAAAGCGACGAATTTGGGGTTAAGTTTAGCTATATAAAGCGTGGCCGTTTCGTCAATAGCCGTAATATTGAGGAAGCCCAAATCATTGCCTGGTCGGCCAGAAAACATTTGTTGAATCATGCTGGTGAAAGTTTGGGTATTGTGGCAATGAACTCCCAGCAGCGGGAACAGATAGAGCGCTGTATCGAAGAATTGGCCAAAGAGGATGCGTTATTTGCTGAAGCGCTAAGTAGAAATCAGGCAAGTGAAGAACCGCTGTTCATTAAGAACCTGGAAAATGTTCAAGGGGACGAACGCGATGTGATTTACATATCCTTCACCTATGGTCCACAAGAGGCTGGAGCAAGCGCCATGCCGCAACGCTTTGGGCCCATTAATTCTGCGGCAGGGGGAAGGCGGCTTAATGTGCTGTTTACCCGTTCGAAAAAACGTATGCATATTTTTAGCTCGATGAAAGAAGGGCATATTCGAGCGACTGACAAATCCAGTGTCGGTGTGCACGCGTTAAGGCGTTTCTTGGGCTATGCCGAGAGTGGTCGATTGGAACAGGCACAAATCACAGGCAAAGGGCCAGACAGTAACTTTGAAGTATCAGTTATGGAAGCGCTTCAGCGCGAAGGCTTTACTTGTGAGCCACAAATTGGGGTTGCTGGTTATTTTATTGATTTAGCAGTGCGCGATCCGAATCAGCCGGGACGATTTTTAATGGGTATCGAGTGCGATGGGGCGACATACCATTCAGCCAAGTCCGCTCGTGATCGAGATCGGTTGCGGCAATCAGTGTTGGAAGGCCTTGGCTGGAAAATCCATCGAATTTGGTCAACCGATTGGTTCAAAAATCCTCAAGCGCAACTGGTTCCACTGCTTGAGCAGCTACGCCAGCTAAGTAGTGAGTTGATTGTTACCGAAGAGGGAAGCTCCTCAGAATTAACAGAAATCTTCGAAGAAATCGCACTGGATGATCAGCAACACCTTTGTATTGATGATATAAGCGCGCAGCCGCTAACACTTGAGCAAAAGCTGCAAGCATTTGCTGAGCGTATTGATAAGCAGGCTGCAGCCGTTTCGCAAAATAAGCACGTGCTGCGGCCGGCTATGATTGCCGCTTTAGTCAAGTATCAACCGGTGAATAAGAATGAGTTTGTTGAGTTTCTTCCCAGCTACTTAATCCAAGGTACTGCTGCTGACCACCGCATATATCTCAGCCAGATTTTCAATATTATTGCGGAGCATGAAGAGGAGAAGGAGGCAAGCTTGGAGCGGATTACCACCGAAATAGATGAGTAGCGCTACACCATAGGCGTAATGATTTTGTACAAATTTCGAGTTATCTATTGCCGTTTGTTTAAAATGGGAATAAAATCCCATATATAAATCAAAAGCAAGAGAGGACGAAGTAATGAACACTAAACGACTATTGGCTTTGTATTTTATTGGATGCGGCTTATTGACTGCATGCGGCGGTGGCGGATCTTCCAATGATCCAGACCCCGATACAACCGATCCGATCAATAATGATGGGCCTGATACCCGTGAGAAGAAAGTGCAATTGATTCCTGTAGAGTCGAGTGAGGCTTTTGCTGATTATATTCGGGAAGGGCTGAAACAGTGGAAAACTGGTGGCGATGATGTATTTGTTTCTATAGCGAGTGGAGGCATTCCCGAACCGGCGTTTGAGCCTGAGCCTGAGCCTGAGCCTGAGCCGGCACCAGAGCCAGAACCCGCCGCCCCTGAGTTGGCGGAAACGGATGGCGTGGCAAATGATAGCTCCATCGCAGGGTCGTCAGACGATGGCGTATCATCAACCAATTTGCAGGTTGCTGGCGTTGATGAAGCGGACCATATGAAAAATGATGCAGAATGGCTTTATTTGATCAATTCCCAAAACGTACAGAACTTTCCAGTGATCGACTCTTGTATCGATTGTGCATTTGAAACGTCGGCTGTGGATGTACCTGGTACACAGCAACCTAGTCAGATTGACATTCATTATTTATCAGAATCGCCAGCCGCTAGTGAGTTGCGTTCTACAATCTATGTTACCGACCCAACGATACATCTAGATAAGCTGTATCTCTATAAAACTGATAGCAAAGACACGCTGGTCGCTATGGGAATGACGGGTGGCTATGCAGGCTATGATAGCTGGTATTACCCTGGAGCCTGGCAATCTGATACTGGGTTATGGTTTTACGATGTAACCGATCCGGAAAATGCGACGCTAGGCACATCAATTAAATTCGATGGAACATTAGTTGAGAGTCGTCGAATAGACAATATGCTGTATCTAGTTTCTCGCTTCACCCCTGAAATTGAAGATGGCACAGATATAGACACAATGGACATCAATAGTCTGTTACCGAGCTATGCTATTGACGGCAATGATATGGGGCCTCTTGTTAGTGGTGATAGCTGTTTCTTGCCGGATACCACTTCTAGCGAAAATAGATATCCCACGATCACCACCGTAACAGCACTTGATCTAAATAATCCAACATTACCGCAATCTGTGTGTTTTGGCGGAAGTGCATCTACGATATATGTGTCGGGTGACAGTTTGTATGTGGCTGATGTGCGATACAACGATGTATTTATAAATGAACCGGTAGCAAATCCTGAGGAGCCGGTTTCTACTGACTCGAATTCTGTAGCATCAGAGGAAGTTGACGCCAGTGCGGCACCGATGGACACCATCATCCATAAATTCTCATTAGCTGCTGCCCCATCATATATCGGTAGTGGGTGGGTTCCTGGGTCAATTCATGGCAGCGGTAATCCGTCGTATCGTTTTCATGAACTACAAGACTACTTGATACTGTTAACGTCGTGGTGGGGAATGGATGGCCCAGAACATCACCTGTATACCCTGGCAGAAAGTGCTTCAACTGACTTTGCTCTTGAACTGGTCGGTCAGCTTCCAAATGAGACACACCCTGAAGACATTGGTCGGCCTGGCGAAGATGTATTTGGAATTCGTTTTATTGGGCAGCGAGCGTTTATCGTGACTTTTGAGGTGACTGATCCCTTTTATGTGTTGGACATCTCAAACCCTGAGGCGCCATTTATCAGTGGCGAGCTTAAGATACCAGGTCGGTCAGATTACTTGCATGGTGTGAATGATAGCTTGATACTAGGGATCGGCCAGCAGGATGGACGTGTTAAAGTCTCGCTATTTGATGTTTCCGATATCACTAATCCAACAGAAGCGGATGTAGAGTTTTTATGTGATGAAGGTTGCGGTACTAATGCTCAGTATGATTTTCATGCGATTAGCTACGTGCGTGGTCAAACCGCTGACAAACTGGCCTTACCAGTCAATGACTGGACGAGAGCCGGATATGGTTCCAACCAGCTAATCCAGCTTTCTATTGATCATCAGGCGATGGATGCAACTATCGTCGGAAATTTAGTGGCGAATCCGTTTGTCAGCAGTTTCTGGGGAACATTCGGTGATCGTTCCATCATTCAAAATAGTGCCGTTCACTATATATCTGGTAATGAAGTTACGTCTGGACAGTGGGGTGTGGCGCAAGAGTTTGACGTGGAGACCTACGTAGCGGATGGTTTGGCATTATGGCAAGCGACTGAAGCCAATGCTTCAGGCTATGACATCTTTGATAGCTGGTATCAGTATCAAGACGATACAGATGTCTCAGTCAAAATCAGCGTTGCTGAGGGCGTGGTGAATCAACAGGATATATGGCTGACTTCATGGGGATGGGGAATTAACGACTCTGAACCTGACGTGCTTTTAAAGCTTTCACCAGCACCTGAGGAGTTTTTTTCAGAGATAGAGCATATTGTTGAAACAGGGGAGCAGGTCGGTGAGTACTTTGGGAAAGCTCCGTTAACCATGCTTGATCGCTATGCTGTATGCCAGTCAGAAGTTTTGGCATTGGCTGAAACCACAGTCAATATACAGATTGGCTCTAAAGGCGAACTAAAAGTCTGTAGTTACTATGATCTGTCTTCTGACTGCAAGGGTAGCTGTTATTTAGACTACGGTGTGGATCGAGTCGAGATCATTGAATGATATAGCGATTCTATACTAAGCAGCGAGAGGTAACCGGCTAAAGGTTGGTTGCCTCAACTTTCCATCATGATTTTCGCCTACCCAAAGTCGCCACCAAGGCGATTTTTCAATTGAAAAACGATATAATCCGGGCCACTTACGCGCACGTAGAGCGCTATAGCTGATACCATTTAATCAGGTGAATTTTTCGTGGCTCGACTCATCATCATTTTGGCCAGCTTCCTTGCAGGTGTTCTAACAGCAGGATACTGGTTTTCTCAATACCATTGGAATAATGGCACATTAACGCGCATCCCGGTTCTCTCCTTTGCCGATGGTTCGGTCTATTCGGGTGATCTTTCTTCTGATGGCAGACCGCATGGCGAAGGAGTTTTGGAGTGGCCAAATAGCAATATTTATCAAGGTGCTTTCGAACATGGGCTATTTCACGGGCATGGTCGGCTTAGCTATGCCAGTGGCACGGTCATCGAAGGGCAGTACCAAAATGGCATGGCAAACGGCAAGGTGGAAATATCTTATCCCGATGGCAGTCACTATGCGGGGGAGGTTGTTAACGGCTTGTTACATGGCGTTGGCGAGATACATTACAGCGATGGTAATGTCTATAGCGGTGAATTCGTTAATGATACCTTAACCGGTATTGGTCGGTGGGATGTACCGGAGACTTATCACTATTCAGGAGAAGTTGCTCATGGCGTGTTTTCAGGGCATGGAAAGATCGAGTATAGCGACGGCTCCCAATATACCGGCACATTTCGCAAGGGGTTGTACCATGGGCAGGGGAGTTACGTAGAGGCCGATGGTGCTAGATATTCGGGAGAGTTTATCGAAGGGCGCTTTGAAGGCAAAGGCGTATACGAGTCTGCAAGCGGTGAGTCTCACTCAGGCGAATTTGTTAGCTGGGTTCCTGATGGGCCTGGCTTGGCAACCGATGCTTTGGGTAATAAATATCAAGGGCATTTTGAGCAGGGGATGCTTGAGGGCGATGGAACATTTGTCGGTAGTGATGGTAGCCGGTATAAAGGAGATTTTGTGCTTGGGCAGTTTCATGGCAAAGGCCGACACGTTGGTGCAAACGGGGAAATATATGAGGGGGAGTTTCTGTATGGTCAACGACATGGAGAGGGCCATCTTGTTTACGCTCAACCTGTAGACGGTTTCGAGTCGGTTAAAGGGCAGTGGCATTATGGTGAATTGGTAGATACTGAAGACTTTGCCATCTACAGCGGTGAAGATATTGCTGAGCATGCGATAGAACACCAACAACAGAAGCTAAACCAAGCATTGGATAGTCTTGCTCCAGGGTCGCCTGATCAGGTAGAAATGTATTCACTGGGCGTAGCGGCATTTGGTAAAGAAGAAGTATTTCGGCGAGAGATCGACTTTGTTGAGAGGGCGATGGATAAGCGTTTCGGTGTCAAAGATAAAGGGATCTATCTGGTAAACAGTTCGCGCTCATTAGAGCGCTGGCCACTCGCCACCACTTCAGCGCTAAAGTCTAGTTTACAGGCCATTGGCCAAGCTATGAATACACAGCAAGATATTCTGTTTCTTTATATTACCAGTCATGGCTCCAGCGATCATGAAATAAGCTTTCAGCACAAGGGGCTGTCTTTAGCGGGTTTGAAGCCAGATCAGTTAAGGTCGTGGCTTGACGAATCTGGAATCACCTGGAAAGTTATCGTGTTGTCTGCTTGTTATTCCGGCGGCTTTATTGATGCGCTTAAAGATGAGCATACTATAGTGATGACAGCCGCTGCTTCAGATCGGCCCTCCTTTGGTTGTGCCGATAACAATACCTTTACTTATTTTGGCGAAGCACTTTTTAACTACCATTTCAGCAATGGTCTATCTTTTGTTGATGGTTTTGACAAGGCCAAAGCGCTCATCACCCAGTGGGAGATTGAGCAAGAACAACAACCATCTAACCCGCAAATATATGCGCCTCAAAAAGTGGTAGACTATCTAGATAAATGGCTACCTCACTTGGAAGGTAATGCTGGGGTCCAATGATAGCGCTCCAATCCAGGTGAAATAAGGAAGAGGTATACGTTGGAAAATGTGTTAGGAGAATAAAATTATATGGATAAACACTGCTACAACCACCCAATGGAAACGGCGCGCTGGTACTGTGAAAACTGTCATACTTTGCTTTGCGATCGATGTATTGATGCAGACCATGCCGAAGATGATCACCGGTTGTGTGGCAGATGTCATAAACCTTCGAAATATGTTCCAAATAAGACGGATGTAGTGCCGTTTTATCACCGAGTTGGTGATTTCTTCAAATACCCTTTTCAAGAAAGTGGTTTGATTCTCCTTCTAATAACCTTTTTAGTGACACTGTTTACTTCTGGCGTCCCATTCATTGGCTGGATTGCCGCTCTGGCTTTGTTAGCCGTGCAGACAAAGTATGGTTTTACTGCGATTAAACAGTTGACCGAAGGCGACTTTAAAGCGCCATCACTGGGTGATGCTATTGCTGATTCTAGCTTTGTTATCGCCTTGAAGCCCGTTATTTTGTATATCCTGATGGCTGTAATCGTTGCAGTTTTGTGGATTAAAGTAGCAACATTTTTGGGTGTTGTGGCCATTATTTTCTTCTCGTTGGCGCTGCCGCTATCCATCACCATTTTGGCATTGGAAGACTCATTCAGTGAAGCGCTTAATCCTGTTCGGCTAGCAACCGCAATGAAACGCATCGGCATGCCATATCTTCTGGTCTGGTTTTACTTGTTGATGATGATCAGTTGCAGTATGACAGTAACCACCATCCTGTTTGAAAATACAACCTATACCATTGCTAACGCAGGAGCTTCTGTCTCAGGCTGTTATTTTACCTTCGTCATGTATGCATTAATGGGGTACATGATTCATCAATACCGCTTTGAGTTGGGCGCTGGACCGGCCGACTCTGATTTGGAGGTTAAACAGCAAAGTGCTTTAAAGCACCCACGAGTTGAAGCCCTTTTGGTTGCCGGTGAATATAGCAAGGTAATGAATTTGTTAGAAAAAGAATGGGCGAATACTGCTCAGAACGTCAACCTGGCGCTGCTTT
>CESG01015203.1_pt1 | contig 16783 bp, 15 predicted proteins | sample 531121 | NCBI WGS metagenome assembly CESG01 (sample SAMEA2621287, study PRJEB7988) | marine metagenome | biome: marine biome (ENVO:00000447); feature: mesopelagic zone (ENVO:00000213); material: "saline water (ENVO:00002010), including plankton (ENVO:xxxxxxxx)" | depth 800 m
AACTGAAAAATCCATTTGTTGAGCTTTAAGGGGAGTCTGTAGTAATCACTCGTTGTCGGAGACACTTTTTTAAACCAACCAATCCTATGAACCATAATAGCTCCCATCTTCTCGGTTAAAGGAAGTTTAGAGTCGGCTCCAAGCGTAATCATATGAAATTCAAATTCATCTTCAGAAACTCTGTCAGTAATTTGTTTTACTGCAACCTCAGCACCCCCCACCCACGGAAAGTACATAAGCGAAAAAATCAGAATCTTTTTCTTCTCCATATTGTTTATAACCAGGTGGCCCCCATTATTCGTCTACCCGAAGCATATTTTTGAGCTCGTCTTCGGGGATTTCGGTAACCGTTTGATTTTGTACTACTTCTTTTTGTTGTTTGGGAGCTTCTTGTTTTTTTGGTTGCGGCGGATTATCTGACACCTTTTGTGCTGTCTCTTCTTTTTGTGTATCGGGCATTTGTTTTGTTGCCTCTTCAAGTGCTTTTCTTAAGGCGTCACGTTGGTCTTGTTTTGGTTCGTGTTTATCCACCTTTGCCACCTTTGGCGGTTGTTTTTTAAGCGTTTTTAAAGAAACGGCCTCTTCAATACTTGTTGGTTTTTCTTCCACTGTTGCTATTCCAGTTCTTGCACGCTCTCTTTTCTTTCGTTTTTTTGCAGCTCCACTTGTTTTTGATGGGCCCTCTCGTTCTGTGTAACCACCATCATCGCCCCCTCCTGGCGCTGTTTGATACCATTCCAAAATCTCTTTTTCGACAATTTCTCGTGGACGAGCAAATTGTTTTTTAGAGGTTTCAATTACTTCCTCCTTAAACGAGGGGTGATTTGGTTTAAGGGGTGCAAGTGTCCGGGCTGAAAACGGCTGCGAATTCACTCCATCAATCATGAGACGAAGATAAATTTGTGCAAACCCTAAATTAACAATATCTTGTGCCATAAAGGTTGGTTCAAATTCTTTTTCCAAAACTTCTCCATCAAAGGATCCAACTCGAAAACTAATGAGTGTACCAACGTTTCCAAAAATCGCATCACGAACCTCTTCTGGCATTTGTGCAATGTATTGATGCGCCAAAACTAAATTGAGTTTGTACTTTCGCGACTCAGACAAAATATTGGCAAACGTTTTATTGGCAAACGATTGGAATTCGTCCACATAAAACTGAAACGCAGGCAACCGTCTCATTTCATCAGGAGTTGCATCGGCACGACTCATACCTGCCAAGTAAGCTTTTGTAATGAGCATTCCCCCCAACAAGTTTGAGTTAATCTCCCCTACCCGCCCCTTTGAAAGGTTAGCTATAAAAATCTTTTTTTCATCCATAAGTTGTCGAAAGTCAAAAGTAGACGTTGGTTGCCCTACAATGTTCCTGATAAGAGGGTTTGAAGTAAATTGCCCAATTTTGTTTTGGATTGCAGGACCAGCCTCTTGTGTGTATCTATCTGTATACTTTGCATATTCATCGACCCAAAAACTTTTTACGGTTGGGTCGCTAATATTATCGACAACCTTTTTTCGATAGTCTTTGTCAGAAAGCATTCGGTTTACTCCAAGAAGAGTGGATCCAGGATATTCAAGAAGTGCCAAAATAATATTTCCTAAAATGTATTCCATCCGCGCACTCCACACATCCGGCCAAATTTTTTCAAATGCAGCCAAAAGTCCGTTTGACACCAAGTGTCGTTTATCTTTCCCCACATCTTCCATCACATTAAATGAAATAGGGTTGTCCAAGTCGTGAGGAGAAAAGTACACGACGTCTTTGATTCTATGCTCTGGAACATAATCAAGGAGCGCCTCTGCTGCGCTTCCATGAGGGTCAATAAATGCCATGCCTTCTCCATTTTGAAGGTCTTGAAGCGCTAAGTTCTCAAGAAGCGTCGTTTTACCCATCCCTGTCTTTCCAATGACATAAATGTGGCGAGAACGATCTTTTGCTTTTATGCCGAATCTTTCTGATTTTCTATGGTCAGTTTCGGCAAAATAGGTGATTGTATTATCATCCATTGTTTTAATTGTAACGCTAAAGAGCGCTTGCGTTAACCAACATTACGGTGTCGTTGTGGTTCCAGTCTCTCTTTCTTTTACCGGCTCAACATAGTATGGCTTGAGGGCCCCTTTGGTGTAGCGATTTGAGGGGGCCCACAGCATCCATGAATCCACTCCTGCATCGTATCCAGCAGTAATCTGTGCCCGTACAAGCTCTGCTGTATAATCTGCCCCTAAATCAAAATCTTGATACCATGGCCGTAATTGTGCTGGAGTAGTACTTGCAAGAAGGGTTCGCTCGTGTGCACGGTCCATAGAATACTTAATAACTTCATAGGGGTGTGCTGCTGGGTTAGATAGACCAATAAAGTTTTTTGGGTAGTGAGACGGGTATACCATTGGTGCAATGTAATCAAAGTGTGGGAGTGCTCTCTCAAGCACTTGTCCAATGTTTAGGTCGTCGTAGTTCGTAGTTGTCATTCCAAAGATGTCGGCCGACGTTACAATACGATCGTCAAGATTCCTATCAAGATATCTAAAGAATCCTTCTACTACTTCTGCTTTTCCAAAATCTGGGTCAGCCAAAATTACTTCCTCACTTTTTGGATAATAAATATCAGTCATGTCTCCATCTGATGGAAACCGAATGTAATCAAAATTAATTTCATCAAATCCAAGATTGTAAGAACCTTCTGCAATAGCAATATGGTAATCCCATACTTCTTTGTTCCCTGGGTCAGTAAATGAGAGTCCTTTTCGGTCTTTCCATACGCTTTTGTCGCTTGCTTTTTGAACTGCCAAATCTGGTCGTAATTGTGCAAGGTATGGGTCTTGGAATACCGTTACTCGTCCAATTACATAGATTCCTTTTTTGTGGAGCTCTTCAATAAATTCTTTAATATCAGGAACTCTGTTTTCTATCATTCCATACTCTTCTATAAGAGGGCCTTCGATAGGAAACGCTATCTTCCCACTGTAATCTTTAATATCGATAATAATGGAGTTTAGTTCTGTTTCTTCTACTAAATCAACAAGGTCTTGTCTGAAGTCGGTTGTTCCTGCAACCCAACTTGTCATGTAAATTGCCCGAACATTCTCTGGAGTATCAATATGCGTTGGCACAAAAACTTCTTTTGTAGTTGTTGCCGCGCCTTGTGAATTTTGGGAATAGTTAAGGATGGCACGGTCATTTGTATTTGCATACACAAAAAAGAAAGCGCCAAGTGCGCCCGCTATCACAAGGAGTACAATGATGGTTTTAAACGATTGGCTTTTCATTCTCTGGACTTACTTCATTAACGTCTGCCTGTGTTTCGTTTTTTCCGTTTAAAAGCGTGTATGCAAAGAAAGCAATAAGTGCCCCAATTAAAACAAGGAGCCATTTATCAAAAAAATGCGGGAGGGGAAAATCAAAAAAGGCCAAAATAACCACTAAAAGCCCGAGTACAAAAATAACTGAAGGTGTCTTCATATGCAAAAATTGTAGCCTATTTAATGAGCTCCTTCAACCCGGTCAAATAGGGCTTTTGACCCTAATTTGAAAACAAATTATTTGACAGGGTCAACCACAACCACAAACTCTCCACGCGCCTTCTCTGGAAGGGTTTCGAGCGTCTGAAGAAGCTTTTCAGGTTTCCCCGAGAGCACTTCTTCATGGATTTTTGTAAGTTCACGAGCAAGGTGAACCGTTCTCTCTCCCATATGCTCATCGAGTGAGGTAAGTGTTTTTATAATCCTATGAGGGCTTTCGTAAAATACAACAGTTCGTTTTGATTCTTTTATTTCACCAAAGAGAGTTTCTCTTCCCTTTTTGTGGGGCAAAAATCCTAAAAATAAGAAGTCTGATGCTGGGACTCCTGCGATAGAAAGCGCCGCAGTAACAGCACTTGGACCCGGAATACTTACTACCTGAACCTGCGGCAGCGTTTTTTTAACTGTTGAAATAAGAACACTCCCTGGGTCACTTATGGTTGGCGTTCCCGCGTCAGAAACAAGCGCCACATTCTTCCCCTCTTCAAGATTTTCAATAATCTTATCAAGCTTTGCCAAACCACTTTGAGAATGATAACTCATGGTTGGAACCTCAATACCATAATGATCAAGCAATTTTTTAGTCACGCGTGTGTCTTCGCACAATACTAAATCGGCTGACTTTAATATTGCCAGCCCTCTTAGGGTAATGTCATCTAAATTCCCTATCGGTGTCCCTACTACGTATAGTGTTGCCATATCACGCTACCTTAACACACTCAATTCTCTAGTAAACGCTCCCCCACTTTATAAATGTCTCCTGCCCCAACCGTAATAACCACATCGTCATCGTCTGACCACTCCTTTAATTTTTCTACCATTTCATCGGGGGTCTCAACATAAATTGCTTTGTGTTCTTTTTTGTTTATTTCCTCTTCTATCATTTTGCTAGAAATTGTGTCGTCTTTCTTTTCACGGGCTGCATAAATAGGAGCAAGCATAACGCCGTCTGCATTAGATAATTCTTTTACAAAATCATCAAACAGTAGTTTTGTTCTTGAATATAAGTGTGGCTGAAACACTAAACTTACTTTTTTGTCTGGATACAAACTCTTAAAAGCTTCAATAACCGCAGCAACTTCTTGTGGATGATGTGCATAGTCATCATAAATAAGAGCGCCCTTTTTAGTCTCTCCTTTAAATTCTTGCCTTCGCCAGGTTCCTTTAAATGTTTTAATGTTTGCCTTCCCTTTCTCTTGAGTCACCCCAACAAGCATTGAGGCAGAGAGTGCTGCCTGTGCATTTTTAATATTGTGTTTACCAGGAACCGAAAGCTCTATATCTTCGCCCATTTCCGAATAATCAATAATTGTGGATGAAAGACCTTCCAGTATTGGCTTCACATTTTCATCGTTAGGATTACACACTAAATAGCCATCATTTGGAATACGTTCTGCAAATTTTCTGAATGATTTTTGAATATTCTCTAAACTTCCAAAATAATCCAAATGATCACTGTCTATATTGGTAATAACACCAATAAAAGGATGAAGATTGAGGAAAGAATCGCAGTATTCGCAGGCCTCAACCACCATAAGGTTACTTGCTCCTCCAATAAAGTTTTCTTTTTGATTGTTTAAAAAACTTCCCACCACAACGGTTGGGTCCATATTTTGACCCATTAAAACTTCTGCGATCATGGCAGTTGTTGTTGTTTTTCCGTGCGTACCGGCAACGGCAATCGTTTTTTTTGCACTTGTTAAAAGTCCTAGCGCTTCCGGATATGTTAGTAATGTTACCCCTCTTTTTTGTGCTTCAAGAAGTTCTGGATTATCTTTTGCTATTGCGATGGTGTATACCACAAGATCTGTATCGTCTTTTAGGTTTCTTGCGTCGTGACCTTCGTACACGGCGGCTCCCTCTCGTTCTAACTTTTCAGTCACAGGAGACCTTCCTGAATCAGAACCCGAGACATTTTTACCAAGCAAAAGAAGCATTCGTGCAATTGCAGAAATTCCAATCCCACCAATCCCAATAAAATGAATATTGTTAAATTGTTCTAACTTGATGTCTTCCATTGTTTGTATGTTTGGTAAACCTTTGTAGCGTTTGGACCAAGTTCTGGAACACTCTCACTATCAAACCATTTTGCTTCTTTTATCTCAATGTCATCTTTTTTAAAGTAGTCGGACTCCACTTCCTGTGTAAAAACATTTAAATGTACGTGTTTATATCCATCTTGAACATAAAAATCTCCAACAAATATTAAGTTGGGTGTATTTATATTTACCTCCTCCATTGCTTCTCTCTTGGCAGCATCTTTTGGATCTTCTTTTCTTTTAATTCCTCCTCCTGGGAATGTCCATCGCGCGCGACCATAGGTATGACGGACCAAAAGAACCTTGCCTTTGTGTGTTAGTACTGTTTTAGACCCATGTGTACGAGGACGCGTAAAAAACCAACTGGCTTTTTGAATTTTGAAAAGCATAGGGAGAATATAGTAGCCAAAAAACTTTTTCATAGTTTCACTATTGTACTCTAAAACGTCTTTCCCCACCCGCCCTCAAGTAACCTTGTCTCTTTATGATATTTATTGTAAAACTAGAGTAATGAACCGTTTTGCAATACAAGCATCGGCCTGGGCACTATCTGCCCTTTTATGGCTCTCTATTCCCCTTATTGTCTCTGCACAAAACCTTGGCTATTTTGGAAACATCCTTGTTCAATTGCGAGGATTATTTGCTCTACTCCTTCCACTTCTTGTGGGACTTGCGGTGGTTGTATTTGTTTGGGGAGTCATCCTTTACATTGGCTCAGGTGATAGCGAAGACAAACGAAGAGATGGGCGGAATCTTATGGTGTTTGGAATTATTGCGATATTTGTAATTGTCTCTATTTGGGGATTTGTTCGAATCCTTCAAACCCTAACGGGAGCAACTTCAAACGTTCCTCAAGTTCCTGCAATCCCTTAGCCTCAAAGACTCTTTACTCTTTTCATAAATTGATCCCCTCGATCAAATTCATTTTTAAATAGTCCAAAACTTGCTGCGCCCGGAGAAAGCAGTACTGTGTCTCCCCTTTCTGCGTGTGCATACGCGCAGGCAACGGCGTCTTTCATACTACTTACCTCAAACGTTGGGATGTTTATTTTCTTTAATTCTTTTTTGAGTTTTTTTGTTGCTTCCCCTTCAAAAAGAATAAGGGTCTTTGCGTGAGTTTTTATAACTTTTGCAAGATCTTTGTATTCTAGTTTTTTGTCAGCACCTCCTGCTATTAAAATCGTTTTCTTTTTAGGGAAGGTTTTAAGGGCACCTATCACCGCCTCTGGCATGGTTGCCGTTGTGTCGTTGTAATAGTTAACACCCTCAACGTTTTTAACAAATTCCAAGCGCCCAGGGACCCCCTTAAAGCTCTCAACTGCCTTTTTAATAGCTGATTGTTTAATTTTTAAAACGTTTGCTACCGCAATCGCATAAGCAATGTTTTCTCTATAATGATCTCCTTCTAAAACCTTCCATGTTTTTGGAAGTTTATTTTTTGAAACAATTATTTTTTTACTTTTTGTTTTTATCTTCTTTGCAACAGAAGTACCACACACGAGCACGTCACCTTTTGTTTGGTATTTATAAATATTTGCCTTGTCAGCAAAATAGCGTCTCATATTACCTTTGTAATAATTTAAATGGTCTCGCATAAAGTTGGTAAAGACTGCAATGTGCGGACTTACACGTGACTCTCCAAAACCTTGTAATTGCCATGAATCGAGTTCAAGCACAACAAAATCTCCTTTTTTTACCTTTTTTAAAAGTGGTAATGTTGCCACTCCTCTTACATTCCCCCCTAAATACACTCGTTTTTTTGCTTGTTTTAGAATTTCATATATAAGTTGCGTGGTCATTGATTTACCTTTTGTTCCGGTAATTCCGATGATAGTCACCCCCTCGGGAGCAAGCTTTGCAAACAGCGACGCATCCATTTCAACAGGAATTTTGTTCTTGTGTGCCTCATTTATATAGGGCGAATCAAGTGGTACGCCAGCCGCTTTTATAATAAGATCCTTGTTTTTAAAATCTTTTTTGTCGTGTTTCCCAAGAACATACCGTATAGTTTTGTATTTCTTTAATTGTTTGAGAGTAGAGGCAAGCTCTTTTTTTGACTTTAAGTCGGTCACCAAAACAGTGGCACCATTTTGTGCTAAAAACTTTGCCACGTTCAAACCCCTCCCAAGAAGGCCAAGGCCCATCATAGTTATGTTTTTATCCTTAAAGTAAGTCTTGTAACCTGTTGACATAGTCAATATAATCTATCATAATTAGCAAAGATTAGCCACGGAGGATCTCATGAAGATCTATCGAGTTGTGTTCCCTCTTCTCATCATCGCGATTGCTCTCTTTGCTGCGATCGGTGCGGGGGCGACAGTCTCCCCCTACGACAACCGAGGCAGTACCGAGGGGGAAGTGCTCGACACCCTGGATCAGTTCGACAGGCGTCTCAGGGAGGCAGAAGCGAACTGCCCCCTTTTGCGTGAGTGTGAAGAGCTCGACGCGATCAAGCAGGAGATTCGAGACTACTTCGATCGCCTGCGTGAGCAGAGGAAGCCATCTTCAACCGACCCCGAGTCTTAGATGACCGGGGTCGGAACTTTTTTATAGACAAAAGATTTAGAAACGAAGATCTCTTTCTTGAAACCGGTCAGGGTCAATAGTTCGTTCAAAACAGGTCTCCCCTTCTCCGTGTTCCCATGACTCGTCGAAGAAGAATTCATCAAAGAAGTATGGTCGTGCTTGTGATCGCAACTGGTCCCTGCTTTCTTTATTGAAGGTGGCACACAATTCAAATGTGAGTGGGCCAAGTGTATTGTACTTATAATCTTCTCCTGTTTGCGGGTCGGTTGGAATAGCAAAACTTTTAATAGGGTCTTTTGTTTCATCGAGATCGTTTGGTAGTCTGTCTTTGTCTTGCCAAAAGATTACAACCTGTGACTGAATACCAATAAGATCTTGTACTTTTTGCTCATCAAATCGGTACAGTCTTTGATCGGCTGGTGATCCGATAATAAAGAATCCAGCAACAATGATGGCAAGTACCACAATTCCATTTACCCAAGCAATCATATTTGCTTGTTTTACTTTTTCTTGCCAACGTCCCTTCAGGTCAAGGTAGTAATAAATAAACACATCACCCACCACCACAAGAATAGCGAGCACCTTCCATAAAAATCGTCCGGTGAGCTCTCCTCCCAAGAAGGTATTGATAAGGACAATAAGGTCAATCAAAATAGCAATGCTTCCGATAAAGAGCGTAATGTAGATTAACCATTTTCTAATCCAAAGATTTTCTTTTTCAGGGTGTCGTGCAAGATCTTTGTTAAGCCATCTGCTTAAAATTAAGTAGAGTGGGAAGATAACAATGAGTGACGCAATCGCAATTCTGATTCCTGCAGAATACCCTTGGAATGCAAATCGATAATCAAGGGCGTCCGGCAACAATACATTTATATACTGAAACAAGAGTGCCAAAAGACTAATCACACTCACATAGAGTGCAATCATGGTTCCCAAGTACAAAAAGAAGTCCTTAGGTGTTGTTTTTACGTGATTTTCCATATGCAGAAAGTGTACCAAATATATAACCCTTAGCAATTGATTTGTAAACGAATAATAAAAAAGCCCGCGTGGGAGCCGAGACAAGAACTGTCTCGGCTCCCTAGGCGACGAAAAGTCGTCCTACTCGGTGCAGCTGGTAGGACTCGAACGAACATAAAAGACCTATTAGCTGCACTAATTGACTATGTTCTTAATAATTAGTGCGAGTGCCAAGACTCGAACTTGGGACCTCGTCGTTATCAGCGACGCGCTCTAACCACCTGAGCTACACTCGCAACACCCTTAACACCTTAATGAGAAAGCTTTTATTGCCATCATTATCTCACGCTTTTTTTCAGTGCTGCTGACAAATATACTACAAGTACCATGACTTTGTGAACCCTCGTACGAAAAACTATTTTTTTTACGTTTACGTACTTGTATCTTGTAAAATTGGCCCAAAGGAATCTTCGTAACTTTCTGCCAGTACCGCGTCTCTTTTTTAATATTCATGGCTTCATACAAATGAAGCTGGATTCTAATTTTTTCTTTTGGGGTTTTTAAAAAACGTTGCAACCATTCAATAAAAAAAATGATGATAAATGGATCTGTGTTTGCAAGACCAATTCGAGCCCTGTTTTTTTTATCACCCTCCCCCAAATAAAGCATTAGCCCTGCAATGAAATAAGAATCGTTATTGATTCTCTTAAATTGTGCAAGATATTTTTTAAGTATTTTTTTGTCTACTGCCTCCTGTTTTCTTCGCATCGTATTGCGAAACCTTTCTCGAGACACCTCTCCTTTCTCCCAACCTTTTTTACGTAATTCTTTAATTTTTCTCTCACTGAGCGGATACTCTTTAAGCCAATAGCTTAAGGTGCTTTTTGAGACCCCAAGCTGTCTCTTAATTTCTGAATAGCTCAGTTCTTTTTTGACTCTTAAATCTATCGCTTTTTGTCGTAGTTTTGAGTTCATAAAATAATATCTACAGTAGATATTATACTTTAGTTCAATAAATGATTCAATCGTCAAAAATGGAAAAGGGCCCGCATGTGTGCGGGCCCTTGTAGGCAACCTGCAAGAGGCTACCCCGTTGCGCCCATGAGGGACGACTTAGAACGATCCTGCTTCGACCATCCACCGCGGAGCGACGTGTCGCTTCCGGAAGGATGGATCGAGATGTGCGTCCTGCCACTCACCCTCGCACGGGACCGTCACCTCGCCCTTGAGATCCATGCCGACGACGACTCCAACACACGGGGTGTCGGCAGACGTTTCGACGATAGGGTTCTCGGGCGACGGAGGCGGCTCGCAGGCGGCAAGCAGTACACACAGGATGGAAAGAGCGATGATCCGATTCACGACGTTCGTCTCCAGGGGGAGGTAAAACTCGGCCTCCAATATATCATATTTAAATTATTTTGTCAATACAAAAAAGCCCCTATTTAGGGGCTTTTTTGTGATCTTTATTTAAAATACTGATCGAACGTTATCTATTGTTTCCTGACTGGCTCCAAATGCACGCAGGAGATTTATTATCGAATCAATTTGGCCTAATGAAAGACCACTAGACCCAGATCCTTGCGTGACAGGAGTCACCCCCCCATAGATCTCGTTTAGTTTTATACGTGTTTGCGGACCAACTCGTCCGTATCCTGTCGTGTCTTGAGACCCTCCACACACCACACTATATTTACATTGAAACCTTTGTACCGCCTTTACTGTTAAATCTCCGTAATAACCACTTGTAATTTTTTCTGGGTACACATCCCCATCACCAGACAATGCTTCCTGCAAACGTTTTACATCATCACCACTTGAACCAATCCTAAGAGTTCTTTCAAATTTTTTCACAACAACAGGGGCTGGATCAAGAACTATTTCAGGCATTAAAACATTATCATTTTCTTGATTTTTTTCTGGCTCAGAAGAAGATGGTGTGGTTTCGGAGTCACCCCCTGTAAATGTAATCCTCTTTTTGTCTGTTACTCCATAATCTATAGTACCGTTTTCTGTCGCCCAAATCTTTAAATCATATACTCCAGGAACAAGAAAACTTTGAAATGGATCAGTTGTAAAGAAGGTCCATAAACCACCAAACAAACGTGCTTGTGAATTTGGTGTTGCCCCACCATATAAAATAATTTCATCACCTCCGTCCACTGGTTCAAGCGACACCCTCCAAATACCCATGGTCCCCTCCCCTACACTCCATCGTAAAGGAAGAGCATCTCCTGGATTAACAGTTACCCCATCCACGGGTGACGTTAATTTTGGCTCTACGGAAGAAATTGACGTACTCAACGTAAAATATGAATCTGAGTCATCAGACACAGTAACCCCCTGACCAGTACCAAAAACCCGTACAATGTATTGTGTCCTTAGATCTGTTGTCCTAATGTCCCAATCAAATTGCCCTGTGTTTGGCATGTTTCTAGCAATCCAAACAAGCTCTCCCCCCGTATAAGGCTTATAGCCAATAGAGACACTTGTAATATCAGGAGATGAGTCCCATGTAACAGCGTGTCTTTTGTTTCTGGTAAAGGTTTCTCCTCCGTTGGGCGAGGTGACCGTGAGAGTTTGCGCATGCGCAACCAAAGACGCCCCACCAAGAAGCATCACCGTAACCACTACCAAAAACAAGTAACTGAACAAACTGGTTTGCATACCTAGATTTTATCAATAATTTAAAAATTCAAAAACCCCACGCTGTGGGGTTTTTGTTATTTGGGTGGAAGTAGTATTTTTTCTTTTGTTCTGTTCTACCGGAGGTTTTACTTCCCTCCGGACGAAGAGCTCACTGTTATGGTACTAGAGCTATCACCGATGATCTTGCAAGCAAGACCGACCTAGTAACCCTTTGCAATGCAAAGAGGTTCTTTTTGGATATAATCCACGACCAGCTTCCGCTAGCCGTGCCTTGTTACGACTTAACCCTTGTTACCGAGTTTACCGTAACCCATAACAAGTACAGGCTTCGGGCACTCCCGGCTCCCTTGGCTTGACGGGCGGTGAGTACAAGGCTCGAGAACGTATTCACCGCAGTGTGGCTGACCTGCGATTACTAGCGATTCCAACTTCAAGAGGTCGAGTTTCAGACCTCTATCCGAACTTGGGCTACCTTTAAAGGATTGGCTCAGAGTTTCCTCGTCGCGACCCGTTGTAGTAGCCATTGTATCATGTGTGTCGCCCCAGACATCAAGGGACATGCTGACTTGGCGTCATCCTCGCTTCCTCTCCCAAAAAAGGAGTAGTCCCGCGTGACACTTGTAACACGCGGCAAGGGTTGCGTTCGTTACCCCACTTAAGGGAACAACTCAAGTCACGAACTGACGACAGCCATGCATCACCTGTCTAGCCGTCCGAAGAAAACCTATCTTTCGAAAGGTCGTCGTCTAGATGTCTAGTCTGGGTAAGGTTCTTCGCTTATTGACGAATTAAACCACATGATCCACCGCTTGTGCGAGCCCCCGTCTATTCCTTTGAGTTTTAGCCTTGCGGCCGTACTACCCAGGCGGTTCGTTTAACGCGTTAGCTTCGCCTCTCAGAGGGTCGATACTCCGAAAAGCCAACGAACATCGTTTAGGGCGTGGACTACTGGGGTATCTAATCCCATTCGCTACCCACGCTTTCGTGTCTCAGCGTCAGGAATGTGCCAGTATGCTGCCTTCGCCTTTGGTGTTCCCCATAATATCAACGGATATCACCCCTACACTATGAGTTCCGCATACCTCTCACATCCTCTAGTTATACCGTTTCTCTTGCACTTTCCCGGTTAAGCCGGGAGCTTTAACAAGAGACTAATATAACCGCCTACACACCCTTTACGCCCAATAAATCCGGGTAACGCTTGGGGCACTCGTATTACCGCCGCTGCTGGCACGAGTTTAGCGGCCCCTTATTCATAGAGTAACGTCACTAATTTCCTCCTCTATAAAAGGTTTTTACATCCCGAAGGACTTCATCAACCACGCGGCGTCGCTCCGTCAGACTTTCGTCCATTGCGGAAGATTCTCGACTGCGGCCACCCGTAGGTGTATGGACCGTGTCTCAGTTCCATCGGTGGGGGTCAGCCTCTCAGCTCCCCTAGACGTCATAGCCATGGTAAGCCGTTACCTTACCATCAAGCTGATATCCCGCAGGCCACTCCCAAAGCGCAAAAGCTTTACTCCGAAGAGACTATCAAGTATTGTCCAATCTTTCGACTGGTTATCCCTGACTTTGGGGTATGTTCCTACGTGTTACTACCTCGTCTGCCGTGGGTCTAAACCCACTCGACTTGCATGCCTTATCCACGCCGCCAGCGTTCACCCTGAGCTAGGATCAAACTCTCAATAAAGATTTAGATCAGAACAAAAGAAAAAATACTACGTGCCCGACCAAGGTTTTTACGAAGTAAAAATTTGGGCGGGTTCGTTTGTTTATTGCCACTTGTTCATGTGATGCTCACAAATTTGGTGTATTTGCTAGTTTTTTTATTTTCAAAGTACGTCTCGAATAAAAAGTCCCCACTACTTAGGGACCGGTACAGTATAGGCTATGGGCCCTGGGAAGTCAAGGGGCCTTATTTTAAGCCATATTTAAGGTGGATAGCAGTGATTGCCGCACTTATAAAATAGCTGTACTATGAGAGAAGAGAGGTGAGCCCAGAGCCCGCAACGGTTGTAGGCACAAAACTCACCCGGAGAGGAAACCCGCAAACCAGTAAAGCGCCTTCCCTATTTTCCGACACACATCCCCAATCCCAGGGTGAGGGCCCGAGTTAGCGCATGCGCTCGGGCCCTTTCTCTTTTATTTAACTATTTAACCTGACTTCCTGGTTTCACTTCTTTCTCTGGATGAAGAAGCGCAAAACTCTCTCCGTCTCCCGTTGCCAAAATCATTCCCTGACTTTCATAGCCGCGCAACATTCGTGGCTCCAAATTAACCAATACAGGAATTTGCTTCCCTACAAGCTCTTCTAGGTTTGTTTTAAATTCTGCAATCCCAGCGAGCACTTGTCGCTCTTCTTCCCCAATATTTATTTTCAATTTCAAAAGCTTATCCCCTTCAGGAATCTTTTCTGCCTCTAAAATTGTCCCTATACGGATATCTAATTTTGCGAAGTCGTCGTAATTAATCATTTTGTAATTTTTTTACTAATGGTATATCTGCTGGAGCAAATTCATAAGTGTCAAACTCTTCGATTGTGACCCACTGCACTTCATCATGCTCATTAAGTGCAAAATCTCCTTCAATATGCTCTACATGATACCCAAAGAGTTTGATTATTGTCCCATTTTCATAATCGTGAGTATTTTCGCCAATAAACTTTTTAATACGCGTTCTTATTCCAAATTCTTCAAAAAGCTCCCTTTTTAAACACTCCCTGTGGGATTCGTTTTCTTCTATTTTTCCGCCTGGAAATTCCCACAATCCTTCAAGATGTTTTCCTTTCTTTCTTTTTGCAATAAGAAATTTTCCACTATCTTCAATTATTGCCGCTGTAACATGTATCATACTAATCCCCCACTTCTCCCCAATTCTTGTTCAAGTATGAGAAATCAATAGAGTTTACGGTGCCGTCTCCATTCAAGTCACTTTGAGAATTATTGGTAAACCATTGGGGGCTCATGACAGACCAATCAAGAGAGTTTATGACATTATCGTTGTTTACATCACCTGCCAATAATTCTGGGAGCGTAATGGTGCTTGAGTTTAAGGTATGAGTGCTTCTTTGTGTTAGGTGCCCTTGTAGTTCAAACTCAATATCGTATGAACCAGACGAAAGTGTATTTGATGGCAGGGCAATTGTTGAGCCAGATCCCGTCCATGAAAGTAGCGCGCTTGCTCCTCCTTGCTGATACACACGAACTGAGAACGAATCGCTCCCTGAAACACTTCGTGATTCAAGGCGTGGAGTTAAGTTAAGAGATAATCCAGATGATGGAGGGGGCGGTGGCGGTGGAGAACTTCCTCCTGTTCCACGAGTAGGCGTACAAGTTCCTCCTTCATTCCGTACTTGGGCCGGTAATTTACAGCTTCCATTCCATAATGCCCCTATTCCTCCCGCAAGAGCAAAGTCGCAGGCTTGCCCCCCGTTACTTACTGTTTCTTGGCACCAAAAATCAGGCACTCCATTAACATTTTCATTTAAGGTATTAGGGAGAGAGAGACTGTTCCACTGACTCCCTAGCGGCACACTGCTTGCATTGTAATTACTAATTCTAGTTGTTCTGTTTGGTTGGGCTGCAGGAAGTCCAACATTATTGGTTGGCATACCATTACTTGCCGTATAGACATTTCGTTCAAGCCACATATCGTCTGATCTTCCATCAATACTCGAACCTCCTCCAATAAATGAAAATTGCCGGCCATAGTTTAGGAGATAGTTAGCAAAGACACTTAATCGAGAACACGCAGTACATGAGAACAGGTTCCCTTCGTGAGCATACCGAGCGACAGGACCAAATAGTTTATTTCTAAAGAAGGTGTTTCGGGGTCCTTGTGTTCCCCACGTAGTATCCATTTTTGTTTGACCCCATATATCATTCCCTTCTGAAACATTTTCATATCCATAAAATCCATGGTGGAAAATGGCACGTCGTGGTTCATTATTTGGATGATAGAGTGGTTCTGGAAAATAATTGTAGGCAATCCAAAGACGAGAGCTTCCGCTCACTGGCTGAACACCAATTGAAGCAGTAACAACATTATTAATAAATGAATTATCGTGTCCATTTTGATAAGTGAAGGTACTCTTATTCCAGCACGGATTAAATTCACTTGGGACACTTAAGTCGCATGTATTTCCGTCCCCCTGATTTGCTTTTGTTTGTTCTCCAAAACGAGAATTCATAATTACACTCCGAGCAAGATACCTACTTCCTCCATGGAGGTGGTACGTGTCTCCAAAATCAATATCTTTTACCCATGTATTCCATCCAAAGTCCATTCGCAGGTTAGAAGAGTTGTAATATTCGCCCGAAACAAAATTAGGTTCTGTGTCTCTTACCGTCATACATTCAATTCCTGCGTTTTCTTGTAACTTAATTTTGGACACCTGCGCACCCGAAGGGTTAAAAGCTATTGGTAATCCCCTATCAATAGTTATTGTATTTCCGCTTCGCGAAACTACTTGAGCAATATAGGTAAACTCTGATATTTGTGCATTCTCGCCCGAGCCAACAAGCGGAGGGGATGTCATAAGTACTTTATCGCCGACAGCATATGCAGAAGCACTTGAAAGCGTTAACGTGGTTTCCCCTCGCGCGTGTCCTCCGGTCCAACTAACCTCGTTTGGGAACATGGTAGAACGACTATCTCCAAAATCGCCACCACACATATTGATCCACCCATTACTACAAATGTTCATCCCACCCCAAACACTACCGCCCGAAACCCCAGAGTTCTCCCATGTAACCGCACTAATATCTGAACACTGCCCACGAACTACTACATTACTTGCTTTATGTTTTAATACTCCCGTATAAGTACCCGCAGGGAGCTCGATAACAGTGTTTGGTGCTGCGGCATCAATTGCAGCCTCAACAGCAGAACCTGTCCGAGCACCAGTATACGAAACAACATTCCACGAGGATGTGTCTACTGGGACTCCTGTATGAGCATAAATACTTGGTACTCGAGACTCCGGAATTTGAAGACTTCCTAAGTTAACATTGGTCCCCCCATTTCCAGACGAAGGTGGAGGTGGCGGAGGATTCGTCGTACAGCTACTCGTCACATATCCTGAACATGAGCTA
>CESG01139657.1_pt1 | contig 16764 bp, 20 predicted proteins | sample 531121 | NCBI WGS metagenome assembly CESG01 (sample SAMEA2621287, study PRJEB7988) | marine metagenome | biome: marine biome (ENVO:00000447); feature: mesopelagic zone (ENVO:00000213); material: "saline water (ENVO:00002010), including plankton (ENVO:xxxxxxxx)" | depth 800 m
ATGGTCTCCTGCATTTGCATGTTCATACCAGGTGGTTTCTGTGTCTGGTAACGTATACGAGATTGCAGTTTCTGTATCTGTATTATCTATGTCTTTTGCAAGATGTGTAAGAATTAGTTCATCTGTTCTTGCACGCAGCATTGATAAAATACCTTGATGTTGTTCTGAATTTGCAAGATTTTCTCGCTCACACTGAGCTGAAAGATTTACAACATAATTATTATCTTCCAGGTTACAAGAGCCAATATAATATAGTTCTTCATAAGAGTCTTCGTTCCCGACATACCAACTAGTTCGGCGAGGAAGTTCTCCACTTAGATTGTAATCTGGATACCTTGTGTACTTCCAATCTTCAGTTCGAACCCCCTCATGAATTAGAAAGTTCTCATAACCCTTAGATTCTTCACACTGTAGCAGGTGTTCAACTAGAAAGTCTGTCCTCCACGAACCGCCACCCTCTCCGCGCACAAGAGGAACCAGGCTTTCCCCTGAATATTTGTCTGGAACCCCTACTCCAGCATATTCAAGAATGGTTGGTGCAATATCTATATTAAGTGCAATTTCCTCGCGTACAGAACCCCTTTCTAGAAAATTATTTGGATCATAGACAATAAGCGGAACACGTATTGACTCTTCATATGGAAGCCACTTCCCTGCAAACCCTCGTTCTCCTAGAAAAAAACCATTGTCACTATGCACTATGATGATAGTATTTTCAGCTATACCCTGTGCGTCAAGCTCGCTTTTAATCTCTCCAATGGCATCATCTACAGTAGTAATAAGTTTGAAGTAATCTTTTAGATTCTGATCATACTTATCTTCATTACACGCACCATCCAATTGTTCACATTCTCCAGGAGACCACTCACTCCAACGATACCTCCAATACTCTTTCATGGCATTGAACTGGCTAAAGAGAAAGTCTGGTTGTGTAATTAAGAACGCGCTTTCTGTAAGTCGCAACGGTAGTTCATCTTTCAAATCACCAACATCTTCATATAACCCCTCATCGAATTCGGGCGTTGGGACAAATTGACGAATTTCATCTGGCCCAGCTGCATGTGGAGCAAAGAAGCTCACCGAAAGTGCAAATGGTCCATTTTGTGCACTACGACGTATAAAGTCTTTTGCACTTTCTTTTATGCGAACTGTTTGATGCACCTCTCCCTCTCCTGTTCCAAAATCAGGATCATAAAAGACTCGGTCTATCTCATTAAACAATTCATTACTTGGAACATTTGAATGTGTTTGATATTTCCCAACATATCCTGTGTAGTATCCTTGATCCTTTAATTGTTTTGGATAACTTATCTCCATAAGTTCCTCAGGAACACCAACTTCTTTAAAGTTGTATTGATGCGTACGCTCATATTGACTTGTGAGTATAGAAGCTCGACTTGCTGCACATACAGGCGTTGTAACAAAAGAGTTTTTAAACGTAACACCCTCTTCAACAAGATTGTCTATATTTGGAGTTTCAAGAACTGAATGCTTGTACATGTCCCAACGCCAATCGTCTAAAAGAATGTAAACAATGTTTGGGTCATCTTCTTGATTTTGAGAAAATTGAAAAATACTACTTGCCGGTATTTTGTCCCAAGCTGCCAAAAATAGTTTTTGTGTAGCAGTAAGAGACAGCCCTGCAATTATTATAAGTACCACCACAATCAATCCGACACCTTTCCATAATTTTTCCATACCAATCATTCTAAATATATCCTTTCATATTACACTAAAAACTTTTTGTTAACTGCCTACTACATAAAAATTTTCTATTATTTTAGAATTCACCTTTAGTACATTGCGATACTACCTACAGAAACAACCGTGCAAGTCTCAAATCTTCGTACGTATATTTCCCTTTCAACTTCTTGTGCGCAGAAGATAATTTCTCCTCTTCCTTTATTACCTTTTTCATTGCTGCAAGGCTTTTGGGTTTTAGATACTCAAAATCTCCAACACCTTCACTCTTTAACTTCTCTAGATGAGAAATAATTGTTGCTTTTGTTACCTTCCGCTCTTTTGCCACATCTTTGAGACTCATCTTCTCTTCAAGCAATGCAAGAGTTTTGTGGTGAGATGGGACTGCTTGCTCAAACTCTACTTCCTTTGCCGCTTTGTTCTTTGCTATTTCCCTTTCATCATTTGTTCCGCCACACTTATCTACAAACTCTTCATGCATTTTTGCAAACTCTTCTTTACTAAACCTTGCGATTCTCTTAGACCACTTTAAAGACTCATTTAATAGCCACTTATTAAGTTCAATTACATATGGATCTACCGTGAGTGCCATACGATTAAGCCCAAGAAGCGTGAGTCCTTCAATATCACGAAGTCTTGAAAGTGCTACATATCCTTGCCCTGGCACAAAAGATTTTGAAAGATCCATCTCCACTGCATCAAGACTCATTCCCTGACTCTTGTGTACAGTAATAGCCCAGGCAAGACGTATAGGTAGTTGATCTACCGCAGCTAATACTTTTCCATCATCTTGAATCTCCCACGTAGCAGAAGACACGACCACCCTCTTCCCCGTATATGTCTCAACCACAGGCATTCCATCTTCAAAATCAACAACCTTCCCAAGAGTTCCATTTACGTATCCTTCTTCGAAGGAATTCTTTACAAACATTACAATTGCATCTTTTTTAATATTTAAATACTGTGGTGCCAAAATACTTTTTGAAAGACTTGTTACAAGATTTGCCTTCCCTCTTGAATCCATTTCGTATGAAAAGAGCTCTCCCTCGAGCTTCTCAAGCTCTGCTTCATTAATAGCGTCTACATCTGCATTGTGTGTATACAAGCGGGTTGGCTCTCCGCTCCTTCTCTCCCTATTTTGCAACAACTCTTCGAATGTCTCCTGTGTGCTGTATGAAATTTCTCCATCTCGTATTTCGGATAAAATATTTTCCAATGATCCTCCTTGCTGTCTATGCTGCTCCTCCAAATAACACACACGAATATCCATACTCTTCCAAGCCTTTGAACTATCTACATAGATACTCCCTCCCCCCTTTGTTATTGGTGGAAGCTGAAAGAAATCACCAGATAATACAATTTGCATTCCTCCAAAAGGCTTTTCATTCATTTTCATTGCCCTGGCTAACCTATCGAGCGCATCAAACATCTCAGGATGCATCATGGAAACCTCATCAATAATAAGAACTTTTGTTTTTTCGTATCGTTTAAAAAGATGTTCCTTTTGCACAAGAAGATCAATATCAGAATCTGAGAGCGTATCTTTGATGCCAATGCCGCTCCATGAATGTATGGTCATACCTCCTATATGTGTTGCTGCTATACCAGTAGAAGCTGTAACTGCAGCAGTAACTCCCCTCTCTTTTAAGTATTGTATGTACTTATTAAGCACATACGTCTTTCCGCTTCCAGCAGGACCAGTAAGGTATACATTTCGGCCTGCTTTTAAAATATCGAGAGCTTCTCTTTGGGTCATGGGTGGCATTTTACCATGGGCTTCTTACATGATAGCCTGTGCAGACTATGACTATTGCAACCGTAAACGGAACAGAAATTACACGCGAGATGCTTGATGCACAGCTGGCACAACTCTCTCACAATCCAAACATTCCAACACCAGATAAAGCTGATGCTGATAAGTATGCTCAGTTTGAAAAGATGGTGGCACAGCAACTTGTAAACGATGAACTTATATTTGCTGCCGCAAAAGAGAAAGGATATAGCGTAAAGGATGAAGACGTACAAAAAGAATTTGATGCTATTGCAGCAAAATTCCCAGATGAGGAAACATTTGCAAAGCAACTTGAAGGAATGAGCCTTACAAAAGAAGGTCTTAAAGACACAATCACAAGGCAACGAACTATCGATCAGTACTACAAAGAAATTTTCGAAGGACAGGATCTTGAAGCAACTGACGAGGAAGCGCAGAAGCTATACGATGAGCATCTTGCTTCAAAGGAAGGAGCTCCTAAATTTGACGAGATAAAAACGCAACTAAAAATGGAGCTTGGGCAAGGAAAAATGCAACAATTCCTTGGAACAGTTATCCAAAAACTTCGAGAAGGAGCAGAAATTGATATCAAACTGTAAACAAAGCCCCGCACATGCGGGGCTTTGTTATAATTAACGCATATGAAAAAAATGACATGTCCAGACTGTGATAAAGAATTTACCGCAGATACACCAGAGAATATGATGGATGCAATGCACCCTCACTATATGTCTGATCACAAAGAAATTATTGAAGGAGCAACGCCAGAAAATAAAAAAGAGTGGATGGGAAAATTTAATGAGGAGTGGGAGAAAGCAAAAAGTGTATAATAAAACATATGCAAAAAATAAAAATTACACATTATTTCTTTGAAGGATTCTGGTTTGCTGCATGGCTATTTACCATTGGATTCTTGCAGCTAAGTTTCTTTAAAGGACTTCTTGCAATCATTCTTTGGCCATTCTTCCTTGGAGAATTCTTTGCACCAGGAATTTAAGAGTCGCCTTTTACAAACCATGGGAAAAACGCACTTGTGCGTTTTTTATATTCCTCAAACTCAGTATTTCCAAGAAAGGCACGCTCCAACATAGGAATGCCTGACACAAAAAGAATAAGGTACGTAATCATAAGCGGACTCACAATTGCAGCGATGCCCCAAGGAGCAAGAATAATCATTAGGAATATCCCCCACCACTGTGTTACTTCTCCAAAATAATTTGGGTGTCTTGTATATTTCCACAAACCATATCGCATGATCTTTCCCTTGTTCTCTGGATTTCCTAAGAACTGATCAAGTTGATAATCTCCAACTGCTTCAAAGAAAAATCCAATAAGCCAAACAGCAAGTCCGAGATACACAAGTACTGACATTTCACTTCCAAATGCAGCAACGTGCAACGCTGGGTACCCCACAAAAATCATGAGCATTCCCTGCAATAAAAAGACCTGCAGATAACTGCGCAACAAGAACCACTTCCCCCAGGAAGCAGCAAGCTCTTTATACCTACGATCTTCTTTTTTCTTTAGATTTCGAAGGGCTATACGAAGTGCCAAACGAAAAGCCCAAATACCCATTAAAATAGTGAGCAATAACGAGATACCCTCCTCTGAAAAGAAAAACCCTACGAGACCAACCAAAAAAATACCTGGCCCCCATGCAATATCTGCTAAATCATTTCGCTTCAAAAGAAGTGAGAGAAGAAACCAAAATGTAACATACACAACAACAGCAATTGCTGTGACGCCAAGAAGAAAGAAGATATCCATTTAGATGAAGAGTCGTGAGCCAATAAGATAACTGATGGTTGCAACAGAACCCGAAAGTACTGAACCCCAGATGATATCGACTACCGCGATTGTAAATGGCCAGTCTTTAAGGGTCGCAAGGTTTGTAAGGTCATACGTGGCATATGTAATAAATCCAAAGAATACCCCGAGCGCTAGTGCCTTAATCAAACTGCCACTATCAAGTGCAGGAAGTACTGCAAAAACAAGAATTCCAACAATAAAGAAGAGGTAGAACACTAACGCTGCCACCCAATTAACTGGACCAAGTAAAAACCCAATTTGTTTTTGATAAAAATCTTTTGCAAGCACACCAAGCCATATAAGATCAATGATAAAAAATACTGGTACGGTAAGAAGGTATAGATAAACTATTTGAATGAGCGTCATATACAGAAAGTATATCAACAAAAAAAGTTTTTCCTACAAAACTTTAACTACTTTATTGCTACACTCAGTATACGTAGGAAGTTTATAAGTAATAAAAATTCACATGAAGAGAAAAGATTTCTTTAATCTTGCTGCCATTCTTTTTGGAATCGGTGGTGCACTACACCTCCTTCGATTCTTTAGATCTTGGGATCTGACAATCGGAACATACGACCTCCCTCTGTGGGCAAGTCTTGTTATCGGAGTTGTGGCCGCAGTAATGGCTTTCAACGGGTGGCAAATGGGGCGTAAGTAAAACAAATGGGCTATTAGCCCATTTTTTGTATACTAAGAAGCATGAGAAAAAAGATTACTGTGCGTGACATGTTTCAAAACTATACGTACTACCTCACAGAACCCGAGGGAAAAAATTTTCACAAAGACTTTAAGCCAAACCTTACTCCAAAAGAAATGTTGGAGCTTGGTTCTTTTGGAGGGCTATATATGACAGATGGTGCAAAAGAATTCCCAAAGAGCTGGTTTACAAAAGCAAAACTCTCTCCGGATAAAAAACGGCATAAAGATTTAAATTGCTTTGGACTTAATGCATCACAGCCTCTTTCTGTTTGGAGAGAAAAAGGCTGGATACATAAAGATGATCCTCGAGGGTGGTTCCAATGGTATTGCAGATACTATAGGGGACGACGGCATGAAGATGATGATAGACAAATTAAACGCTGGAAAGCATATAAAAGACACGCAGCCCAAGTTGTTAAAAATTGTAAGAAAAAAGATTATTCTTGCAGACCAAAACAACGTCAATCTCTCATTCATTGGGCATACGATGCAAGAAAGTTATAATGTCAGTATATGAATGCAGAAAAACTACGACAGCATATTGAAAATGCTGATGATATTACCATCCTAGATGTGCGTGAGGCTGATGAATTTGAAAGCACACAAACTATCCCTGGTGCACAAAACATGCCAATGGGAAAAGTCTTTGTTGAAGCAAAAAAAGGAAATCTTCCAAAAGATAAGAAGATTGTAACAGTCTGTAAGGTTGGTGGACGATGCGAAATCATTGCACGAGAACTTTCACAGAAAGGTTTTGATATTGAAGCACTCGAAGGAGGTCTCGAAGCCTGGAATGCCTAAAATTGTTCAGAAAAAAGTTGGGGAAACTCCTCTTGAAGCGATCAAACGATCAACAAAAGAAAAAGCGACCTACGCTGGACGGCTTGACCCCATGGCAAGTGGAAAGCTTCTTGTGCTTATAGGAGAAGAAACAAGACAGAGAGAAAAATACCTAGGACTTGATAAGGAATACATCATCGAGGTGCTTCTTGATATCGAAACTGACACAGGAGATATTCTTGGTCTTCCAAAAGAAGCTCTCCAAGAAACACGCCTCTCTAATAATATTATTCAAAAAGCACTAAGAGCTGAGCTTGGCACTCACGTTCGTGAATATCCGCACTTTTCATCAAAACCAGTTAATGGAAAACCTCTTTTTGTATACGCACTTGAAAAGACGCTCGACACTATTGAAATTCCAACACACGAAGAAACTATTTATCATTTAGAACTTATGGACACGCGATTTATCTCATCTGCATACCTTACAAACTATATACAAGATAGACTCTCTTCTATTCCCCGTTCAACTCTTCCAGAAAAGGCGCTTGGTGCAGATTTCAGGCAAGATGAGATACGTGAAGAATGGAAAAATCTTCTTCCTAATACATGCAGAGGCTTCCAGGTGCTCAAAATACGAGCAGTGGTTGGCTCTGGAACGTACATGAGGACCCTTGCAATGCGCCTTGGAAAGACTTTTGAAACCAAAGCATTTGCCCTCTCTATTCACCGAACAAAAATCGGATTATACAGAAGACTCTTCTCTATCCCCTTTTGGGCAAAACTCTATTGACATTCAAAGACTTTCATACTACTGTGCACCAATCAAAGCATTCTGGTGAGAAATTTTTCTACCAAGGTTTTGAGTTAGTAGATAATTTCTCTTGCAGAAATGAACAAAGGAACAATCGCTCGTGTTACTGACCGAGGTTTTGGATTCATTAAGCCGGATGAGGGAGACAAAGATCTTTTCTTCCACGCAAACGAGCTTAACGACACAGAGTTCAACGACCTTCGTGAAGGAGACGCAGTTACATTTGAGGTAAGTGACGGACCTAAGGGACCTAACGCCACAAACGTAGCTCGAGCATAAACAAATGAAAAACACCCCCGCAAGGGGGTGTTTTTCATTGCAAGATATCACTCTTTACCTTTCCATCTTCAAGGTCGATTATGCGTTTTGCTCTTAGCGAATATTCTTTTTCATGCGTAATCATGACAATGGTTTGCCCAGCCTTATTTAACTCATCAAGGTATGAAAGAACAATTTCTGAAGTTGCTGTATCAAGACTTGCTGTTGGCTCATCAGCGAACAAAATCTTTGGCTTGTGTACAACAGCACGAGCAATAGAAACTCTCTGCTGCTCTCCTCCAGAAAGTTGTGACGGTAGATTTTCTGAACGTTCTGCAAGACCGAATTTTGAGAGCACCTCAACCGCTGCTTTGTGCGCCTCTACATGTGAAATTCCTCTCATTAGGAGTGGGAGCATTACATTTTCTGCAGCACTTAATTCAGGAACAAGGGCATAGTCTTGAAATACATATCCCAGATTGTTTAAACGAAACCGGGTTCGTTCCTTCTCATTTAATTTTGTAACGTCTGTCCCACAAACACTCACTGAGCCTTCATTTGGCATATCAAGTGCTGAGAGTTGGTACAACAATGTACTTTTCCCCGCTCCACTTTTCCCCATTATTGCAACATATTCGCCATCATTAATAGTTATAGAAATACCATCAACTGCGCGGACAGCTGTATCCCCTTCTCCAAAAATTCTTTTTATGTTTTTTGCTTCTAAAATCATCTTCCTAGTATTGCATTAAGCGTGTTACCCCCTGCGATGATACGAGCTGGTAAATATCCAGCGATAAATGTTGCCATCATTAACAAAGCCGCTCGGACAACAACCCCTTCCGTAGTGATAGCAAGTATTCCATCACTGAAGGGGAAATCGATTGGATTTTGATCAAAGTATGGAACCAGTATCCCATACAAAATAAGTAGTCCTAGCACGGTCCCAGCAAGAGCATAGAACAATGCAATAAATACATACGTCCACTCAACCGTAAACCGTGTAATTCCAATCGCTTTTAAAATTCCAATATACCTTCGACGTGTAATCGCGTTAATGAAAATAACAATAAATACTGTAATTCCTGCAACAATTAGGCCGATGGTTCCAATAACATTCCCTAAAATAGAAAACGTTCCTTTAATTTCATTGAAGAAAACTCCCTGTGCTTCATCTGAAGTTCTGATAAGAGCAAAATCTCCAAAGCCTCGGGCAAGAAGAGAGTCACGAAGTGTCTCTGGCCCATTTGAGGCAAGTATTGCAATTTCATCTACATTAAAATCTGTTCTTCCAATAAACTGCCTCAACTCACGTTCTGGAAAATACAACCTTCGTTCCACCGGCCCTGATTTACTCTCTATTATTCCTTTCACAGTAACTTCTTTAGTCCTGTCTCCCAGATTAATTCGAAGCTTACTTCCTGGCTCTATGCCGGAAATAGTTTCAAATCCAGCAAAGGATATCGGAGAGTATTCTTCAAGGAGCTCAGCACCAACAACAACAACTCCCTCATCTCCTGGTGCGAGATATTCTCCTATCGTAACGAATTCAGAAAGGTTTGTTACAAGTTCTTCACGAGCAAGATCAATACCAACTAATTCAGCTCCAACAGTATCTCTTAGTCGATCACGCTTTGTTAATTGTAAGTAATTTGCCTCTACTGTTGCTGACTCTATATAACGTGGAGAAAAAGAAATGACATCTGGGTGATCGCTTAATGCACTGATAATTACACTACTCCGTTCGATAAAGGTTTTGTCTGGTAAGTTGCTAACCAGTACATCACCTGAATAATATCGAGTGTAATCACGACTAGACCCTTCAATAAGTCCTACCAAAATTCCACTCACGAAGACAAGATTTAAAAAAGTGAGCGCCATAACAACCACAACCAAAAGTGTTGTACTTAAGTTTGCACGCAAAATAAAACGTTTTGCCAAGAAAAGTGCTGTTTGTATTGGTTTCATTATTTCTTAACAAGGACTTTATCTCCCTCCTCAAGTGGCGCAATGACCTCTACGGTCCCATCTCGCCCTTGAATTCCAACCTCCACTTTTACAAAATCTCGTGCTTCTTCTGGCCCAAAAAACACATGCGGCTCCCCTTCTATTTCTACAAAGGCTTCAACGGGAAGGGTTAAGACCTCTTCTCTCTCTATTGATTCAATCACCATGTTTGCGGTAAGACCTGAACGTATTCTTCCTGAATCATCCTCAATGTGTAGCGTCACCCCATACGCTGGAACTCCATTTACAATTTTTTCTGCTGGATCAATTGAAACAATTGTTCCAGCAATCACAAAAGATTCTCTGTACGCATCGAAGGTTATCTCTGCAATGTCTCCAACCTTTATGAAGGGAAGGTCCAGTTCAGAAACATCAGCTTCAATTACAAATGAGCCTTCAGACAAGATCTCAACAGCTGAAGCATTTACTTGAGCAAGCTCTCCAAGCTCAACAGCAATATCACTCACAATCCCATTTATAGGACTTTGTAGTATGTGCTGTTCAAGCTCTGCTCTATATCGACTTGCTGCAGCAACACTTTTTGCAAGACGAGCTTTTTGCTCTGTAACAGACTGTGGTGTTGAGCCAGCTTTCAATAGAGCCAGTTGTTGTTCCAATACTGATCTTTTTGCCATTGCTGCACGAAGTGCAATTTTTTTTCCAAGCAATACTGTCTGTGACGATTCAATATTTCCACGAGCTGTTCCAATACTGCTTTGCCAACCATCTACCGTTACTTGTGTTGGCGTTACTATCGGCACACGATTTGCCAACAAAAAAGCAAGTTCGCCAAGATACGAAGAAACTTCTGAAAGAATGTAATTCACTTCTTCTTCACTAACGCTATTCCCACTAAGGCTTGCGCGCATATCTTCAATACGGACACCAATATCTTTTCTTGTTGCCTCAAGCAAAGATTGTCGAACTGTGTCACGAGCGGTAAAAAGAAGTTCAGGACTACTAGATTGAGGGTCTGTAAACATTCTGTCTGTGTATGTATAAATTGCAGTATCAACATCACTAAACACATCTACTATAGTTCTTTGCAACTCTTCCTCCGCATCAACAACAGCAATTACTTGAGCGTCTACTTCTTTTTGAGCAACTGCCAACTCTTCTTCTCGAGTTCCTCTAATCAAAGTATCTAGAGCAGCTTCCTCTACAGCAACTTGCGCCTGAGCTTCTTCAAGTAATGCTGCGGCTGTTCCGGTATTTAAACGAAGTAAAGATTGACCAACCGAGACTGATTGGCCAACCGAGACTGGAATTGAAGCAACCTTGCCTGTTCTTTCAAAAGAAAGATTCACTCTGTCTGCAGGAACAACTGACCCTGAGAAAAATACTGATGTTTGAATATTCTTTCGAACTACTGGTATTTCTTTGTACTCTGGCTCAGAGAAAATCACCTGAATTCCAAAGCCAGCGCCTCCGACCACCAAAAGACCTAGCGCCGCACTTAAAATGGGTTTTGTAGAAAAAGTTTCTGCTATATTCATTACCTACAATAGTACTCTATAAAGCATGCTCCTCTGTTTACTGCCCACACAAAAGCACCCGCCATATGGCGGGTGCTTTTTCATTTAATTTAACCTTCAATCAGCTTGGCTAGTTCTTTCTGCGTTGAGGGGACTTTATCAAGATCAATCTTTCCGACAACCTCAATCTGTACTCCTTCACAGATTCCAAGAATAATACTTGGGTTTAGTAACTTACCGTTTAGGTCTACAGGCTTTGTATGATCTAGGAGAACGTCAATCTGCATCGACTTACGTGCATGCGTTACGTCTCCGATCACTCGGTATCCAATCTGCTCAGACACCACCTCTACACCACAACTTCCTGTTAGCTCTCGGTTGCTTGAATCAATTTTTACAACCGTACCAAACGGAAGGTCGATGTCACGACTCTTGGCTACAATAATCTCAGGATTAGAGTATAGACCACTAGCAGTCGTAAATGGATCCTCATCAGTTTGCGCCTCAAGAGCGTTGTATCCAGTTAGCTTAACCGTATATGTTTTTGGAATGTGCGCTGCGAGAAAGTATCCTTCCTCAGCTGACTTAAGATTGTCTACTGCGACTGGAGCAACTGGCGTTCCTCCAAATAAAAAACTCGCAATAGCGATCGAAGTAATAAGATGCATCATAATGAATTAAGGTACTAATATACCGTATTAGATTAATGCGACGCTATTATAATACATATATGTAGTATTTGTCAAGTGTTTAGACCTCTTTTATACTAAAAAAGGCCCTTTGTAGAGCCATTTTAGAATACTTGCATTGTATTGTTTTTTGTACTGTTATTGTATATTTTCTCTTCCCCACTTCAAACTCTTCCCCACAAAGACTAAGTCATTCAAGAATCCGTCTATTCTTTCTTTTGTTTGCTCATTTTCTATCTCTCCTCGTACATTTGGAAATAGTAAATCGGTTCGAATTGCAGAAAGCTTTAACTCACGAACTACAGGCAGCAGGTTTTCAATCACCCTAGTTCCTCCCCATGGGCCAGCAGAAACTCCTGCAAACCCAACAACTTTATTTGCATACTCGGCATGATGCAAAAGATCTAATACGCTTTTTAGTGGACCTGGATACCCGTGATTGTACTCTGGAGCAACAACAATGAGACCGTCTGCACGTGTCATTGTTTCTTTCCATTGCGGAAACTGCTCTTTTATATCCTGACCATAATTATCAAGCGGGAATGCAAAGTCCTTCACATCAACAATAGCTGTCTCAATGTCCTCCCTGCTATCTGCAATATGTGATGCAATTAATGATGCAACCTTCTCACTTGCACGATCCTTTCTGTTTGTCCCCAAGAGAATTGGAATAAAGAGTTTTTCTTCAGTCATGTTTTATAAGTAATCTAGTAATGCTTCGTAGTTTAGAAAATCAAAGTATTGATATCCATACTGAATAAGGAGACCAAAATTGTCTGTAAGGAGCAATGTTCCAAGACCTAGAAGGAATATTCCTCCAATAATAGAGACATACTTTAAGAATTTCCCTCCTCTCTCAATAAATGAGCTCGCATAACTTGTTGCTGCAGCAACAATAAGAAACGGTACTGCAAGTCCTAGAGAAAAGATAAGAAGCAGGAATCCTCCCTGAAATGCTGTTGAGGAAGTTGAAGCAAGAAGAAGAATGCTTGCAAGAATTGGACCAACACAAGGAGTCCACCCGAATGCAAACGCTGACCCTATTCCAAACGAAGTTGTTGGAGATCCGAGCTTCATAAATGAAGGAACTTTGAGTCGCTTCTCTGTTTGAAGAAACTTGAGATCAAATACCCCAAGCATAAAAAGTCCAAAGAGAATTACAAATACTCCACCTATTCGAGCAAGCCATATTCGCACAGGTGCTAGCGCTTCTCCCAAAAGCCCAGCAAGAGTTCCAAAGAGCACAAAGATGAGTGTGAATCCAAGAATGAATGCGACACCGTTTAGAAAAATCTTTCTTTGAGCTTTCCTTCGCTCCTCCCCTTCGAGCTTTGCAAGATCTTTAAGAGATACACCGCTAATGAATCCTAGATATGCGGGGACAATAGGAAGTGTGCAGGGAGCCAAGAACATAACGAGACCTGCAATGAATGCTGAGATGATGAATCCTATTTCTACTTCAATCATAGTGTTCCATTTATTAGGCTAGTGGTTAAATCTCTCATTTCAGACAAGTTCATGAACCCCCTCTTATGGAAGATTACTTCCCCATCTTTTACAAAGAGTGTCTCAGGCATTGAGAACCCTCCAATTCCCTTATAGAAGGAGTCTTTGGGATCTTCAAGGAAGATAAGATCTGAAAGATTCACTCCTCTACCCTCCAAGAAAGCTTCTGCTTTGGAAGCGTCCTCACTACGATTTATAAGAACCACAGATACACCTTCAAATTCTTTCTGTAGCTCTACAAAATCTGGAACTTCCTGCACACAAAATGGACACCATGTTGCCCAGCTATTAAGCACAGCAAATCCTTCAATCTCTGCTAATACAACCTCCTCACCTCCATGCTGCATTAGTGCCAAATCTGGCACCTGCGCACGCACTGTATTCTCGCTACCACTTGCAAAGAAAAGTGTTGCTCCAAGAGCTATTAGGATAACAACAACAATTCCTGCAATTATTTTCATAGAGAATTAATAACGCTCACTACGCTCTCATACGGAAGCGCTCCTGAGAATGGAACCATATCTCCATTCTCTCCAATAACAACTGAGAATGGTGTTCCTCGACCTCCTGCATTGATAGCGTCCTGCATGTCACTTCGCACCTTTGCCAGGTGTCGATCACTATCAAGACAACTTTGCATTGCTGACTCACTCACACCTTCAGCTGCTGCAAGTTGTAGATATAGAGACTCTCCAAGACCTCTCTGATTATTAAACAGCTCTTCTGAAAAACTCCAGAAAGCATCGTTCCCTCCAAGCTCTGCTACACACTCACTTGCCTCTGCAGCAGGCTCTGCATTTGCATGAATGTTTAATGGGAAGTGCCTATATACCCACGCAACCTCTCCATCAAACTCTTGTACCACCTGCTCTACTGTTGGATGGAATCGTGAACAGAAAGGACATTCAAAATCTGAATACTCTACAATCTTTATTGGTGCATTTGGATTTCCAAAAAGATGATCCTTTTCTGTTATTTCAGCAATATTTACTTCTTGGTTTTGATTTTCATTACCTCCACCTGCCACTTGTGTATTTCCATTACCGAAAATTACTGCTCCTGCAATAAGTGCTCCTGCCACCACGATCGCTCCTGCTATTGTTGTTCCTTGATTCATACTATTTATATAATTCCGTCTCTTCGTGTACCGCAAGCCAGCTAAACCAGAATCCTCCCACATATGGAAGTTCTTCTCCTGCAATGCTCATAGATACCTCTCCGATACTATTCTTACTAATCACTACCTCCACTCCTGCAAAAGAGTCTTTTGTCTCTCCCTCAGGAAGAGCATCCTTATGGTACGCCTTAAATTGATTTTGCACCTCTATTCCAAGCACAAATGCTTTTGGATGAAGTCTTGTATCGTTAAATGACGCACCAAAGGATACTGACTCATTGGTGTAATAATCACCATACGGGTCCTGTCCATATACTCTCACAGCACCAGTGTCTTTTGAAAGCACTTTTGTGCCTGGGTGCTCACGCTTCCAATCCTCCCACCTAACGGTACTTGAGCGAACCACAGCAAGCTTCTCTCCTGTGTGCTCTCCTACGACAGCCTCCCCAAGCACCTGAGACCACAGAGACTCTTCCTCTCCTCGGTTATACATAAGAAGATTACTCTGCCAAAGTCTTCCTGACACTCCAAATTCCTGTTCTTCTCCCTTTACTTCACGCTCAAAGACAATTCCTGTAGCGCAAAGAGGACAGTACGTTACAAGCACTGGAGTATCTCCAACAGTATCGTTTACAATCTCATGCCATACCAAAATTTGATATGGATAAAACCTGTCCTCTCCATTAATTGAAAGTCCGAGGCCTACGTCACTTCCTCCAAGGAAACCTGCATCCTCAACTGAAAGAAACTTTGGATCATCAATTGAAGGAATTCCATCTTTTGGCGGTCCTCCTGAGAGGATTTCATTAAGTGGAATTGAATGCTTTGTTCCATCCGTTGTATTTATTTCTTCCATAGTATGAGTATCTATAATTGTATCAGTTTGGTTTTCCTCGAATGTAAACTCTGGACCTCTATTTTGTATAAATAAAAAGTATCCAAGTATTGCAACAGTAAAGAGAATTACTATTGCGACTATTTGAGCATGGTTTCTCATACGACTTTCAAAATATTTCTAATAGAATCGACAATTGATTTATCAGTTAATTCATAACAAACCTTCTGGCCATCACGAAAACAAGACACTATATTGAGTGCCTCTAATTTGGAAAGCTGATGACTTGTTGCTGACTGACTTGCTCCTACTTCGTAGGCAATTTCATTTACACACATATCTCGATCTTCAGAGAAAAGAAGATTAAGGATTTTCAATCGAGTAGTGTCTCCTAAAAGTTTTAGAAGCTCTGCTGATTGCTCAATATTTGAAGATATGAACATACATTCATATTAACATAAGAAGAAGCGGACCCAAATGGGTCCGCGTGTATTAAAAGTTAATCCGATTTGCTGCATCTGGGACCATGCTCCGCTTCTTACGGCTAACTTCTTTCGGCCTATATGCCATTTTTTTATGCTCAGAACAAAAAGGGCTCCTCCTCTGAACTGGCTTTCCACAATAAGAAAAGTCTGGCTCATCTGGCACACCAGTTGGCCAACGACACGTTTCAACAGGAGTGATCCTCTTACTCTCCACACAATCTCCGCCCATAGACTTTGCAGCAGGAGCGCTTGGCTCTTTTCTGCTTTCTGCGGAAAGTTGCAAGCGATCAGCTTTAGTAATAACAGCATTACGAGTAAGCTTTCTACCAAACTTTTCTGAGAGTTTTTTTGCAATCTCTGATGCAGAGTAACCTTTTGCCCAATGCTCTCGGAGGAAGCTCACCTCCTCGTCTTTCCAATCTGGATGGGCCATTTATTCCTCCTTTTCTCTCTAAAAAGAAGGTATCACACTCACCTACCCTCCACAAACGTGTGGCCCATTCCCATTGCTTGCTTTCTGTTTTGCAGCTTCTGCACTCCAACCAAGCAAGTTACAGAAGATCTGAACCATAGTCCCGAGTCCTGCAACCGCAAGGAATAGAATAAAGAACCAAGCGTATGGTGTTAGGAAATAGAAGTACGCAGTAAGGAAACCAAACCAAAGACCGGTGCACCATGGGCAGTTAATAAGAGTATTGAGTGTTCCTAGGAAACTATTTTTAGGCTGTCCGTAGAACCATCCCCGAACGAAAGCTGTAATACTGTCATATACAAACAGTCGAGTTAGCCTGAATGTGGCAAGTGTAAGAAGAATA
>CESG01114641.1_pt1 | contig 16739 bp, 15 predicted proteins | sample 531121 | NCBI WGS metagenome assembly CESG01 (sample SAMEA2621287, study PRJEB7988) | marine metagenome | biome: marine biome (ENVO:00000447); feature: mesopelagic zone (ENVO:00000213); material: "saline water (ENVO:00002010), including plankton (ENVO:xxxxxxxx)" | depth 800 m
AACACAGCCATCTGAGCTAGTGGTTTACATTCAAACCAACCAGACTTCGTAAGGGCACTAATCATAGTAGTCTCCTTACTTTCTACAGAGAGCCCTACGTACTTGACGTAAGAACCACAAGCGTCACCCAGCTCATCCATGGTGACGCCTTGCTCTTTTAGGTGATTATCCAATTCCGGCCACGAACCGTCTTCAATACGGCTAGCGACTAACTCCATCACCTGTTGAAAATTATGAGCTACATCGCGGGAAGCGTTGTATAAACGAGGATCCCCCTCAGACATCCGTGCCTGTAACATTGTCAGATGCTCCTTTCCAAAAACTCATCGGAAACTTCAAACTGTGAAGTCAACAAATGTACCAACTGCGAAAACCCCGGATACTCAAACAACGACTTGTATTCCTTAGCTATATCCATGAACTCATCGTAGTACGCGGGAATTGTAAACGACTTCATGATTTTACCCGGCCCTCGATTCGGAGAAAAATGAACCCCGAGTATGGGACGCCACCTACAGCTCTCGCTAACTAGACCGTGCGAATGCGCACACAAATCGTACAAGTAAGTTTCGTTGCCAGAGCCTCCATACATATACTTTTGCGTCGAGTATAGCTCCTGCTGCCGCTGCACTAACTTTGGCGTGTAATACCGCTCAGTCTCTACGAAGTGCACCCCACTCATCCGCGTCGAATTCTTCCGTATAGCGTTATTATATGGGAGAGATTTATCTGGCCAATTAGACAGATAATTCGGCAAAATGTCTTCCAGTAACATTATGTCAACGTCAATGATATAAGTGTACCTTCCTCGCACTTCAGGTACTTCAAAATACCGATACACACTAGGGTGATGGTGATTCTTCTCGTTCTGAAACTTCCGTATCAAAAACGAAGTGCCAACAACCTCCCTAATTGCAGCTAATTCCTCGCTGTATATTGCCTCGAATCGTGCAGGATCACGAACGATTATCTCAACGAAACTATGAGGATTGCTACGTAAGGCAAAAAACGTGAAAGGCACCAACATGTCTTCGTAAAATCTACCTACACCACTAGCTAAAAAACCTAAATCGTACATCTATCGCGTCCTCGTTTTCATACGCCTTTTAGCTGTGCAGTTTACACAGTACATACTTATAACATCCTGCGGATCAAAGTAAGCCTCTTTTTCACAAGATACGCACGTTTCAAGAACATATGTTTTTGTATGACAAGCCATAGGGCAATTATCGCGTCCAAAATAGCAGTTGTAACATTTAACCGTGTTTGGAAAGTTTTTGGGACAAGCAAAGGGCTCCTCCAGCCTTGCCCTACGCTTAATTAACTCTCGATTATAACTGCTAATACTCGAAGTAAACCGAATCTCGCGAAAATCCGGGCCGTCCTCTGACAGTGCTGGTTCTAATAACGCTAAAAAACGAAGGCCGCACAATTGCTTAGCGTTCTCAAACGGATACTTGGGCTCCTGCCGTACTCCCCTCCGGCGAGAGAACATAAAGCCATGCCCTTGATCATCCCGATGTTGAGCTAAGTAAAACACCTTTTTTGTTGACCAATCTTGGTGCATCCGAAGGGGACAAGCACTGCCAGATAAAACTTGTACGGTAACTCCGTATACCAACGTCTTTAAAGCTCGATGAATTTGTGCGTCAAGAACTTGTACCGGAACCCACTCCTTGTTCCTTTGCTCATTCCATGGATGTACCACGTCACCAGCACACAAAGATTTAACATTGGCCGACAACCTCCAAAAAGTATGAAAAAGATCTTTTGAGGTTGGGGACGATCCTACGTACTCAAAAAGCGACTGTGCAACTGCCTCTGTTCGGCAAGCTATAGGTAGCTCCTCGCAAACGTCGGTGACAAATACTCCAAAAGTCGCTCCCTCTAGAGTCACACCCGCATAACGAGAAACAAGAGCCTTCATCAATTGATCACGACGACGAAGAACACCCGAAATGTCATAACGTTCATTATTCGAAATCGTCGATATTGTTTCCATGATTACCCTCCGGGTAAGAAGCCTCAGGAATGTCCTCCTCTACTTCCTGTGGAGTCTGCGTTAAGTGTCCTCTAAAGTGCTTGGCTACGGCCTCAATCTCTCGCAAAAACTTTATCGTCTTCTCGCCGTGATGCTGCGAAAAAATTGACTTAACCGTCTGTGAATCATCCGCAGATAGCTCCGATAAGTCAGTAGATACATCAACGGATTTCTCGCCGTATGCAGCTGCACGATAAGTCACAATAGGTATTGAATCGTCCGCAAATGACCTCCAAGCGATTAAAGAACTCGTTAAACTCGCGACGTTGTAATCAAGTGCGTCCATGTAATCTTCAATTGCATTACTCATCTTCGACCTCCTGTAGCTCTATACATAAATCATCCACAATAATAGGAGTGCCTTCTCCTACACCAAGGCACTGACAATTGTGGGCAAAAAACTCGACTGCGTCTTCATAGGACATACCTTGCGATTCATAGCACCCAATAATCTTTGACATAGAATAAGCTACAAGGGGACCTACACCCGCGTGCTGCTCCGCCACACCTAAGATAGCTGCATCTAGCCCGTCAAAAACAATAGCCTCAGTCTCCGCTACGTTATGAAAATACTCGTCGATTGCTCGACGTTTAGGGTGTATTTCACCTATTGTTTCGATCATTTTTTATCCTTTACCATTACAAAACCGAGATAAACTCGATAACCCCCTTCAACCTCATGGCATTTGTCACCAAAAATTAACACCACACTGTCTGGTTTATCCCCCCACGAATGAAGCGCACGTAAACCACACTGTATCCCTGCCCCCCACACAGACGTATCCATCTTCTCGACAGTTCTATATGCAAAGACTGGAACACGCACCTTATCCCCGCTTCTAGAGATAGACCACTCAATGTCTTCCGTAGCTATTGAAGACGTGGCTACGTGATACTCTTTAGCCGGGTCAAATTCCAACATAAACACAGGTTGTTGCTTACGTTCAATATGCTGATCTACATTTATATATTTATCAATGAACTTCATCGAATCGATAAACCTTTAAATCAAAATCGTGGTTATTGTGAGATTCTTTCCCAGTGCCGTGGAGCATCCAAGGATACACCTCGTCTGACGCTTTTTGGCCCAGGCCTCTACGACCTGCACGCCCACCTACATTAACATGCACAACACAATCTCTGTCTACCCCCTTGTAGCAACATTTAGCGTGGCATTGAGCTATCGACTTCATATCACAAATAGAAGCTCCTTGCTGCCTGCATAACTCCCCTAATATGGAATCCCCGCCATTATGGTACACCTCCGTAAACGGATAATCCCACTTCTCTAAAAAAGAAGACTGCGTTGCCCACCAAGCCCCAGTTGCAAACTTGAACTTATGTGCTTTTTCAATAGATTGACCGCTGTACCACGGTTGTTCTTTGATACCCACATGCTGATTTCCTCTCGAACGGATGTGATGAATCAAGCCCACAAGCGTATGTTCCTCCAAACAACGATTAACATGCCCCCACCAACCCTGAGACGACTCCCCTAAATCGAAGTACGAATCATCATCCAACCACATGACAAACTTGGACTCCTTTAAAACAGAAGGCTCTTCCTGAAACATCCGTCGCATCAACGGGTACTTTCCAACATTAGCGTTATCCGTAGGGTGGTAAACGAAGACAGGACAATAACGACCGACATGCCCAGCCCAATCCATTACGCGCTGAAATGAAATATCAGACACTTCGTTTAAACCAATGCGAACGTCAGTCACGCGTGCTTCAGACTGCTGCTCACCCAAAATAACCGCTTTCAAGGAATCTAAAGTACGACCTATAAGCTCAGGATGATCTCCATACGTCATTGTGCATATACTGAACATTAAACACCCTGTAAAATGCCCAAAGCAGGCAGACAATCAGCCCGACGGTTGTGCATAACGGTCCAACTGCCATACCTACTTTGAGACAAATTAGTCCCAATAAGCCCCCGCCAAGGAACTTACCAGGACCCCCGCAACAATATTACTTCTTAGACTTACGAGGACGTAACTGTTTCTTCGCCGTCTTCTTCTTCTTTTTAGGCGTAACAGCCTCCCGAATTTTTGCTGCCATCTGCGTACCCGTTACATACTCCTCTGCGGAGTCTTCCGCATCAATCGACTCAACGTGATCAATCGTATTCTCTATAACAGTCACTACGCGATCACGACCGTCTAACAAGATGTCAATATTACGTTGAATTGTTTTCTGAAGATGCTCAAGACCGCCAATAGTGCTATCAATCTTCTCAATAAACTTATCGTCAGCCTTGTCGGTTGAAACTTCTTCAAACTTGTCCAACACCGCAGGCTCACTAGCTATTAAAAAATTGTCCAGCTTTAGCGTCTGAGTATACGCCTTTTGAACAAATTGAAAAACCGTGCCTGGAATCACCGGTTTACGACCACCCGCACTACGCTTATTACTAGTGTCCGCAACCGATCCTTTGATCTCATTTGCCAAATCGTTAGACGACCAGCCGTTTTTGCGAGTTTGATTTAACAACGTAGTTCGCTTCCTAGAACTACTAACCCGACCTAAGTGCTTGAAATGCTCAAACTGCAAACACTTTCCGTTCACCAGAGGATCCTGCGTCTGATCAGAAATAAAACTCTGATCATAAACAATCTCGCCGGTCTCCTCGTCAGTCGTCTTACAAAATACTGCGGCAGTATTACGCCACTCGTATAGTTGATTGGTATTAGTAATACCCCAGTAAGCAGCAAGTTTAGTTACCTCAACAGCATCGTCAGCCACAGCTTCGTTATCTGTAAGCCGATCAATCTGACAACCAAGCTCAATACACAAAAGAACGCCTGCATTCGCAAACCGACTTAGCTTCTGATAACCATACTTAGCTACCTTCGCTGTTTCCTTGTGCATCGAACTTAGTAACTCCCCCCGACCGCTATCCTCAATTGTTACTACTGCTGCCATAACACACTCCTTAAATAGTACTATTTACGAGACCATGGGAGTCCACGCTATCCCGTCTCGAACGTGATCTAGAAACGCAGCGTAGGGCTGCACAAGTAAGGTAAAATCCTTACCCTTAAATAAATGGAAACTGCTGTTGTCTGCCGTAAACGCTTCCCAGTCTCCATTGTGAAGAATTAGCCCGTCTCGGAACCCTTTGCGAGGAAAAACTAAACCAAAAGGCCTAAGCCCACCGGTATCGCTCAGGCCTTCTGACCCTGCCACGTGCAAAGCATCTTCGTAAAAAGAGATGAAAGGCAAATTTCTAAAAGACTTAAACCACATGGGGTGGATAGCCCCTGAATTCCTGTGCAAGGGCTCCGTCCCCGCAAGAGCAGTCCCAAATAGTACGACAGGAAAATTTGGAAACCTGTCGTTGAATCCTTCAAAAGTTAGTTCACCTCCTCCTTGCTTACGAAGCTCATGCAAAACATTTTTATGTAACTTCAGTCGCCTCACTGTAGCCTCAACCCTAGTGGTTTCCCATTTTAAGGCACGCATATCCGTGTCGTCATAATGAGGTACGTCAAGCTTAGAAGTTAACGGAGAAAGTGGATGTTCAGAATCACTCATTGTTACCTCATTTTTGCTTGCTCGCCCCTGTAGATAGTTTCGTAGTTATCGCCCAGAGACATCGTGCGACGTACTTCTATACCAAGTCCCTTACGCAACAATGTCATTACTTCCTGAGATTCGTGAATCATTCCACCAACCTCTTGCCAAGGCAAAAACTCGCCCTTCTTCATTCCTAATAGCGGAACGCTAGCTAAACACTCAAGGTCAGCACTCGGGCTTTTAACATCCATCGACCAGCCCAGGTTCTTTAGCCTCCCCTTCTCTGGACCCTTGTGGATTGTCATGATCTCGTGCAGCATTGCAACAGTTGCCCAGTTCCAATCCCAAACGTGATATTGCTGAGGCTCACCTTTCTCGTCCATCTCTGTCCACCAAATAAACCGTGTTCTCACACGTCGATTAGTGGGCGCTAGAGAATTCTTCGCGCATGTCAACCTCACACCAACACCCTCAAACTGACTGTTAGCAATTCGTTTGCTCCACAGAGAAGTACGAATCTCATACGTCTCTAAAAAGCTAACTAACTCACCCCCAGGAGTATACTCAGTCGTCCTACCGAGATCGTCCGTCTTCTCCTTGAGATGATTAACTAGAATAAGGCTGAAAGGCCAGTAATCAAGCTCCGTTTTCCATCCCGACAGAAAGTCGCTGTTCTTAAGTGCTTCAATCGGGAACCCTCGTTCCCCGTGTCCTCGCTTCTTTATTTTCTCTTGTCGCTCTTCGCTACTAGCTGCTTTCAGGCTATCAACACCAAAAACGACAGGGATCACCTTACCAGGACCGGGCTCAGCTGCGGTTCCCAGCATGCCAGCCTTAAACTGCGAAACATAAAACTCTAGCCGCCTCTGCCAATCCTCAAGCGACTCACAACGATTGTAAATAACTGCGCGGTCATCGTCTCCATACCGCATCACATTTGCGCACAGCTGAGGGTTATATTTACTCTCAGTATCTAAATGAACGCTTCTCCCGCCAAACTCATAAAACCAACGAAATATCTCATACGCAAGCGTAGATTTACACGTACCCCATCTTCCAGAAAGCTGCGCTAGTGAACTCAACGGCCACACGTCATTACCAGTGAGATACTCGAACGCTAGACTACCCAATGGAATACCAACAACAACCTGCGCAAAGTCTTCAGTCGATCCAAACACTGAGTCTGCATTAAATGTCTGGCGAGCAGTCCGTGTCATACCATCCATCATGGCATCAAGTGACTTTGATCGATTATCTGCATTCCATTGCACACTTAAGTCTGCTCTCTTCTTCTTTGAAGTCTTCGGAGTCTTGCCAGGATAAGAATAACCTGACGGTTTAGCTATATTCGTGGTTTCTGCCGTCTCCTTCGGAAGAAGATGTTTGTCATCCTCCGGAGATGAACTCAAAAGAGCATCCATCTCCTTGTCAAAGTCAGGTTTACTATTTCGTTTTTTACCCATAATTCCCCTCAAAACAAAAAAAAGGTAGGGGGACCTAGAGCGTCCCCTCTACCTTAAAAAAAGAACCGTATTAACTACGACGCTTAAGCTTGCGTTTCGGACTAGTTCGCTTCGTACTCTTGGTTTTAGCTAAAGCACTATTTGCCTTACTCATACTCGTTTCCATGGCAGTTTCAATGTCAGAAGACTCTTCTTCTGGGTCGAACTCATCGGAAGACGTTTTATCTTCTTCAAAATCGCTACTAAACGCAGACGCCATGTCATCAAAATCTCCGTCAGTAGCCGCCGTGGCCCCTTCCGCTTCGATCTCACCACCCTCAAACTCATCGTCTGGAGTCGTATTTAGCGCCGGGGAAACGTCACCAACTTCAACAGGAGCAAGCACTTCAGGCTCCTCGGCAATGTCGGCAAAAGCTTTCTCTTCTTCAAAAGCTTCTTTTGGCATAACGAACTGGCTACGTGACTTAACAACTGCTTGCACCGAATCGTACTGGAGATACTCAGGATTCGACATCCAAGCAAACTCGATCAACTTAGGCACGTCCGCAAACGCACGCGCGGTTAAAGTTGCTTCCTCTTCAACAGAAGTTTCATGGAGAAGATAGGAATCGTCATCGTCTCCATCTTCCTTCCAACCGAACAAATTCTTCTCAAAAATTTGTCCCGCTTCGTCCGCTGTCATTGAAGCAGAATACTTAACACCGCTATCCGCAGTGTAACTCGGATTTACCTTAACCTGGTAACTAGCCACATCATCTTTTCCAGGTACAACACCATTCCACGTGGAATTCTTTGTGTTATCCGGCTGCCAGACCTTCGGGTTAAAAATAGTGAAAATATTTCCACCGCTGATAGCCCCAGTCTCAGCATTAAAAGTGCCGCAAGGATCACCGTAACGATACAAACCAGCAGGATTCTCGTCTGGATCACCAGACCAATCTTCTTTTTGCCGTTGGCACAGCTCAAGAATTTTGCTGCCGCAATCAGACGACATCCACAGAACGTAAAGCGGATCACCTTCTGCTAGACCAAAAGGCCCATTCCGGTCAACAACTTCAACTTGTTGATCACGGTTAGTATAAGTCAAGCGAGTTGTATTCATCGTCTCGCCTAACTCATAAATATGACAAACCGCAAAATAGCGATTTTTCATAGTCGCAATTGCAGATTCCCGAAAGTTACCAGAACTAGACATCCCGCCTTTCATAAGTCGGTTCCACTTGGAATCCCATGCGCCTCCAGAACCGAACTCACCAGCGTCATAAGCGTTCGTACAGTTATGGTAAAACGTCGCATACGGTAGATTCCAGAAAGCTACGTTTTCCTTCTCAACGTTATACGTATCTTTCTTATACCGCAACGAACGTGTAGACGGCGTTTGGCGACTAATAATAGCGCTAAACACCTCCGACTTACAATTAGGTATGTCATCGTTTGTGATGCCAACCCACGGCGCTACTGCACACGGCCCGTAAATTGACATTCCACCAAGCTGATCCTGACGAGGACCAACACGGCCTGGGTCTAAAGACTCGCTGGGATTCGTAGAGGTTAACGTATTCCAAATACGAATCGCAGCTTTGCCGCCTCGATAGCAGCGACCTAAACGCTCCAGACGAACGTTTGTAAGACTAGGATTAATCGTATGATCGCCGCGTGGCGTAGAAACTGACATCGCGCTTTCTTCGTCTGTCTTTAAAGCGCGATTCTCCGCTGTGTTAGTTTTTCGTGCCTTAATCTTACCACTAAATTTTTTAGCCATTTTTTTCTCCTCATTTTTTCAATTTTTTTCATTGCTAAGCTCATTTTCGATGCGTTCTACAGCAGATATGATTTTCCCGAAGACAGCGTCTTCATCTAAGAGGTGACCGTTACGCTCCAATTCGATCGTTACCCATTTTCGGTAACGTGTGGTTTGTCTAACCAGTGAGCGGTAATTCTTAGCGACCTTCTTTTGAAAATCATGATCAGATTCGTATACATCAGCATCACGAGTAGTGTAACATCGCTCTGCCTTCTTCGCAACCAGCTCAGCACTGTTTTTTATCGAAATGTCTAGGTGAATAATTAGGTCAGGCACAGGCTGACCAAAAACATCGTAATCTACCTTATCTAGATGAACTGCCAAATCCATGGCCTCCTCATCCGGTACCTTGGCGCAGCTATACGCAACATTTGAAGGGCACCAACGATCACAGAGAACGTAATCTCGCACAGCTAGATTTGCTTCCAACTCAGGTCGTGTTTCAAAACGATCCACTGCAAATAACGTGCTGCCGATCTTTATGTGAACATCACCGTACTGCCCGTTTAAATACTCGCCAATTAACTTTCCGTGTACTGTTTGTTGGTAACGCGGAAAAGAAAACTGAGCCACATCCTTGCCTTGGGAGGCTAGGTACGCAAAAAGACGTTTTGTCTGCGTACCCTTACCCGAACCGTCAACTCCTTCTATGACGATAAACATGTATAATCCTCGTTAAGTGTAGTTCATAACCATTCCGTTCTTTGTAGAAGTACCCGTAGGCAAACCTAGTTTCTGTGCTTTCTCTGTAGAAAGAGTCTCACCCCAATGCAACATCATGTCTGCCTCAATACCTAAATAGTAAGGCTCCTTGGTGGTAGCCGCTCCATCTAAATCAGTAGGGTAAATCGGAACGCATTCCCGCATGGCAAAAGGTAATATTTCCTCCGCCACAAACTTCACATTTTCATAAGGCACCTCCAACAAAACAGCGTCATGGATCTGCAACAAAACCTTAAACAAACCAGGGTCACCTGTATCTAAACGCGCCTGATATAGATAACCCATCGCACGAGAAACTACACTGGCGATCATTGACTGTATAGGGAAGTTCATAGCTTGTCTACCAAATTCGCCTTGCAACCCACGATCGTCTTCTGCCACCGGGGGAAACCGCCTATACCGGCCAAAACAGTTAACTAACCACCCCTCATAATTTACTTCGCTATTCTGGCGAGGTTTTCTGTTGGCCCTATCTTGGCACTCAGCAAAAAACGGCTTTAGCCCTGGGTACATGTAAAAAATCGTGTCGACAATGCGCTGCGCATCATCAATACTCACGCTAATGCCCTGCTCCTTAGCTGCCATGGCAATTGCTTTAGCCCCTCGACCATATGCAATACCGAATATCACGCTCTTAGCCACTATGCGAAGATGTGACTTATCAATAGCCGCCATAGCAGATTTAGTAGGCTCACACTCTAAACCAAACGATAACTTCGCAACATTCGAGTGAATGTCGTAAAACTCAGGGTGCGACTCGCCAAGCTGATTACGTTGTGCGTGATCTATCATACGACGATCATTAGACATAATCGCCATTCCAAATAATTCCGCCCCAATATAATCTGCCTCAACCAGCACACATCCCGGAGAAGCACACATAACACTCCTCAACTTGTTTTTATATCGATCGCCAAGTAATCGCTTGTAATCGTTATCCCGGCTCTTACTGATATTCTGCAAGTTAGGGCGTGCAGAAGCCCACCTACCTGTTTCCTTAGTTTGATAAATATGCGTTCGGACACGACCATCGTCGCACATATGACCAGCTAGTCCTTCTTTATAAACAAGCTCGTCATCCTCATCTCTAACGAACTCGTCATCCAACATCTCAGGAGGGCGAAGAACAGTCTTTACGACTTGGTCTAGAAAACGATAGTCCCTCAGCATATTAATGTAGTCAGCAGCCGTAAGAGAATCCTTTAAATCGTACTGCACGTCATACGCGTCTTGCGCTAGCAAAGCTAAAGCTTGTTTTCCCGTCGAAGGGGTATGCTCATCCTCCTTGCCTTTAACACGAATATCTGTCCAAGGCTTAGGTGGTTTCGACGTATCGAACAAAGGCTCTAAATTCAAACGCAACGCATCAGCGGGGCTCACTCGCACAGGCTGCCCGTCCTCCGTCTTCTTACCGTTTAACTTGACACCGTACAGAAACTCACGCACCTGAATCAACGACCTCGGATTGAACTCTGACCAGCTAATCAACTCTCGAAGTTTCTCTACCTTTTCCTCACGAGCAGCGAGGAAAGCTATTGTTAGCGATTCGACACGCTCCATATCTAGACGAACTCCACTCTGGTGTATCTCCAAGACTGCCGGAGCAGCTATCTGACTTTCCCAGAACGCCTCTCGACAATTATTACCCTCGTAATCACTGTCAAGAAGAACATCAAACTCGTAGAAGAGACGAAGCGTTACGTCCGCATCGTAAATACCGTATGGTAAAAGTACTTCGTCTGGGCACTCTCCGTACCCCTCCAAGTCCTTAGAAGATAACCCTTGCTCCTTGCAATAAGACGTTTTCCAGTCGCTCAAATCGGAGTCGTATCGAGGGCATGTAGTGTAACGAATTGCAAGAGACTCCAACTTATATTGAGCTGTCTCTTCAATAGCGTGCGCCATTAAACCTGTATCGGCTCCACCCTCATATTTCGTACGGTACCAAGCAGGTACCGCATCATCTGCCTTAAACCCAAGGGAAGCGTAGTGTTTGTACCGTAACGAATTCTTATCCTCGTCTGCGAGTTCTAAGTCATAAAGTGGTGCCGCAAACTCGTTACGAAGATCTAACCCGTAATGCACAAGCCACTCGAGATCCGCGTTAAAGAAATGACCCACTACTCGTTTCTTACGGAACTTATGCCCATAAAGCTCCCCCCCACAAAAGAACTCTGTAAGCAAATACATACAAGCTTTAATGTCTGGATCAAAAACAGATTTGCCTCCTGGGCCAGTCAAACAGACACCAACCGACTTCTTAGGTAACCACGAAAACTGAACCGTTCTCAAATAACTTCCCTCGTTACCAGGATGATTTCCATGCCACTCTGCATCCACCGCAATAACATTAGATTTACGGAACACAGGATCTTTTTCAATTTCAACGAGTGTATGAAAAAGATCACCAACACTGCTAATAGTTCGATGATCTAAATCCTCTTCTTCTCCTGCTGGGTTTACCCCTCGAATAAGCTGCCCAAAACGTCCCAGTCCACGCTCCAGCTGCCGACGTGAAGATGGATCACGAGATACCTGTGCTGGATGTACCACAGTCATAACTTTAGCTGTATGTGTGCGGTCTCCTTCAGGATCTTTCTGATCAAACGCCGTAGGAAACGAGAGATCTTCGACACGACCTTCCATGTGCGTCACAGAATATTTGGTTCCCAGAAGAGCTTTACTCGCATCCGTACCAAGACACAAAATATATTTAGGCCTAACAATACGTAACTCTTGATGCAACAGAGGAAGACAATCCTTAATCCACGAAGCTTTAATGCGTGTGGAGTAATCCGGAGGCATAAACTTAAGAACGTTAGTCACATACCAATTAGCCCAGCCACAAATTCGAAGCTCGGTTAAAATTTCACGCAACAATACACCAGTGTCACCCCACAAATTACGACCTTCACGAACCTCTTCTCGCCACGGCATCTTGCCAATGATCATCACATCCGCAGGATGTGGTCCATCTACAGCGTCCACTACATCTAGATTCTGACTCCAAATATGCCCTGGAACAAAAGAAGCTAGCTGTTCTCTATGTGGTCCCACAGAAACCTTGCACTGAAAATTCGGCTTGCGTAACGCTTCAACGTACAACCGATCTAATAGCTCGCTTGGTGTGAATTCAGTTACTTTTTTACCGCCGCGAGTCTTTTCAGCTATAGAAGTTTCATTGTCTCCTAATCCTTTTGCTAAGGAAACAAAACAACCACCAGGAGGAGGTACAGGCATCCCTGGCGCATTCAACGGATACATACTAGAATCTTCAACGGCCTTGCGAAGCTTATTGTACGTTTTCTGGTAACTCAACGCTGACTTAGACATAGCACCACCCGAAGGAGAAGCCCTATTGTCAATCGCCAGATTTCTACGAATTCTTGCCATCACTAGCCTTCCTTTCTTTTCCATGAAACTACACACTTCTGTTCTAACGCCTTTTCCACAATGTAGCTTCTTAAAGTATCCCGTTCCAATGAACCAGGATCTACACCGTCCGGAAGAGTTACCGCAGCAAAACCATTCTTGAACTTTCCTCTCATGTTACTAATTAACATTTGAATCGCCGCCTTCTCCATCTCCTCTGGATCGAAAAGAAGGATGCCCGCTTGATCCTTGAAAGCCGAAATAAACATACTCTGTTGTTTTCCCGTCATACTCGCACCAAACGTACAAACACCCATAGGGCCGATAGACCATACATCACTCACACCCTCAGTGATAACACCTGTGTGATAGTTAGACGCGTTGCCTAGGTTATAAAGTAATTGAGCCCTAGGTGTGCCCGGACATGTGTAATACTTAGGAGGTGTGCTGGGGTCCTTCCAGTCTAGCTCACCCACATATCTCGCCTGCCACCCACGCATCTTCTTATTCTGATAGATGGGAATAATTAGACGATTCTTACACAACCACCTGTCACTACTGTGGCAGAAATGTACGTTGTAGTACGTACCAATTCTATTCGGGTCAAAACCGCGAGAGTCTAAGTAAGATCTTGCTGTATGATCCTCAGGGAGTTTATCAACACGTATAACCTCCCCCGGCCAACTAGCAGTGAAATCTGACGCGACAACTTGTTTACCCTTTTTTACAACCGGCTCAAACGTAAAGTGCCCACGAACTAAATCATATAATTTTTCACGGTTTCGATAGTCTGAAAGACAATCTTCATTAAAGCAATGTGCTAGGTGAAGCTCTGGCCTGCCAAACTCGTCAGGTACACCGAACCTGTGGTTAATATACAACCTATATCGAGTATCGTTGCAGAACGGGCAACTAACAATGTAATACTCTCCTGAGTAACGGACATGAGCCTTGTGAGTGTTTGTCCTAACGTCGTAACCCACCTGTCGCTGCTGGCTCTCGCCCTTATTTTGTATCCTTACATAACTAAATATTTGTTTACAACTTAAGTACAACTGTTTATTCAGTACCTGGCTCACTTCCGTCATTGTCATGATAATGATCCCACTCTACTACTTCTTCATTGTGATTTAAATTTTCCTGCTCATTTTGATGCGCATTTGTAACAGGCGTCGCATACCCGACTGTTTGTGCAATATCACGATCAACCACTGTCATCCTAGACGGATCAATGTATAAATCGTCACGTGCAACAACAGTATTAAAATCGCCGTCAACCTCTATAACCCTCGCAGGTTTAGAGGCAGCACGTCGATGTTTAGTGCATGAAATCTGTCCTTGATTCTTTTCGTTCAAATTACCAATCACAAAAGCAAAATCTAAGTTCTCTGCGAATGACTTAGATTCCGCCGAATCCGTATGGTGTAATCTAGCTCCCGGCTTAAACGAAGCATTAGCCTGACCAGAAAGCTGATGCACCAACCACACAGGACACTTAAAGGGCTTAGCTAGAAGATTTGCTGCCATCAGAGGAGCCTCTGTAATTCGATGGCGAAGATCTGACGAATCGTCACCAGCAAAAGCTAAATGCCGCTTCACCATCGCGCCAACGTAATCAATGACTATGTTCTCTATATAATAATCATGGATACTATCCCGCGAACGATGACTAATTTCAGCTTTTAATCGAGAAGCAATCTCCTTCAAACCGCCACCTCCCGCTCCTCGAAAAGACTCGTCACTTCCCGTCATATCCAGTACCAATGAATGTTCATTCATAACAGATACAACTTCTGATACACGGTCACGTTCTGTCCTAAACATACCGTCTGATATCTGCTGAGCAAATCTCTGTCGCTCATATTGCAGCGGATTTAATACATCTCCCGAAAGACTCTGTATACCGGTAGAGTCCATCGCAGCTAAAGAAGCTCGCTGTATCTGCCCCATATACATAAGAAAACGGTGTTGTAACTCTGGTGAGTTTGGAGCCTCATACGACACCAAAACCGAAAGACCCACACGATATCCACCAGACCCCGCTGTCTCTAATCTAACAGCTTGTGCGTGCCTAGCCTCGTTACAACATACCATCGCAGCAAGCGTAGTTTTACAAGTCCCGTAAGGAGCTAATATTCCATATACTTCGCCAGGACAATGACCGCCCGCCAAAAAATCATCAAGAAACGATAACCCAGTAGACCGCAAAGCCAAACCAGCCACACGATCCCACTTAGGCGGATACGTTTGAGTAGAAGACTCCGTAAAACCCAACGACTGTATTGTTGTAAGTTTTTCCTCCCAGCCTTCTAGCATATCAGGAAGACTAACTGGCAATACTTCAGACGTTGCCTTCGCAGCCATCTCATGAAGAACAGACTCTTCAATCAACTGCCTTATCTTAGACGATGCCCACTTATGCATCGCTGCATCAATAGAATGCCCATCACAATCTTGGTTTAGGAAATCTTCTAAGTCTTCCAGCTCTTCCGTAGAAAAATGCTCCGGCATACTCTCCAGAAGAGACTCCACTTCAACCCACATCAATTCAGGTGTAGGGAGTTCATCGTACTTAGCATAAAAATTTAACAAAACACGATAAACAAGTTGATACGTCTCTAAAATCCCGAAGTGTGATACTTCGAGTTGTTCGCGAAATACCTCAAATAATTCTGGGCTGTTACACAACGCCTTAAGAACTTGTCGATACTCACGAACGGTCAACCGTGACCGTTGCACTGACATTGGTACCTCCATCGCCACTTTTAACACACCGATAACATGCCACGGTAGATCCTTTCCGCTTCTCCCGCAAATGTAGGGGGAAGAAACTCACCCCACTCTTCATCGTATGCACGAGAAAAGCAGGTGTATTGAATGACCGCTTCACGCTCGATTCTATTTGCCACTTGCGTAAATAACGATTCATTGTCGATTTTTGAGCGATTTGGCTCCCTCAACATCGACACAGCTAAACAATAACGATACAGCGACGTTAAAGGTGCCAACTTATCCGTCAACAAGTAATATACCGCTGATTGAAAGTCATACCCTAAAGCCTGCTGATAACGCAATAGATAGGAACGAGAAAATTTACATTGTCTCTCAAATTGCCCAGGTATTTCAGCTACAAGTAGCTCACTTTGCTCATGAAAAAATCTTAGCCACTTCTTACTGACCAGCTGATCCGGGTAAGGAGGAGACATAGCCGTCCCCGCAATACCTCGGAATATCACTCGTACGTACAAACAAGGATGTACATGGGCCGCACGTAACGTCGTGACAATATCAAGCCACGTGTGCTTTACACGCTGCTTTCTGTCCTCAATCGTAACCTCAGTTACTTTCCCATCGTAACGAGGGTGCGGTGAATAGGGGTGTTTAACTGACTTACCGAGTCTCGCCTCAAAGAGGCGGCGCTCGAGGGTGTAAGTAGTCTTTAACTGCTCACACAAGTCGCGCTCCTCTGCATTACCAGAACCTGCGCCCTCAATAGGCGTAGCTCTCTTTCCTGGTACAGGCTGTTTTCGATATTTAGTCATTGTTAACATTTCCGATAAATCCCCATTATTTGCTTAGTAAACTTTCTAGCGCACTTTTTTGAGGCAGCACTTGCTCCCAACTATTTTTCTTGTAAGTAGTTGCCCTTCGTTTTGCTCTCGCATGAAACGACGAGTTAAACTGGTCTAAATAGTCGTGAACTATACCATGCGTTTTTCCTTCACTTAACCGTGATACACGTCCGGGTATCTGCACGTCATTAATGGGACTCCCTCCGCCATCAGCACGAATTAAAACCTCCAGAAAATTA
>CESG01010056.1_pt1 | contig 16718 bp, 17 predicted proteins | sample 531121 | NCBI WGS metagenome assembly CESG01 (sample SAMEA2621287, study PRJEB7988) | marine metagenome | biome: marine biome (ENVO:00000447); feature: mesopelagic zone (ENVO:00000213); material: "saline water (ENVO:00002010), including plankton (ENVO:xxxxxxxx)" | depth 800 m
GGTAGATTCGGCACGATGGGTAGATTCCGGACCGGGGATTTCGTAACGTCGGAAACAGCGTTGCCGATGGCGGCGGCGATGGGTACTATGCCCGGCTCGCCAGCTCCGGTGGACTGGGTTGTGGGATCACCGGACATCACAATCTCTATCTGGGGGGCATCGTTGATTCGCGGCACACGATATTTGCTAAAGACCGAATTCAGAAGACGCCCGGAACCGAATTCCACCGTCTCCCGCAGCGCAGTGCCCATGCCCATGATGATGGATCCCTCCATCTGGTTGCGCACACCTTCCGGGTTGACCACCATCCCGCAGTCGATCCCCGCGACTACTCGCTGCACCCTAACATTCCGTCTTTGAACCGTGACTTCCGCGCATTCAGCCACGAAGCTACCGGCGTCGTAGCCTATGGCAACACCGATACCGATGGACGAATCGTCACGTTTAGTCTCCCAGCCAAATCGTTCAGCGGTCTGCTGTAGGACTCTGCTCAGACGCGGATGGGACAGATTCAATAGCCGAAACTCCACCGGGTCCATCTTGAGAGCGGCCGCAATCTCGTCCATGTGAATCTCCCGGGCGAAGTGGTTCGAAGCGCACCCCAAGGACCGATAGGAACCTGTCCTCAGGGGTGAAGCCGAATCCGCCACGGCGATACGTACGTTGGGGGTGTTGTAAGGTGTATCCGCCCCCCGCTGGCCTCGCTGCGGGCGGTCGCCGGTGTGATAGCCGGTGTACTCCCATGCTACGATCTTTCCATCGTTGTTGAACCCACTGCGAATCTCATAGAACGCCGCTGGCCGCACCGTGCCCCACATGAATTCTTCCGCTCGACTGTGAACGACGCGAACCGGACGGCCCGCCGCCTTGGCAAGGACAGCCGCTTCATGGGCTACCTCAACGGTGCCCTTAGTGCCAAAGGAACCACCAACCTCAGGAGCTATGACCCTGATGTTGTCTTGACTCATGTTCAAAGCACTGGCCAGTTCGTCCCGCACGCCAAAGGGGCTGCGGTCACCGGACCAGACAATCAAGTTCCCACCATCCCATGAAGCGACGGCGGCGCTGGTCTCCATAGGAGCATTGGCGACGTGGGGAACGAAATAATTTCCCTCCAAGACATGGTCCGCCTGAGCGAAGCCGTCCGCCGGGGAACCCGATTCTCGCAAGACAATCATCTCCTTGGCTTTCTCTTTTAGTAGACCGGGAAAGTCCGAGTCAGACGGGAGTTCCTGCACCTCTTGCCAACGAACGCGGATCGCGTCAACAGCTTGTTCGGCGGCGTCTTCACGCTCGCACACCACTCCGACCAAGTCACCCTCTTGCACCACCATGACAAATCCGGGTATGCGTTCGGATCCTGATGTGTCGATCTGCTGAGGACGGGCTCCGTAAGAAGGCGGATGTAGAATCTTGCCGTGGAGCATGCCGTCGACAACGATATCGTGGGAGTACTTGGCTTGGCCCGTGACCCTGGCCAAAGCGTCGGTGCGAGTTGCGTCCTTCCCCATGTAGACGAAGTCCGCGGCTTGCTTGGTGGTCGTGTCATCAGGGATAGAAAGTTGAAGGTTTTTGCCTTCCAGAAGGTCGGCGTAGGAGACTCTCTGGTTTGTATCGCTGGTTTGGAAGACGTGGCCCTCGCTGGTTGCCAAGCCGGACTCGTCAACCAACCATCGCTCGGCAGCGAGAGTAACGAGCGCGCCCCTAGCCGTTGCGGCAGCGCGGCGTAACTGCATCCCCAGGGTCATGGTCGACAAGCTGCCAACCGTCCCTCGGTCAAAAGGCACCATAGCGGTATCGCCCAAGATGACGCTGACCGAACCAAGGGGTAGGTCCAACTCGTCGGCGATGGCGAGAGAGAAGCCGCTGCGGATACCTTGGCCGTACTCCACTTTGCCTGAAAAGGCTGTGGCGCCGCCTTGGTGGTCCATCATCAGTATGGTGGCGTCGGGACCGGCTGGCTCACGAAGTTCCAGTTCGCCGGCCCATTGGGGAGGCGCAATAACTACCAGGGCCGCACTTTGACGAATATCGCTGGCTGCCGTCATTACTTTCCTCCTCGTTGGCCTGACTGCTCGGCGGCTGACTTGGCCGCCTGCATGATGCGCACATAGGTGCCGCAGCGGCAGATGTTGCCCGTAAGCGCCGCTCGGATCTGCCGATCGTCGGGTTCCGGGTTGCGTAACAGCAAAGCTACCGTGCTCATGATGAAACCCGGCGTGCAGAATGCGCACTGGAAGGCCGTGTGTTCGATGAATGCCTCTTGAACCGGATGGAGGTTGTCTCCATCTGCCAGGCCTTCGATGGTGGTAATCTCGCTTCCGACGGCCGAATCCACCGGCGTGATGCAGGAGTTCTTCGCTTCTCCATCGACCAATACCGTGCAGGCTCCGCAATCTCCGTCGCCGCACCCGTATTTGGTCCCGGTCAATCCCAGGTCATGGCGCAGGACGGAGAGAAGCATCGTCTCCTCGTCCACGTCAACCTCGTAAGTTTTTCCATTTACCAGTAGTTGCATCGATCGCTACTCCTTAAAAACTAGGAACGAAAGAATCACTAGCTTAATGTTGGCTAGCTAATCAGTTGGGGTAGTATAGCGGGTTCCGACACAATCGGCGATGTGAAGCCAACAGGATTCTAGAATTATTCCATCCCCTCTAGGCATCGCCGAAAAAGCGCCGGGGGTTTTCCACCATGATGGTGTTGATGTCTTGATCGGTGGCGCCAAGCTCTTTCAGTCGAGGCAACACCCGCCTGGTGATGAACAGGTACCCGTCGGGATTGAAGTCCTTCCTTTCCTCCGCCATTTCCTTGGAGGGGTTGGTGCTGGGCACCGAGTTATCGTGGGAGAGCATCAACCGCTGAACGAATCCGGCGTCGATCAGTTGCTTGACTACCTCGGTCCGCCGCTCCCAGTTGGGCGTTTCAGAAGTGCGTCCACCGGGATAGCGGTCCAACCCCAACCAAACGCCCTTGTTCAGCAGTCCCAACAGGTAGTCCAAGTCGGTGTCGTCGTTGCTATGGCCCACGTAGACCCGGTTCAGGTCCACGCCTTCTTCCTCCAGGATACGCACCTGAGCATCGCCCACCCGGTCCGGGGACCATGTGTGGGTTGAGATACGCGCGCCGGTCTCCTTCTGAGCGATGGCGGCGGCCCTCAGGACGATTTCCTGGGGTGGAGTGATGCCGCCTCGGTCGCTGGCCACTTTGATTATCCCGGCTTTGATTCCGCTGCCTTCGATGCCATCTTGAATCTCCCGGATGAAATGGGGCGCGATCGCGCTGGGAGTGGAAAAAGTAAAGTCCCTAGGAACGGCCAGATGGTTGCCGGTGCAGGCGATGATATGAACGCCACTTCCCCGTGAGACCTCTTCCAACAAGGCGATATCCCGGCCCAAGTCGAAGGTTGTCACGTCCACGATGGTCCGCACGCCTTCGTCATAAGCCGCCTTGAGCTCCACGATACCTTCGGCAGTAACCGCCTGGTGATCTATGAATCCCGGGTAAGTCTGAGCAACCCCAGCGGCGCTGAGCAGCACATGTTCGTGACTCAATGTAAATCCAAGCTCCGATGCCTCGACCGGTCCTAAAACCGTGTTAACCGTTGCCATGTTTTGTACTCCTATCTCGTTACTGCCAAATCTTTTTTACTGCTCTTCCAACTCCAACAAACGCATACCCTTGTCTACTTGCTGGCCCAGCCCCACTGGGATCTGCTTAACGACGCCGTCACGATGGGCCGCGACGGACAGTTCCATCTTCATGGACTCCATAATGATTACTGTTTGACCGCGCTCCACGGGGTCTCCCGGTTGCACCAATATCTGTTCCACAGTTCCCGGCATGAGCGCCACTATATCCGCGCCACCAACCGACGACTCCCTTTCTCCTTGCCTTCTACGTTCCACTCTTTCAAAGACGAAAACGGTGCCATCCAGCCACAACTCCAAGGAGCTTCCCACCCAGGTCCACACGAAGGAGTGCAGGCTGCCATCGGCGGTGCGGAACCATCCTTCCTGGTCACCCTGTGCCGTTACAGCCAGCTCAATCTCATTCCCGCCCAGGTTCACGCGGACGGTTTCACCCTGAGATTCCACCCGGTAATCGAAAACCTGGTCCGAAGGCGGAGACTTCTGCCGCAACTGTCCCTGGCTCACGGTAGCCTCAGTTTGCCACCGGTGTGCCAGGGGTTATTCTGGGCAGCCCCCGGGCCAGCCTGAATCCTTGTCTGCTGGCTGGGCACTTGGTCCATAGCCCATGCCGCCAGAGCCTGGGCCAGGTTGAGGTCTTCTTCCGACGAATCCGGCCGGCCTAGCTCCGAATTTACGCTCAAGAAACCTGTGTCGTAATCTCCCTCCATGAACTTCGGATGGCGTATGACTTGGCGCAAGAACTGGATATTGGTCACCACTCCCAAGACGGGAAACTGGGACAAGGCCAGGTCCATCCGGTGCAAGCTCGATGCCCGGTCCGGCCCCCAGGCAATCAGCTTGGCCAGCATGGGGTCGTAGTAAGTGGAGACCGTCTGCCCTTGGGCAACCCCGCTGTCCAGCCGCAACCCTGGACCGGTGGGAGGGAGCCATCGCTCCAGTGTGCCCACTGACGGAGCGAAGTCGTTGTAGGGGTCTTCAGCATAGATGCGGCACTCCACTGCATGACCTCTAGCTTGAATGTCGTCCTGATTCAAGGTCAGCTTCTCACCGGAAGCGATGCGAACCTGCCACTCGACCAGGTCGATACCCAGCACCTCATCGGTGATGGGATGCTCCACCTGCAACCGGGTGTTCATCTCCAAAAAGTAGAATTCTCCGGTTTCCGAGTCCACCAAGAATTCCACGGTCCCCGCGTTGACGTACCCAGCGGACCGCGTCACCGCCACGGCGGCCTCCCCCATCCGGCGGCGCAATTCCGGCGTTAGGAAGGGCGACGGTGTTTCTTCGATGATTTTTTGGTAACGGCGCTGGATGCTGCAGTCCCGTTCCAGCAGATGAAGGGTATTACCCATGCCGTCGGCCAGCACCTGAATCTCCACGTGACGGGGCCGGGGGATGTACCGCTCTAGAAAAACCCGGCGATCGCCAAAGGCAGCCTGGGCTTCCCGCCCCGCCGACTCCAAAGCCGGAGCCAGTCCTTCCAGGCTGTTAACCAGCCTCATTCCCCGCCCACCCCCCCCGGCGGCAGCCTTGACCAGCAATGGGAATCCCCACGTGGCGAGAAATCGATCAACGGCTTCGTCTACCCGGTCGCATGGCGGGGAATTGGGCACCACCGGCGCTCCTGCTTGCTGGGCCAATTCCTTGGAACTAATCTTATCGCCCAGCGCCTCCATGCTTTCCGGAGAGGGGCCGATAAATACGATTCCAGCCTCGGCGCAGGTCCGGGCGAACCGAGGGTTTTCCGACAAGAAGCCGTAACCCGGATGAATCGCCTCAACCCCGCACCGGAGGGCGATGGTGATGATTTTCTCCATATCCAGGTAGGTTTCGGCGGCAGACTCCCCACCCAAAGGCCAAGCTTCGTCGGCCATCAAGACGTGGGGCGCGGTGGCATCCGGGTCAGAATATACGGCAACCGTAGCTATGCCCAGTGTTTTCAGCGTCTGCTGCACCCTGACGGCAATCTCACCCCGGTTGGCTACCAATATCTTGGAGAAAATCGGACTGCATCCTCCGGGTTAAATCTGATGACCCACTAACGTTGAACGCTTGCAACCGGGACCAGCGCCGGAGCGGCTACATGCGAAAAACGCCATGGCTCGGTTCGGGGAATGGGGCGTTCAGAGACGCGGCGATGCCCAATCCCACCACCGTCCGAGTATCCACGGGATCGATGATGCCGTCGTCCCACAATCTGGCGGTGCTGTAATAGGGGTTCCCCTCTTCCTCGTACTTGTCCAATATCGGGCGGCGCAGTTCTTCCTGCTCTTCCTCGCTCAGTGACCCGCCTTGCCGTTGCAACTGCTGCTGCCGGACCGTCAGCAAGACCGAGGCCGCCTGAGGTCCACCCATGACGGAGATTCGAGCGTTGGGCCACATCCACAGGAACCGGGGATCGTATGCCCTCCCGCACATCCCGTAGTTCCCTGCACCGAAAGAGCCACCAATCACCACGGTGAACTTGGGCACACCGGCGTTGGAGACGGCCATCACCATCTTGGCACCATCTTTGGCGATCCCGCCGTTCTCGTACTGGCGGCCCACCATGAACCCGGTGATGTTCTGCAAGAAAAGCAGCGGGATGCCTCGTTGGGAACATAGCTCTACGAAGTGAGTCCCCTTCAATGCGCTCTCCGAGAATAGTACCCCGTTGTTAGCGACCACGCCCACTGGATACCCCCATATGCGGGCAAAGCCGCACACCAGAGTCTCCCCGTAGTTAGCTTTGAATTCGTGGAAGCGGCTGCCGTCGACGATGCGGGCGATGACTTCGCGGACATCGTATTGACGTCGGTTGTCGGCGGATATTATCCCGTAGATATCTTCAGCCGGGTAGGCTGGCGGTTCCGGAGTCGTGACCTCGAAGGGGAGGTCGCGGCGCTTCACGAAGTTTTCCGCGATGTTGCGAGTTATCGCCAAAGCATCTTCATCGTCGGCGGCGATATGGTCGGCAACTCCCGAGATTCGGGTGTGCACGTCGGCCCCACCCAGAGACTCGGCACCCACCTCCTCGCCGGTGGCGGCCAGCACTAAGGGCGGTCCAGCCAGGAAGATGGTCCCCTGCTCCCGAACAATCACTACCTCATCGCTCATGGCCGGTATATACGCTCCACCAGCGGTGCAGGAGCCCATGACTACCGCCACTTGGGGGATGCCCAGGGCCGACATCTTGGCTTGATTGAAGAAAATACGCCCGAAGTGCTCCCGGTCGGGGAAGACCTCGGCTTGTAGAGGCAAGAAGGCCCCACCGGAGTCCACCAGATAGATACAGGGCAGGTGATTCTCCAAGGCAATCTCCTGGGCCCGCAGGTGCTTCTTCACGGTGATGGGGTAGTAGGTACCTCCCTTAATGGTGGCGTCGTTGGCTACCACCACAGCTTCCCTTCCATGTACGACGCCGATACCGGTAACTATTCCAGCCGAGTTCTCGTCACCGTCATACATCTCCCAAGCGGCCAATGGACTGAATTCCAGAAAGGGCGAGTCCCGGTCCAGCAGAGCTTCGATGCGGTCTCGCACCATCATCTTGCCCCGGCTGCGGTGCAGTTCCACCCGATCCGACCCGCCCCCTTCCCTCACCGATGCCAGCCGGGTTTTCAGTTCCATCACCAGGGCTGATATGCGTTCACGGTTCTCCGCAAACTGCGGGCTTTGGGTTTGTATCTTGGACTCAATCACATCCATATAAGCCTTCCACCGCTCGTGCCGGCGCGATAGATTCCCTCGTCACCGCTATGTTACCAAACCTTGTTGACACAGTCCGCCAAGCACCGAAGTAAAACCACATCCATCAATACCGGTGTATGTGTTATTATTTCGATTGAGGGATGCTATCACTTTATTCATGACTTGGGAGGTCTTTTGAATGGCTACTATGATTGACGGCGAGTCTTATTTGGGAAAGGTAATGGTCCGGCCGGTATCCGAATCGGGCGACATCACCATATATCTTTGGCCCATGCGGTGCTTGAAGAGCAAGATGGGCGGGCCGACCTTTGGCGTGGACGTAAGGGGAGTCGAAATGATTCGCTTCGACCCTCATGGCCCTCGCGGTCATTGGCACAGGGGTGGCTATGACAAGTTGGGAGCCGGTGGGTCCCACGTGGAATTCCCCGACGGCCTGGTAGACACCGACGCTCAAATCACCTGGGCTCTTGAGCAGATACGAGACGAAGGACAGCAAATGCTTGAGGCCGCCGGATACCCGGAAGACGCTGGCAAGCTTGACCCTGAGATGCTCAAGTCCGCGTCAGCAGACATCTTGGCTCACCTGGAAAGCGAGGGCGATGTAAGGTCGAGGGCCATCGAGCTAGACCTAGTCAACGCATAGATTCTCGATCTCCGGTCCAATTCGGTCGGAATCCTATCGAACCCATTGAAGAACGGCTGACTCTGGTCAGCCGTTCTTCTTTTATCCAGTCGAGCGCGATCTATCACCACTGCCGTGCCGGGCATTCGCTTCGCTTTAAACGAAATGTCCCAGGTTGGCTATATCAGTATCCAGTGGATTGATTCTCCAAGGGAATGGCGATGGTGATTCTGGGTTCCGTGCTGGTGACTCGGGTGGTATGACCTTTCCCGGTCAAGTCCTCCACCAACATCACCTGCCCGGGCCCGAAGCGGCGCGTCGTCCCGTCACCGATACCCAGTTCCCCTTCTCCCGATAGGGTGATTATGTAATTCCGCTGGGACTCCTGGTGCCAATCACTGAAGTTGCCCGGCTCCCCTATCCGGAATCTGATACTGGTGACCTTGCTCAACGAATCGATAGCTGGATGATTGTCTGTCTCCAGATCCTGAAAATGTGTTTGTCCGTCATGACCGGTGTAAACCCTGGTAATCAGCATGGGCTGGCTCCTGATTGTCTAAAAGTTAGGTTGATTGGCTGATACGCTGGACCGCCGGTTACCGCCGTTTCGGCAGAACTGGTGTGCCTTCAGCCGGCCTCATGTCGGTGGCGATCAAGGTGCAACTAATCATCAGATAGTAGCCCATCAGCGCTCCCAGGACGATGGTCTTCGCCTCACCGAAACTGCTCAACACTGCGTCGAACGCTTCCTGAGACACCTTGTGGTCGCTCATCAATTCCCGTCCGTAACGAACAATCAGGGCTTCATCCTCGGTCAGCCCGTCTAGGCTTTCTTCGTTAGCGACGATATCTATGGCTTCTTTCCTAACGCCTGCCCTCAAAGCCGCCGACGCATGGGACGCCCAGACATATTCGCAATCCATAACTCTAGCAGCGACGCATACGGCAAGCTCAGTGTCGTGATCAGATAACACCGCATCGAAGCGCAAGGCGTCGTTCAAAGCGGTCGACCAGCGAGCCACGCCAGGCGCATACATCTGCATGGACTGGGGCCCGTTGATGCTGCCTCTGGATTCGATGATAGCGTCGAACGCTTCTAAAGCAGCTCCGCTTACTTGTTCACGCTTGGTGATGGGTGTCAGACGGGGCATGAATGTCTCTCCTTACCAATGTTTTTAGCTTGCTGGGAGTATAGCACCACCTATCCGAGCCACGGGCACACTAGCCACAAAAGGTGTAAAATCAGGGCCGCTGATTCATCCCGGTTAGATCTAGCGCAACCAAGGCGCTTCCCCGGGAATCTAGGCGCCCGGTAAATTCACATTTGATAGGAGGCCCACCCATGGCCAGATTTGCTCCAGCCACCAGAGAATCGGTACCCGAAGCCCAGAGAGTTGTGTTCGACGAGATTGTAGGATCAGGCGCGCCCCCGATGAATGGTCCCGGCTCCATCACGATCAATGTACCGGAAGCAGGCAAACGGGTTTCGGCTCTCAACCAATACCTGCGGGAAGAATCGTCCCTACCCAAGAAGGTTCAAGAGTTGGCCATGCTGGTCACGGCCCGCGAAATGGACTGCCAGTACGTTTGGAACGCCCATGCCGCGTCTGCCAAAGCCGAAGGCGTGCCTGCAGCGGTAGTTGATGCTATAAGAGAAGGCGATGAGATGCCGCCCCTGGCGCCGGATGAGCAAGCGGTGATTAGTTACGGTCAGGAATTCTATCGTACCCACCGCGTGAGCAGCGGTGCTTTCCAGGCTGCATTGGAACTGCTAGGCAAACAGGGTCTGGTTGAGTTGACCATGATTATGGGCAACTACGCACTGTTGGCTTTCCTAGTAAATTCCTTTGACTCTTCGTTACCTGCGACACGGACTGAAAAGATTCTCCCTATAGCGTAAGCATTCGAGGGATCTCAGCAGATCCGGTCTATTGGTCTCACTGCGCTAACGTAACGACGAGGTAGAAACCATGCTAGTGCACAGGACTACCTCGTCGTCGAAAACACGATTATCATTGGCCGATTCAGCGGGATGACGGTTTGATTTAGGGAATCCCCTCTAAAGAAGCCTATTTCCCGGAATATTTACCCACGCGCTCATCTCATGCGATGGAGTAGGGGCTTCCGCTGGGCAGATGCTAGACTCGTTAAGCTGTCCCACGGAAGTGATTCCCATCAGCCCCATGGCGACGCGCATCTCCTCCGCAAGTATCTCCAGAACCCTTACGACTCCATCCGCACCGTCAGCGGCCAATCCCCACCCTTGCAATTTGCCTATGCCGACGGCTTTTGCTCCTAGCGCCAAGGCTTTTAGTACGTCACTGCCTCGCAAGACGCCGCCGTCCACAACGATGTCGGCCTTGTCTCCAACCACCTCTGTTATCTCGGCCATCATATCCAAGGTCCCCAGGCCGTGGTCCAGCTGGCGTCCACCGTGGTTGGACACCCATACGACATCTACGCCATGCTCCACGGCCAATTTTGCGTCCTCGGCGGTGGCGATGCCCTTCAGCATGAACGGCTGATTGCCGTATTCCTTCATCTTTACGATATCATCCCAAGTGGTCTTGGCTTGCCATTCTCGATTCTGCGGGTCTCGGGTAGCATCGATCGACCATCGGCTTATCAAGGGACGCTCCCTACGGCTGTAGATAGCCGAATCGACCGTGATGCACAATCCTTTGTACCCGGCCGATTTCGCCCGGTCAATCATGTCCTTGGTCCATTCCCAATCGCCTCGGATATAGAGTTGATATATCTTGGACCTTTCAGACGCGGCGGAAGTCTCTTCCAGAGTTGGCAGGGTAGCAGAGCTTACGACATGCAACGTCCCAAACTCGCCAGCGGCTCTTGCGACGGCGACCCCACCTTCAGGGTGGAAATTCTGCAACCCGCCTATCGGAGCCAGCAATACCGGGATGCGCAGGTCGTGGCCGAGTAAGGTGGTCGATGTATCGACGCTGGAAACGTCGGCCAGTATACGAGGACGAAAAGCCAACCGGTCGAAGGCCAATCGATTGCGCCGCATGGTAGTTTCGGACTCGGTAGCGCCGGTCAGGTAATCCCATGGGCCTTGGGAAAGACGTCGCCGCGCGGCCTGGACGATTTCTTCGTTAGTAACAAAGTCAGAACTCAAGTTAGTCTCCTTATCAGTTGAACGGTTGAGCAACCGAAACCGTTGGAGGGTGTTGCAGAGGGTAGTATAAGGGTTGAGGCTGTGGGGAAATAGTCCAGCCTTGAATTTAGCTGATTTTCGACCTACTCGATAGGGAAAACAATCTGATGGCCATAACCTCTACCCAGATGAACCGTACGCCGATGAACAGACGTTGAAGCACGCCGTTCACGCTGCAAACCTCGGCGGCCTTGGCAACGCCGATCCAAAGGACTAGGCTCACCAACGCCGCGATGCCGAATATCCAAGAGAACCGGTAGAGCGCCTGCCAATAACTGTCTAGTATTATGCGTCTCGATATAACGAACATACCAGCGATAGCAGCAACGAATCCGGTGAGTCCCGCTACGTTGTGCAATGTCCCGGTAAGAGATTGAAATTCACAACCTGGATCGCAGGGAAAGAATGCGCCTCCGATGCACGCCGAGACTCCGGATATGGCAACCAGTAGCGGCCCGACCCTTGACCCCTGCCCGCTCCGATACCTCTATGAAGCCCAAGGGCAAACGGGACGAAGAGTGCGCCAACCACGAAGAAGTTAGTGGTCTGGAGCCACGGGTGTTGAGCCTCAACTCCGGAAAGCTCACTCACCGCCTGAGTAACATGGCTATAGCCTTCGTAGATGAACCCACCAACAGTGACCAGGACGGCGAAGACGATTGGAATGGCGACGCCGCACAAGGCTAGGCCTTTAAGCAAGTTGTCCCGGGTAGCACGATTTTCAGACATCGTCCTCCCGCCCGCGCCTCGGACACCGGAGCGGCCCGGCCCAACGTTGGCAAGGCTTGATTGCTCGATTCGTCACTATACTACCCGATTTCTTGACGCCTCCGGTGCGGCTTCTCCAGCGCCAGCCGGTTGGGCGCGGTTGGGCGATTGGGTTTCCCGTTCTCCCCTTATGAAAGCAATCACCGCCCCCACCGCCAGCAAGCACCCCATCAGCAGGAATGCCCGGTTCAGGCCGGAGACGAAGGCGTCTGCTACCGCTGGCGTCACGGCATCCAGGCTGGGGGCCACTCCTTGAGAACCCATAGTTACCACCACCACCGTGGTAGCGATGGCCACGCTGGTAACATTGGCTGAATTCCGTATGAGCTGGGTGAGCGATGAGACAACGCCATAACTCGTTCGCTCCACTGCGCCGAGTATGGAGCTATTGTTGGGAGTATTGAATAGACCCATGCCGGCGCTCTGAAGCATCAACATCCCGATGATGAATAATAGGGACGAGCTGTCGGTCAGCCTCATGGCAAAGGCCATCCAAGCAACGGCCGACAAACCGAGACCACCAACCGTGAGCGCCCGCCAGCCAAACTTATCGGTTAAGCGTCCACTCACCGGGCCCGTCGCAACCAAGGCCAAGGCCGGAAGAATCATGATTAGTCCCACGTCCTTCGGGCTGTATTCCAGCACCCGTTGCAGGTAGAAAGGCATCAGGAAGCGAGAGGAGGAACTGCCCAGGAAAGAGATAAACCCCAACCCAGCTCCCATGGCAACCAGTTTGCGCCGGAACAATCTAAGCTCCAGCATCGGTGAATCCACCCGAAGCTCCCACCAAATGAAAACCAACAAAAGAGCAACCGCAGTTATTGCGGCCCCCGTGATGATAGGGGAAGTCCAACCTAACCGGTCCCCATTACCCATCGCCAGCAGGAACAGTAATAAGGCAACGCCGGACAATATCGCTCCGAGCCAATCGAACGTGGGGCGGGCAGTCCTTGCCGCCCCTTGGACCCTTTGATCACTGGACAGGACAAGAACCGAGACTACTATCGTGACGATGCCGATCGGCACGTTGATGAAAAACACCCAACGCCAATCCAGTGCGCTAATCAGGAACCCGCCCACTGCCGGACCGGCGATCGCGCCGCTGGCCACTACGCTCAGATGGTAACCCAGCGCTCTGCCTCTTTCGCTGTCGGGAAACGCCGAGATGATAGTGGCCATCCCGTTTCCCTGAATCATCGCGGAGCCGATTCCCTGAATCACCTTCGCCGTGATTAATGTCCCCAGGTTCGGAGACACTCCAGCCAGGGCGGCCGCCAAGACGAAGATAACAAAACCAAGCACATAGATGTGCTTGCGGGGAACTATGTCGCCCAAACGGCCCATGGGCAACATGAAGACGCTGATGGCCAGTGCGTAACCGACCACAAGCCACTGTACGGTCGGAAGGTCGCTGCTGAAGTGGGACTCAATCTGGGGGAGGGCCACCAAGACGCTACCGTGGTCAACCACCGATAGGAATGAGCCGATGGCGATGGTGCCGAACACCTGCCATTTGTTGCTGACCCGAGTTGCCCCGCCCTTGGCGCGAACCCGGCGCTTAATCTCGGGGATGCAGGCAAGGCTAAAGATGAGAAATCCGAAGCCGAGGAGTATCAGACCGGCAAACGTCATACCGAGGTCACGTCTTCCAGCTTTCCACCCCTCCGGTTAGGCTCCAGATAGACTTGGATGCCCGACACGCTAGCGAAATAGGCAATTTCGGACGACGCTTCGGCCGCTTTGAGGCAAGTGTTTACCATCTAGACCATCATCCATCTTACACCTAGGCACGGTCTGAAGCAGCATCGCTTCTGAAATATCCGTGTCGATGGACCTAGATTCATGACCGGGACATGCGCAAAAAGCTATACGTTTGCCCCTAAAGCCGGCCTAGCCGTTAACCGATCCGAGTCCTTACTTCGGCTCACATCGCGGGTTGCATAACACTCTCGGCTAACTGGGTTACACCTTCGAAAACCTCAGGCGGTGCTTCCGATTTTACGATGTTCAGAATCAGCGAAATCTCATCAAGGTTGTAATTCGCGCACATCTCGGTTTAACCGGTCGCCCATGCGTTCCGGAGGTATTTCTCTAGCGATCGCCCTATCCATGGCAATCAATTCTTCATCAGTAAAATTGTCCCATAGAGCCTGCTGCAGCTCCGTTTCCTCGCGGTACAGGTGGCCAAGGTATATCCCAACATACGAGTTGAAGCGCTCATGCACCTCTATACCCAACGCTATCCTATGAGTCTCGTCGGCGCTCCTTATTCGGTCTCCAAGTTGCCCGATCTCCGTGGCTAGCCGGTCGTCCTCTTCATGGTCTTCGGCAAAGCTGGCCGTCAAACCAGGCAATCTGCTTTCCAAAGCGGGATGGACATGGGCATCCTCATGCCCCGGTGCTCCTGAAGAAAGCCGAGGGTCCGGTCCAGAATGGCTAAGGTTTCTTGGGTTACCTCGTCGTCGGAGAAGTCTGCCAATCCGATCTGACGAGCCGTCGAGAACAAAAGGTGGCGCATGGCTTTATCGATAGGCCGGTAGATAGAAAATCGAAGTTCAGTCAATGTATTCCCCAAGAGTTTATTTGAATAACCGCCGAATGTTGGGATAGTTTGCGCGTGGCATGGATCCAAGATGTCTTTGCCTATCCTTTGTTGGGGGACCAGTTGTAAATCTTCTCAAGGGCACCGCCCATAAGCACCGAGCGCTCTGCATCCGAGAGTTGGTCCGTCACCCGGAACGCCTCAACGCCCTGCTCGTAGTTCAGAAATTCCACGGCCCGGGTCCAGTCGGTGCCCCACATGCATCGGTTGAAGCCGAACGCAGCAAAGACTTTGCCCAGTGACTCCCAGATATCCGGGTATGGGAATGGCAGTAGGGACAGTGTGCATGCTCCGGAAATCTTGATGGCTACGTTGTCATAGGCCGCCAGCGAAATCACCCTGGCCAGATCGGCGAAGGGTTCCGTCAGAGCCGGTTTCACGAAGGGCTGAATCATACCCACATGATCGACCACCATCTGGGTGTTTGGATGGCGGCGCGCCAGTTCAGTAAAGAGGGGCAGACTTTCCCAACACATAAGATTCACTGGAATCCCAGCTTGGGAGCCCGCCGTGAGTATCCGATCGATACCCGGGTCGTCCGCTTCGTACGTCTGGCCTGTGAGCATGATCCGGGCCCCGACAACACCCGATGTTCCTGCCCATTCAGCAATCTCGTCAGCCACTGATTCCGACTGGGGATCGAATGGTTTAATCACGCCGAACCGGCCCGGATGCTTCGCATTTACCTCAAGCACGTAGCTGGGATCATAGCGATACATGCTGAACGGAGAAACCAGCAAAGCCCCATCGACGCCAACCGAGTCCATCGCTGCCACCATGTCGTCGCCGGTGACCTCATCCGGACCCTGCAGTGTTCCATGCCACGGCCGTTCGGGACTATTCTTCTCGTAGGCATGCACTTGTGAGTCGATCGTGGCATTTTGAGTTGCCATAGCACTTCACCCGTTCCTTACCGGAATCTCTGATTAATGCGGGATCCGCACACGGCCCGCCAAGAGTTAGCCGTATTGGAGGAATGTTACGTCGAGGACACGAGATTTGTCCACGACACCTGATCTCCAGTGTCTCCGGATTTCAGACCGGAAGGCGAACCATACTAGATGACACCAAACGCAGACACAAATAAGTAAGCCTGGTTCGTAAGATTGTTCTTGTGACTGAACTCATCGTCTTGACTGGGAAGCCTGCGGGCTGTAGCCTAACCACAACCAAATCCTAAGGCCTAATAAGAAAAAGGAGTTTTGAATGGCAACGAGTACGCAAACCTATGAAGTTAACATAGCGGACGTGGAATATATTCGTCACGGCGATGCGCCCCTATTGGCGCGTCTCTTCACGCCGAAGGGCGACGGACCGTTCCCAATAATGCTTGAACTGCATGGCGGTGCTTGGGTCCGGGGAGCTCGCGAGAACGGCGACGCAGCCAACGAAGCTCTGGCTAAGACCGGCGTAATTGTCGCGGCATTGGATTTCCGCACGCAAGAGCGGTATCCCGCCTCCGTAGCCGACATCCACTACGCAGTCCGTTGGGCTAAGACCCAGGCCAAGTCTTGGAACGGCAATCCGGGAAAAATCGGCGCCATGGGCACTTCCAGCGGCGCTCACCAGGCCATGCTCTTGGGCATGCGCCCCAACGACCCCCGATACGCTGCGCTGCCGTCCCCTGAGGGCGCCGGATCAGCGGACGGGACCCTTGCCTGCGTAATCATGGTTTCCCCCGTGATTGATCCCCTGGGCCGCTATCTCTATGCCAAGGGCCTGCGATCGGATCTCACGCCTCCCGAGGGGATGGGCGAACGAACGCCCCCGATGCATGAGCAGTACTGGGGTACGGAAGAGGCCATGGCCGAGGGCGCCCCGGCGCGTATCCTCGCCGGTGGCGAGAAGACCGCCCTACCTCCCACGCTAACCCTTCGCCGCAGCTACGAAGCCGCGCATCCCCGCCCGGATTTCGACGAGTTCGTCAATCAGTACCGCAAGGCTGGCGGCGCGATCGAAGTAACTATCTTCGATGGGGAAGGCGAAGGCCTACTGAGCGATATCTCTTCTCAGGTAGCGGAACAAACGCTAGATGAGATGAGCGCGTTCATCAACGAACACCTCAGCTAAATCAGACCCCCTAGTGCGCTGAAGATAAGAGGCGAGGACGAGAATCCGTCCTCGCCTGTTTGCGTACCGGAGATCTCAAGATCGCACAACGAGAGAGGCGGACCTACTAAGCAGTCTAAAGACTGTAGTTGTGGTCCG
>CESG01137387.1_pt1 | contig 16582 bp, 10 predicted proteins | sample 531121 | NCBI WGS metagenome assembly CESG01 (sample SAMEA2621287, study PRJEB7988) | marine metagenome | biome: marine biome (ENVO:00000447); feature: mesopelagic zone (ENVO:00000213); material: "saline water (ENVO:00002010), including plankton (ENVO:xxxxxxxx)" | depth 800 m
CAATGCCAAAGATGATCGAATGAAAATTTTGCAAGAAGAATTGCGCATTGAAGAAAGCAAATTGAAGTCTTTGCAAGACGAATACAAAAAAGGTCAACCTGATCGTTTGGGCAGTGAGAAAAATTATCAAAAATATTTGGACCGGGTTTCGCGATTGGAACAAGAAATCATGGTGACCAATGACAATATTGAAATACTTAAAACTGAATTGATCCGGCTGTCGAAATAGAGATATTGAAACCAGTCGTATCGCTACGAGGACGAAGTGAAAAAAGAACGGTTTCAAGGTCTGGAGTTGTTGGCCACTGCGGTGGTGGTAAGTAATCTCGAAGGTGTGGTGTTGTACGCCAACCTGTCAGCCGAAACCCTGCTGGAAGTCTCCCGGCGCAGTCTGGACGGGCAGGCGCTGGCAGCTTTGTTCGTTGAGGCCAATGCGTTTCGGGAATTTCTCAACAAATCCCATGCCGATCCTTTCGGCGTGAAGCGGCAGGTGTTCGAGTTGATTCGACCCAGTGGCACCTCCGAGCATGTGCACGTCACATTGTCTTGTCCCGATGGTGCAAACGGAGTGACCATCATTGAACTGCGTGAAATTGAGCAGCAGTTGAAGGTAGACCGTGAGGCCAGGATGATGGATCAGTCACTGGCCAACAAAGAGCTGATTCGCAACTTGGCGCATGAAATCAAGAATCCGCTCGGCGGCATTCGTGGCGCAGCCCAGTTACTCGAAATTGAATTGCCTTCACCTGAACTGAAAGAATACACACAGGTGGTGATTAAAGAATCCGATCGTCTGCAAACCTTGGTTGATCGCCTGCTTGCTCCGCACCGGAAACCCCACATTGTGTCCATGATGAACATTCATGAAGTGTGTGAGCGGGTACGTTCGGTCATTTTGGCCGAGCATCCCAAGGGCCTGAAATTCATTCGAGACTACGACATCTCGATCCCTGAGTTCTTGGGAGATTTGGAGCAGCTCATTCAGGCAATCCTGAATATAGTGCGCAATGCTGCACAAGCTTTGACATCGCAGATCGCCGAAGGCACTGCTCAAATAACACTATGCACCAGAGTGGTGCGTAGGGTAACCTTAAACCGCAAACAACACAGGCTGGCATTAGACTTGCAAGTGATCGACAACGGACCCGGCATACCCACCGAGATTATGGAAAGAATTTTTTTCCCATTGGTCTCGGGGCGTGAGGGTGGCAGTGGTTTGGGCTTGACGTTGGCTCAAACTTTCGTGCAACAACACGAAGGCATTATTGAATGCAGCTCCACACCGGGAAGAACACTTTTTAAAGTCACATTGCCGCTGCAGTTTGATCACGCTACCAGCTGAGCGGTTTTAAGGAACCACAATTAATGCGTCCAATTTGGGTTGTTGATGATGACCACTCCATTCGTTGGGTCTTGCAGAAAGCAATTTCCCGCGAAGGAATTCCTTGCGAAATTTTTTCGTCAGCCGCCGAAGTTCTGGAGCGACTGGAAACTGAGGTGCCACAAGTTTTGGTCTCGGACATTCGAATGCCTGGGCAAAGTGGGCTAACCCTGTTGTCCAAGGTGCGCGAGTTGCAGCCCGATTTGCCAGTCATCATCATGACTGCGTATTCTGATCTGGACAGCGCGGTATCTGCCTTTCAGGGTGGGGCGTTTGAGTACTTGCCCAAACCTTTTGATATTGAAAAGGCGGTTGAGCTGATTTTACGCGCGGTGCGTGAATCTCAAACTGAAGAGTTTGTTGAGGAAGCCGATTCAAGTGCACCTGAAATTCTGGGGCAAGCGCCTGCCATGCAGGAGGTGTTTCGCGCGATTGGTCGTTTGTCTCAGTCCAATGTCACGGTGCTGATTACCGGCGAGAGTGGCGCAGGCAAAGAATTGGTGGCCCGCGCTTTGCACCGCCACAGCCCGCGTGCTTCAAAACCTTTTATTGCACTGAATACCGCGGCCATTCCCAAAGACCTGCTTGAATCAGAGTTGTTTGGGCATGAGCGTGGCTCTTTTACGGGCGCTCAGGCTCAACGGCAAGGCCGGTTCGAGCAGGCCGAGGGCGGCACTCTGTTTCTTGACGAAATCGGCGACATGCCAGCCGAGTTGCAAACCCGCTTGCTGAGGGTTTTGTCGGACGGGCATTTTTATCGTGTTGGCGGGCAGCAGCCTATCAAGGCCAATGTGCGGGTGATCGCCGCCACACACCAGAACCTGGATGAGCGGGTGAAGCAGGGTATGTTCCGGGAAGACTTGTATCACCGCTTGAATGTGATTCGTCTCCGCTTGCCACCGCTGCGTGAACGTCAAGAAGACATTCCCATCCTTGCCAAGCATTTCCTCAATGTGTCGGCTCGGGAGTTAGGCACGGAAACAAAACGTTTGTCCGACTCAGCCATTCGAATCATCAGTGAATTTCCTTTCCCGGGTAACGTTCGCCAGTTGGAAAATGTGTGCCGCTGGATCACGGTAATGGCACCTGCACAGTTGGTGGAAGCGCGTGACTTGCCCCCGGAATTGAAAGCCTTCCAGAACGGTGGGGCCACCGCATTGGAGAAAATGTCAGCCAACTCCCCAAGCCCCAATCTTTGGCTTGCCGAGAGTAATCCTTTATTGCCCGCAACTGCCACACCTACCTTGCAGCCGAACTCGGGCATGTTGGCTGGCAAGTATCCTGTCGACACAGCATCGGTGGATACACTTGTGAGTCCGCCTGTGCCAGTGGGTAGTGCCAGTTGGTTGGAGCTGTTGTTTATTGAAGCCGAGAAAGCACTGGAAAGCGGTCAGCCCGATGTCATGGATGCATTGACCGCGAAGTTTGAAACCACCATGATTCAAGCGGCTTTGAAAGCCACGCATGGCAAGCGGATTGAGGCGGCCCAGCGTTTGGGAATAGGGCGCAATACCATTACCCGGAAAATTCAGGATTTGAATATTGATGTCAAAGACATTGATTGAGAATCGCCAACGTTCATAAAAAAAGCCTCTGCATGCAGAGGCTTTTTTGTTGTTGCAAGTGGCGTTGAACTTACATGTTCTTGACTTGAAACTTTTTCAGGATATTTGACAGGTCGGTAGCCACACCTTTCAGACCCGAGACTGCATTGGCTGCGCGGCGTGCCATGTCCAGGTTGCCTTCCGACAACTGGGCTACCACTTCGACCTGTTGTCCAATGCTTTCCGAAGCCTGATTTTGTTCAAGCAGCGCGGCGTGAATGTTTTCAACCGAGTGGGCTACAGCCGAGGAGTCGGCCGTGATCTGGTTCATGGCTTGACCTGCGCGGTCTACCAGTTCAACACCCTTTTTCACGCTTTCTACTGCCATGTCCATGTTGTTCACAGCCACGCCAGAGCTGTTTTGAATGGCTTCGATCATGCCGTGAATGTCATCTGTCGACTTACGGGTTCGTTCAGCCAGTTTGCGAACTTCATCGGCCACCACCGAGAAACCACGCCCTTGTTCGCCTGCGCGTGCAGCCTCAATGGCGGCGTTCAAGGCCAGCAAGTTGGTTTGTTCGGCAATGCCTTTGATGATCAGGGCAATCTCTGAAATTTCCCTGGATTGTTCGCCCAACTGTTGAATGACGCTGGCCGTCCCTTGAACATTTTCGGAGATTTTGTGCATTTGTTGCGTGGCGGAATTGATCGCACCCAAGCCATCGTCTGCCAACTGGCGCGCTTTGTTGCTTACGTCTTTGGCTTCGGTGGCCGATTCGCCCACGCTGGAGATTGACGAAGACATTTCTTCAACTGCGGCCGCCATGCCTGACGCAGCATCGCTACCCGAGGCTGCACCTTTACTGAGTTCTTCGCTGGTTTGAACAAGATCTTCCGATGCCTCTTGAACCTGGTCCGTGCTGCGTTTTACTGCACCCAAGGCTTGTTCCATGCTTTCAGCCATGCGGTTCATGCTGCGGGCCAACAAACTGATTTCGTTTTTGGTTGCTACGCTGCCATTGGTCACTTCATCACCGGCACGTGCCGTCATGTCGCCATTGCCCAGTTTCAAAGCTAGGGCCGTAAGTACCTTGGTCGAGCTTGTCAGGCGGCTTGTAACCCAGAACAAGGCAAGCGCAATGACCATAGAGGCAATCAGACCCATGATCACCATCATGCCCGACATCGCGTAAATTGTGCTGAACATCTCGGAGGTGAGCGCTGGTGCAACAATCGCCGCACCGCCCCACTGGGGTACTTTGGTGAAGGCAACAAATTCTGTGCGGTTTTCACCTGATTTCGGATCATTCCAGCTAATTTGGGTAATGCCGCTGTCTTCTTTGGTGATTTTGTCGAGCAAGCCTTGCAAATCTGATTCTTTGGTCGCCAGTTCTTTGAATTCATCACCTTTGAACTGTGAGTGAATCATCACTTTGCCCGCATTGGCACCTGTGGTGTACAGCACGTAAGGAATGCCGGTTTCACCAATGCGTGTGCTTAACACCGCATTTTGAACGTCGGCGAACAGGTTGGTCATGTCAAAGCCAATGTAAAGCACCAAATCGTGTTGACCGTCGGTGCTTTTGATCGGCAGGTACTTCGACATGTAACGTTTGCCAAACAGCAGGGCTTCACCCACATAAGTTTCGCCTTTGATCACTTTGGCGTAGCTGGGATGGCTTCGGTCCAACTTGGTGCCCACTGCGCGGTCACCATTTTCTTTTTTCAGGCTGGTTGAAATTCTCAGGTAGTCGTCACCTGTGCGAACAAACACCGTGGCAATACCGCCTGTCATTTTTGTGAAATTGTCCACCACACCATAGTTGCCGGTAATGAAAGTCGAATCCAGAGTCACCATAGGCCCGTCAATTTCAGGCGTAATGGAAATAGGTTGCTCTGGATCAACCAGCAACTCGCCGTTGAACTCAACTTCAAACAACTCTGCAAGCTGGGTCACAGAGCTTTCAGAGAGCTTGTAGGCGATGTCCATGGTTTGTCTCAAACCTTCGGCCTGTGTTGATACGGCGCGTTCGGTTCGGGCTGTGGCTGCATTGAAGGTATACGCAGCCGTAATGCCGACCAGACTCAATACAATCAGGGCCACCAAGGCGGCGCTGGTAAAGCTGATCTGTTTGGAAAGGGGCAGAGTCTTTAGGTTCATGGTGCGAAGCGATTGGGAAGGTTATGAACAGCATCGATCATCGCACTGCCTACCCCTTACTAATTGCCTAATTAGAGGGGTAAATCGCCTGTTTTACCGAGGTGTTCCCCCTTTTTAAGGGGGATGGACTGATATCTATCGAGAGAGAGTTGCCACGGCGGGGGCGTGGTCAGATGGTTTTTCCCATTTGCGGGGTGCACGGTCGATTACGCTGGCAGTACAGCGTTCAGCCAAAGGTTTTGACAACAAAACATGGTCAATTCTCAGACCTTTGTTTTTCTGAAAACCCAACATGCGGTAGTCCCACCACGAAAAGGTTTTTTCAGGCTGTTCGAACAAACGGAAGCTGTCGACCAAACCCATGTTCAGTAAGGTGTTGAATCGGCCTCGTTCGTCATCCGAGCACAGCACCTGGCCTGCCCAGGCTTTGGGGTCGTGGACATCCCGGTCATCGGGGGCAATGTTGTAGTCGCCCACCAACGCCAGTTTTGGGTATTGAGCCAGCCATGCGTCGCAGTCTTTCAGCAAGGCATCGAGCCACGCCTTTTTGTATTCGAACTTGTCCGACCCCACTTCAGAGCCGTTCACCACGTAGGCGCTGATAAAACGTAAATCGCCAAAGGTGGCAGCAATCACCCGTTTCTGCTCATCTGGAAAGCTGGGCAGGTTGACCTGCACATCGACAGGCTCAGGCATCGTGGCTTTCTTGTACAGAATGGCCACGCCGTTGTATGTTTTCTGGCCAGCATACACGGCGCCGTATCCCGCGGCTTCAAGTTCGGTCAGCGGAAAATTCTCGTCAGTCAATTTCAGTTCTTGCAGGCCCAGTAGATCTACCGGGTTGCCCTCAAGCCATTGCAACAGGTGCGGCAGGCGCACCTTGAGCGAATTCACATTCCAGGTGGCCAGTTGAATATTTGCTGCGCTGTCTGTCATTACGCGGCCTGCCTGTTGTCGACCATGCCAGTGTGGCGCAGCAGTGCGTCGATGCTGGGCTCGCGGCCACGGAAAGCTTTGAACGATTCAGCGGCAGGGCGGCTGCCACCCACGGACAAAATCTCTTCCAGAAACTTTTTGCCGGTTTCCGGGCTGACCACACCATTTTCTTCGAACATGGCAAAGGCATCCGCAGACAACACTTCAGCCCATTTGTAGCTGTAGTAGCCTGCAGCATAGCCGCCCGCGAAAATATGGCTGAACGAGTTCGGAAAGCGGTTGTAGGCTGGTGGAACCAGCACAGCCACCTCTTTGCGTACTTGGGCCAGCAGCTCAAGAATGTTCGCTTCACCGTGTGGGTCAAACTCAGTGTGCACCAACATGTCGAACAGTGAAAACTCGATTTGACGAAGGGTTTGCAAGCCGCTCTGAAAGTTCTTGGCAGCCACCATTTTGTCAAACAGGGCTTTGGGCATGGGTTCGCCTGTAGTTTCGTGTGCGGTCAGCGATTCAACCACACTCCATTCCCAGGCAAAGTTTTCCATGAACTGCGAAGGTAGTTCCACTGCATCCCATTCCACGCCATTGATACCTGCCACATCCAGTTCGTCCACCCGGGTCAACATGTGGTGAATGCCGTGCCCGAATTCATGGAACAGCGTTTGTACATCGTCGTGCGACAACTGCGCAGCTTTGCCGGCAGCCGGTTTGGTGTAGTTACAGGTCAGGTAAGCCACAGGCGTTTGTACCCCTTGCTCGGTGCGTTTGCGACCACGTGCATCGTCCATCCAGGCGCCTGAACGCTTGCTGGCTCGTGCATAGGGGTCGAGGTAAAAGTGTGCGATGGCTTTGCCTTCTTTTTGCACTTCAAAGAAACGCACGTCCGGATGCCATGTGTCGGCTTGGGCTTTCACGATTTGAACGCTGAACAACTTTTCTGTCAGTTTGAACAGGCCGTCCAGCACGCGGTCTTCCTGAAAGTACTGACGTACTTCCAGATCACTGAAGGCATACTTCTGTTCCTTCAGTTTTTCTGAGGCGTAGCTCATGTCCCAGCTTTGCAGATCGTCCATGCCCAGCTCGGTTTTGGCGAATGCCTTGATTTCTTCCAGGTCGCGCAGCGCGAATGGTTTCGCTTTCACTGCCAATTCACGAAGGAAGTTCACGACTTCAGCGGGCGTGTTGGCCATTTTGGGCACCAGGCTAAGTTCCCCAAAGTTTTTGTAGCCCAACATTTGGGCTTCTTCCTGGCGAAGTTGTAGCAGCTCGCGAATCAAGGCTGAATTGTCCAGTTCTGCTGGCCCAAATTCTGAGGCGCGTTTGGCGTAGGCTTCGTAGAGCGTTTCGCGCAATTCACGCTTCTCGGCATATTGCAACACTGGAAAATAAGAAGGGAACTGCAAAGTAAATTTGTAGCCTTCTTTGCCTTCCGATTTTGCAAGTTCCTCGGCCGCTTGCACCGCATATTCTGGAATGCCTGCCAAATCAGCTTTGTCGGTCACGATTAACTCAAAGGCATTGGTGGCATCCAGCACATTCTCGGAAAACTTCGCAGTAATCGCGGCTTGTCTGTCCTGAATTTCTGCATAACGCGGTTTTTTATCTGCTGGCAGTTCAGCACCACCCAGCTTGAAACCACGAATGGAATTGGCCAGCACTTTGAGGCGTGCAGGCGTGAATTGTTTGGCCGCATCGCTTTGTTCAATGGCTTTGTAAATGGCGTACAGGCGCTCATCCTGACCAACCATGGTCCAGAACTCGGTGGTCTTGGGCAAACACGCATTGTAGGCTGCACGCAGTTCTTCAGTGTCAGCCACCGAATGCAAGTGCCCAACCACACCCCAGGCGCGGCTTAGTTGTTCACAGGCAATGTCGAGCGGCAACAGGGTTTCTTCCCAAGTGGCCAGGTCCGGCGCAGTGCTGGCGGTCATTTCCAGCTGCTTTTTTGCAGCGGCGAGCAACGTATCAATGGCGGGCTCCACGTGCTCAGTTTTGATATCCGAAAAACGGGGTAGTCCGGAAAAGTCGAGTAAGGGATTGTTGGTGTCCATTTTCATGCTCATGGGGTCCTGCTAAAAAATTCTTAAAGGCTGCGCTTAAAGGCTGCGTTCTACTGCTTCAATCGTATTTTGCAACAGCATGGTGATGGTCATGGGGCCAACACCACCGGGCACTGGTGTAATCCAGCCAGCCACTTCTTTGGCTGAATCAAAATCAACATCGCCACACAGCTTGCCATCGGGTAGGCGGTTGATGCCCACGTCGATCACCACAGCACCGGGTTTGATCATATCGCCAGTAATCATATTGGGACGACCTACCGCAACTACAAGTACGTCTGCACGCTGACAATGTGATTTCAGGTCTTTTGTTTTACTGTTGCACAAAGTCACCGTGGCACCTTGTTGCAACAACAACATGGCTTGCGGCTTGCCCACAATATTGCTGGCCCCAATCACCACGGCTTCTGCACCGCGCAGCTCGATGCCGGTCAACTCAAGCATTTTCATGACGCCATAGGGCGTGCAGGGACGAAACAGGGGTTTGCCCGTCATCAGCAAGCCAGCGTTGCTAATATGAAAGCCATCCACGTCTTTTTCTGCGCTGATTGATTCAATGACTACATGCGAATCGAGGTGCTTGGGCAGGGGCAATTGCACCAAAATGCCGTGAATGCTGGGGTCAGAATTCAGTTGTTCGACCAGGCCCACCAGTGCGTCCTGGCTTGTGTTCTCCGGCATGCGGTGCATGACCGATTTGAAGCCTGCTTTCTCGCAGGCCGATACCTTGTTGCGCACATAAACCTGGGAGGCCGGGTCTTCCCCAACCAAAACCACGGCCAGACCGGGCTGATGACCCAATTCGGTCAATTCGGTAGCGCGTTTTGCAATTGTTTCTCGAATTGAGGCGGCCAGTTCGGTGCCGCTAATTATTTGTGCAGACATGATTGAATGAGTTTGAAAATTTGAAATGGTTCAATTGAACAAGGCCCGGTGTTGAGCGGGCCTTGTTTGGGGTGTTCAGGGCTGTGCCAGTTCCGGTGATTTGCGCAGGGCAATTTTCAACAAATCTGCCACAGTGGTTACCTGCAGCTTGTCCATGATATTCGCGCGGTGTGCTTCCACGGTTTTAATGCTGATGTTCAGGTCATCTGCAATTTGTTTGTTCAGGCGACCCGACACAATTCGCTCCAGTACCTGCAATTCGCGCGTGGTCAATTTGGAGTACAGCTTGTTGATCTGTTCATCAAGCTTGGCGGTTTGGGCAAGTTCGTGGGCGTGGCGCATATGCTGGTGAATCAGGTCTTTGATTTTGCCTTCATCAAACGGTTTTTCCAGAAAATCAACAGCACCGTTTTTCATGGTTTCAACCGCCAGTGTTACGTCGCCGTGGCCGGTGATAAACACAATGGGAATTGGAATGCCTCGCTCGTTCAGCGTTTTTTGAACTTCAAGGCCCGAAAGTTTGGGCATGCGAATGTCGAGCAACAGCACACAGGGCTGCGGCCACACTAACTGTTCAAGAAACAACTCGGGGTCTTCGTAGGTTTTTACCTGATAACCTTCGGTTTCAATAAGCCATTGCAGCGAGTCGCGAACTGCCTCGTCGTCGTCCACGATGAACACGGTTTCTTGCATTTCTGTGGAGCGTGGTTGAGTGTGGAGCATTGGCTTTATTCCATAACAGGTGGGTTGACGTGCGCAAGCACCGAGTCTTCGGCCAGTGGCAGCGTGAACTTGAATACACTGCCTTGGCCTTGCGCGGGTTCTACCCACAATTGGCCTTGATGATACTCAATAATAGTACGACAGATGTTCAGGCCCATGCCCATTCCATCGGATTTGGTGGTGAAAAACGACTCAAATAGCCGTTGCCGAATTTCCTCAGGCACCCCCACGCCATGATCCCGAACCTCAATCAGTGCGAACTGGGCGGACTGCCCCACCTGAATCTCGATCAATTTTTGCTCAGGGGGCAGGTGTCCCATGGCTTCAAGGCCATTCTTAATAAGGTTCATCAGCACTTGCTCAATCAGCACCGGGTCGGCCACCACCGACATCAGTGCATCTGGCAGGTTCATTTCAATTCGCGCCGATTGGTGCTTGGCCTCCAGGCGAGAAAAGCTGATGGCATCTTCAATAATTTTACCGATGGGGCAGGGGCCGCGTTTTGGCTCCTGCTGTTTCACGAATTCCCGAATTCGCCGAATCACATCACCGGCGCGCTGGGCCTGCACATTCACCTTTTCAAGCACGGGAAGCAGATCTTCGGGGCTTACTTTGCCGGCTTTAAGCCGGGTTACGCTACCCATGTTGTAATTGGAAATAGCAGCAAGTGGCTGATTGATTTCATGCGCCAACGAGGAAGCCAGCTCTCCCAGTGTGATCAAGCGCGAGGTGAACTGCAGCTTCTCCTGTTGTTGGCGGGACATGTCCTCGGCTTCCTTGCGCGAGGAAATGTCGGTGGCCACTTGCATCACCACCGTTGCACCATCTACCCATGAAATGGACCGACGCCGAACCTCGTACCAACGTTGCGAAACAGGATTAAGCCACTCGAACGGCTCGTAGAGATTGACCCTGTTGCGGCGATTCTTTGACATGCGTGGTGGCGTCGCCTTGCCAAACCACTCGCGGTGCAACCTGTTCACGAAAATATACTCGTCAGGCCGGGCTTCTGGGCCCTGAACGCACACGGCGGCGTCCAGTTCTTCAAGAATGCGAACGAAGCGTCGGTGGGCAGCTGCCAATTCGTCACGAATGCGGCGCGGCTCGGTAATGTCGGTCATAGAAGTCATCCAGCCGCTTTGCTGGCCGTCGCTGTCAACCAATGGCGACACGTACATGCGTGCGTCGAACACACTGCCATCTCGTCTGCGCACCTGTACCTCGATACCTTTTTGCGGGGCATTGCCCGACAAAATCAAATCCAGATTGGTTTGTTGTTCTTCGTAGGAACGGTCGGGCCAATAAGGAAATGGGGGAGCCATACCCACCAGCTCGGATTCCTTGTACCCAGTCATTTTGCAAAAAGCCGGGTTCACGTAGGTAATACGGCCCTGCATGTCAATGGCCCGCATACCCGTGACCACCGAGTCTTCCATGGCCCGTCGAAACTTGGTTTCGGCCAGCAAACGTTTCTCGGCCTGGCTTCGAAGTTTTGCATGTCGAAACAGCAAAATAAAACTCCACACAATCACCAGAGAAAGTCCAAAAACCGCCCATGCCAGCATGTTGGAAAACAACTCGGTGTTCGTTTTATAGAGTACAGCGCGCAGTTTCAAACCGTGGCCGGGTGGGTCTAGCGGAACTTCATGGCTTAACTTCGCATTGTCGATTGACCTGCTGACATTGGAGGCTACCGGGTTGCCTCCACCGTCGACGATGCTGACCAAGTAGAGCTGAACAAATGAGTCGGGTACAGCATCATTCAGCAAAGAACCCAAAGGAATGGTTGCCGCCACCGTACCAATGAAATCACCTTTGTTGAATATGGGGCTGTGAACCTCGATAAACACCTTGCCGGACGGGTCAAGAAAAGGTCTCGAAAAAACAGGCAGTCTGGTTTCCCGGGCTGTGTTGAAAGCCCAATAACTCTCGGCATCTTCGATCGTTTGATACAAAGGATGAAGGACTTCGGATGAACGCAAGCTCGGCAGCGCCAGGTTGGTCACTCGTCTTTCCTCGTCAATAATCAGCACGCTGCTGACTTCCTGAAACTCATTTAACAGAGCCTGTGCCGAGAATCGGAAACCTTCCACGTCACTGTTGTTTTGCTCAAATCCTCTAGCAATCTGATTCAGTCGTTCTTGCGAGGCCAGTAAGCGGGTACGGATGGTTTGGCGGGCCAGCTCCACGTCACGAATGACCCGCAGTTGCGTTTGGTTCTGATCCTCGGAATGCAGGGTGTAGAAAAACGCACCCATAGCGAGCAAAAACAGAATGATGCCCACCAGCGGGGTGGCCCAAACCAATGGGCTTGTACGGGGTTGATCGCTGAGGCGCACGGTCGAATAGGTCTCGGAATCCAGAAGATGACTGAAGTGTACAAAACAAGCAGCCCAGTGGGTGGACTGGATTCAGGGTGATTCGGGAAAATCCTAATAAATTCCACTATGTGAAAACACAAATCATAATTTGAAACTTTCTGAATTAGGTGTGATACTCTAATATCAACAGGAAATACAGCCAAAAGCTCGTACTTCTGCAAAAGAACCCAGAGACCCAAGGAGGAAGCAATGTCAGCGCAACTCAATTTGCCCGGATCGGACGATCCCGATTTTCAAGAAACCCAAGAATGGCTGGATGCCCTGGAGGCCGTGCTTGAACGTGAAGGCCCGGAGCGCGCGCATTACTTGCTTGAACAACTGATTTCTAAAGCGCGCCTGAGTGGCGCGTTTATTCCGTTTTCGGCCAATACCGAATACGTCAACACCATTCCCGTTCATCTCGAAACCCGCTGCCCTGGCAATATGGAGTACGAGGAACGCCTGCGCAGCTGGATGCGCTGGAATGCGATGGCCATGGTGGTGCGCGCCAACAAGAAAAGCCCGCCCGATGGCGGTGACCTGGGTGGTCACATTGCTTCATTCGCCTCACTGGCGACCATGTTGGGTGTTGGTTTCAACCATTTTTGGCATGCCGAAGATGAAAGCCACGGCGGCGATTTGCTTTACCTTCAGGGCCATGTGTCTCCTGGAATTTACGCACGCGCTTTCCTGGAAGGCCGCCTGACCGAAGAACAGTTAGACAATTTCCGTCAGGAAGTCGACGGCAAAGGCTTGTCCAGCTATCCGCACCCCAAGTTGATGCCTGATTTCTGGCAGTTCCCGACGGTGTCTATGGGCTTGGGCCCACTGATGGGTATTTATCAAGCCCGCTTTCTGAAGTACCTGCACGCACGCGGTATTTGCGACACATCCAAGCGCAAAGTCTGGGTGTTCTGCGGCGACGGTGAAATGGACGAACCCGAATCACTGGGCGCGATCGGTATGGCCGCGCGCGAAAAGCTCGACAATCTGGTTTTCGTGGTGAACTGTAACTTGCAGCGTCTGGACGGCCCGGTACGCGGCAACGGCAAAATCATTCAGGAACTGGAAGGTGAATTCCGTGGTTCCGGCTGGAATGTCTTGAAGGTCATTTGGGGCGGCTACTGGGATGAATTGCTGGCCCGCGACAAAGACGGCCTGATGCGCAAAGTGATGCTGGAAATGGTCGACGGCGAATACCAGAACTGCAAAGCCAACGATGGCGCTTACGTGCGCAAGAATTTCTTTGGCAAGCACCCCAAATTGCTGGAAATGGTTGCCCGAATGACCGATGAAGACATCTGGCGTTTGAACCGTGGCGGCCACGACCCACACAAAGTGCATGCTGCTTACGATGCCGCCATGAAGCATGAAGGCCAACCAACTGTAATTCTGGCGAAAACCGTGAAAGGCTTTGGCATGGGCAAGGTTGGTCAGGGCAAGAACACCACCCACCAGCAAAAGAAGCTGGACATTCAGTCGATCAAGGAATTCCGCGATCGCTTCAACATTCCAGTCTCAGACGACATCATCGAAGACGTGCCTTTCTACAAGCCAGCCGATGACGCGCCGGAAATCAAATACCTGCACGAGCGTCGTCAAGCCCTGGGCGGTTATCTGCCCAAGCGTCGCCGCGAGGCCGATGAAAAACTGAAAGTACCTGGCCTGGATGCGTTCGAGGCCGTACTGGAGCCCACCAAGGAAGGCCGTGAAATTTCAACGACCCAAGCCTTCGTGCGAGTGCTGACCGCACTGGTGCGTGACAAGGAAATTGGTCAGCGCATTGTGCCGATTGTTCCCGATGAAGCACGTACATTCGGGATGGAAGGCATGTTCCGCCAGTTGGGTATTTATTCCTCACAAGGTCAGTTGTACGAACCAGTCGACAAAGACCAGGTGATGTACTACCGCGAAGACAAAGCCGGCCAAATTCTGGAAGAGGGCATTAACGAAGCGGGTGCATTCAGTTCTTGGATTGCGGCGGCCACGTCCTATTCCACGAACAACCGCGTGATGATTCCGTTCTACATTTACTACTCCATGTTCGGTTTCCAGCGCGTGGGCGATCTGGCCTGGGCAGCTGGCGATATGCAGGCTCGAGGTTTCTTGTTGGGCGGCACTGCTGGCCGTACTACATTGAACGGCGAAGGTTTGCAGCACGAAGATGGTCACAGCCATATTTTGTCCTCGACCATTCCAAACTGTGTCAGCTACGACCCAACCTTTGCCCATGAGTTGGCTGTGATTATTCAGCACGGCTTGAAGCGCATGGTGGAAGACCAGGAGAACGTGTTCTATTACCTCACCGTGATGAACGAGAACTACGCTCAGCCTGGCCTGAAGAAGGGTACCGAAGAAGGCATTTTGAAAGGCATGTATGTGTGCCGCGAATCCACCTTGAAGAAGGCTGGCAAAAAGCGTGTTCAACTGCTGGGTTCTGGCACCATTCTGCGTGAATCACTGGAAGCAGCGGAGTTGCTTGAGAAAGACTGGGGCGTTGCAGCCGATGTGTGGTCAGTCACCAGCTTCACAGAGCTGCGCCGTGAAGGTCTGGATGTGGAGCGTGAAAACATGCTGCACCCTGAGCAGAAGTCCAAGCAAAGCTATGTTGAAAAAGCGCTGGCAAAAACCGAAGGTCCGATTGTGGCTTCAACCGACTACATGAAGTTGTTTGCTGACCAAATTCGTCCTTTCATGCCCAAGGGCCGCGAATACAAAGTGTTGGGCACCGATGGTTTTGGTCGTTCCGATTTCCGCTCCAAGTTGCGTGAGCATTTTGAGGTGAACCGTCATTTCGTAACCGTTGCAGCACTGAAGGCCTTGGCCGATCAGGGCGACATTCCACTCAGTACCGTGGGTGAAGCAATCAAGAAATACGGCATCAACCCCAACAAGCCCAACCCAGCCTACGCATAAAAGGACGATCGACATGACAATCGAAATCAAAGTACCCGACATCGGCGATTTTGACGGGGTGGAAATTATTGAAGTGCTGGTGAAGGCAGGCGACACCGTGGTGGCGGAGCAATCCATCATCACCGTTGAATCTGACAAAGCCAGTATGGAAATTCCATGCCCGCAAGCTGGCGTGGTCAAGGAAATGAAAGTAAAAATTGGCGACAAGGTGAAAGAAGGCACCTTGATGCTGATTCTGGAACCCGCTGAAGGTGGCGCTGCTGTGGCACCAACCAAGGTAGAAGAAACACCAAAAGCCGATGCACCCAAAGTAGAGGCCCCCAAGGCAGAAGCACCGAAGGCGGCTGCCCCTGCGCCGGCTGCCACCGTAGCCCCCACGCCTGCCGAACCACACAACCCAACAGCAGCATCCGTGAATGCGCCGCATGCAAGCCCGTCCGTGCGCAAGTTCGCACGCGAGTTGGGTGTGACTTTGACCACCGTGCAAGGCACTGGTCCGAAAGGTCGTATTACGCCCGACGACGTACGAAACTTCGTGAAAGCCGCTGTGGCTGGTGTGGGTTCTGTGTCTGCTGGTGCAAGCAAAGGTGGCAGCGGTGTTGGCCTCGATTTGTTGCCATGGCCAAAAGTAGATTTCACCAAGTTTGGTGAAATTGAAGAGCAGGAACTTTCACGCATCAAGAAATTGTCTGGCCCGAATTTGCATCGTAACTGGGTCATGATCCCGCACGTCACGCAGTTCGACGAGGCAGACATCACTGACCTTGAACAATTCCGCAAAGACACCAACACCGCACTGGCCAAGCAGGGCGTGAAGTTGACCATGCTGGCCTTCGTGATGAAGGCCTGTGTGGCTGTGCTGAAAAAGTACCCGGCCTTCAATGCATCGCTGAATGAAGCTGGCGACAAATTAATACTCAAAAAATACTGGAACATTGGTTTTGCCGCCGACACACCGAATGGATTGGTTGTGCCAGTCATTAAGGGTGTAGACCAGAAAGGCTTCGCACAAATTGCCAATGAATTGGGCGAATTGTCTGCGCAGGCTCGTGATGGCAAGCTGAAAGGCGCCGACATGCAGGGCGCCACGTTTACCGTGTCGTCGCTTGGTGGCGTGGGCGGAACCCTGTTCACACCCATTATCAATGCGCCTGAAGTTGCAATTTTGGGCCTGTCCAAATCAGCCATGAAGCCGGTGTGGAATGGCAAGGAATTCGAGCCACGCCTGATGCTGCCGCTTAGCCTGAGTTATGACCATCGAGTAATCGACGGTGCCATGGCTGCCCGATTCACCACAGAGCTTGCCGGCGTATTGGCCGACATGCGCAAAGTGCTGCTGTAAGGGGGTGAACACATGAAACTGATCGTTCCTGATATTGGTGACTTTGATTCTGTAGAAATTATTGAAGTGTTGGTTAACGTTGGCGACAAGGTGAGCAAGGAGCAATCTTTGATCACAGTGGAGTCTGACAAGGCCAGCATGGAAATTCCGGCTTCTGACGATGGCGTGGTCACCAAGCTACTCGTGAAAGTGGGCGACAAGGTGTCCAAGGGCAGCGAGATTTGTGAAATCAGCGGCGGTAGTGCTTCTTCAACTGCTCCCGTGGCTGCTGAAA
>CESG01139745.1_pt1 | contig 16577 bp, 15 predicted proteins | sample 531121 | NCBI WGS metagenome assembly CESG01 (sample SAMEA2621287, study PRJEB7988) | marine metagenome | biome: marine biome (ENVO:00000447); feature: mesopelagic zone (ENVO:00000213); material: "saline water (ENVO:00002010), including plankton (ENVO:xxxxxxxx)" | depth 800 m
CAAGTATTCCTCCCCTGCCAAAATCATTACGTTACGTTCCACACCAATCGCAATTCCTCCGTGTGGTGGTGTTCCAAAAGTAAACGCATCAAGTAAGTGCCCAATGCTTTCTTTTAAGTCTTCTGGGCCATAACCCATGGTTTTATATACTGCCTCCAAAACATCTTTTTTATGGATTCGAATTCCTCCGCCCCCTACTTCAAACCCATTACAGACAAGGTCGTACTGGAGCGACAAAAGATTTTCGGTATCTTCGCCTTTCAATAATTTTTCTTCATCTTCTTTACGTGGTGCAGTAAAAGGGTTATGGCTAAAGGTCCATTTGTCCTTGCCTTCTTCTGTTCGTTCAAACACTGGTTGGTCGATTACCCATGCGTATGCCAAGATTCTTTTTTGCTTTTCTTCATTGCTACGGAGATCAAACTTATCGTCTCCGTGTTTCTCGAGTGCTTCTTTATATGAGATTCGTGGGAAAGGCTTCTCTTTAATCGTGTATCCCATGCCCTCAACCGTTGTGGTAATCATCTCTTCAATCAAGTTCAATACGTCTTCGCGATTTACAAACGACATTTCAAGGTCGATTTGTGTGTGTTCAAAACCACGGTCCGCTCGCAGGTCCTCATCTCGAATGGCTCGTGCTACTTGGAAGTACCTCTCAAACCCTGCTGTCATAAGCATTTGTTTATATTGTTGAGGAGATTGCGGGAGTGCGTAAAACTTTCCTTTATGAAGCCGAGATGGCACCACAAAGTCTCGTGATCCTTCTGGGGTACTCTTTGTTAAAAGTGGTGTCTCGATCTCAGTAAAATTATGGTTTTCTAAATAATCCCTACACAAACGCACAAACTCACTGCGGAGCTTCATATTTTTTTGCATTCGAGGACGTCGCAAGTCTAGGTAGCGATACTTAAGACGGGTTTCTTCATCAATATCGTGCCCGTCTTCGTGTAGGTCAAACGGTGGAGTATCTGATTCGTTTAATACTTCAATATTTAAAATTTCAATCTCAATGTCTCCGTTTGGCTGATCTTCATTTACATTTTTTTCTGGACGTTTATTAACCTTGCCAGTAATAGCAAGTACCCATTCTGGGCGGACAGTGTCGGCAACTTTTACAGCCTCCTCGTGATTTGGAAGCGCTACCATTTGTACATTTCCGGTTACATCACGTAAATCCAAAAAAACCATCTTGCCTTGATCACGACGAACATCTACCCATCCCATGGTAGTTACCTCTTGATCTATATGCTCGTGTAAATCTTTTATAAGTGTGCGTTTCATATTTAAATATTACCAGATTACACTTTTGAAAGAGCTCTCGGAGCCCGAGCGGGCATGGTGTCCTGTTTTATAGGACGAGCGAGGGCGAGAGGAGCAAAGAAATTCTCGCTGGGAATTTCTAATGCGTGTCTTTCAAAAGTCGTAATCAAAATCATATTAGGTAAAGTAATTAATTTTCATTGCTGCTTTGGCTTCTTCGAGTGTTTTTTGTGCTACCTTTTGCGCTTCTTCCGTTCCCTTTTCTAAAATCTTCATGACTTCGTCTGGATTTTTTGAAAGGTATTCCCTTTTTTCTCTAATTGGTTCGATAACATCTTGAAGAACTTTTGTGAGTCTTTTTTTAAGCTCTACATCTCCCAAGCCCCCTTTTTGATATTGCTCTTTTAGTTGTGCAACTTGATCTTTATTTGGATCAAAAATATCTAAATAGGTAAACACGACATTGCCCTCTACTTTTCCTGGCTGGTCTACATTAATATGCTCTGGATCGGTGTACATTTTCATTACCTTCTCTTCAATTTCTTCGTTTGAGTCTGAAAGTAAAATTGCATTGCCGAGAGACTTACTTGCCTTACCTTTGCCATCAATTCCTGGGAGGCGTGCACCATGCTCTGGGACCATTGCTTTTACTTTATTAAACACTGGTGGCTCACTAGGATAAAGGCGATTAAACTTTTCTACAATTTCATTGGTTTGTTCAATCATAGGGAGTTGATCTTCTCCAACCGGCACAAGTGTTGGTTTGAATGCCAAAATATCTGCTGCTTGCGATACCGGATACGCCAAAAATCCTGCGGGGACATCTTCGTCAAAGCCTTTCTCTTTCATTTCATTCTTTACGGTTGGGTTTCGTTTTAGACGGGCAAGAGTAACTAAGTTCAAAAAATAGGTAAAGAGTTCTGGGAGCGCGGTAATCTCTGATTGAATAAACAGGGTGGATTTTTGTGGATTGAGCCCTGCGGCCAGGTTGTCTACCGCCACTTCAAATACCGAGCTACGAACCTTCTCAGGATTGTCGGCATTATCGGTAAGAGCCTGAACATCAGCAATCATAACAAACTGCTTATGGCTGTCTTGGAGTTCTACCCGATTTTTTAAGGAACCAACAAGGTGGCCCAAATGGAGCTTTCCGGTGGGCCTATCCCCCGTTAAAATTGTCTGAACATTATCTTTGTCCATTCCGCTACTATAGCAGATTTAGACGTTGGTATCTATACGATTTTCCTGTCTTCTGCCGACAATACGTGCCCACCAAAAGACGATCGCTGTGGCAAAAAATGATACCAGAGCCAAGATAAAAGCAATGGCCGTATTTGCAGCGCTCTCTGATGGAAAGTAAAAAAATGAAGCAATTCCCCAGGCAAAACCATCAAGAGAGAGTACATATGCTTTTGCACGAGCTATTTTTGATTCTGCAATACGTGCTGTTTGAAACAGTACAAAACCAAACACACTCCCCCATACAATACTGGCAACAGCAAGCGTCCATCTAACAAACGGGTGCGCATTCCAAAAAATAAATCCACTGTCATCTATAATTGGCTCTCTGATTTCTTGAAATGAAAAAAAGAGTGTACTAATGATCGCAAAAACAATAACACCTAAAATGTATGGTCGATATTTAAGTATTGCTTCTCGAGCCGCAACAAACTTTGTAAAAAAGATATGGAAGTGTACAAAATAAATAAGAATAGCAGACACAATAAACCATATACCCATTATTCTAAGATCGCCGCCCGAGAGATAGAACGGCAAGCTTTGTGTATACGCATACAATGCTACCCAAATAAAAAAGAGCATCATTCCCAAGACCTCTTTTTGACGTGTCCGCAAGTACGAAACAAAAACAGAAAACACCACGAGCGTCATAACAATCGCCATAATTAACTGGAAAAGCGCCGTAAGGTTTATCATTCTATTCTAGATTGTTTGGCAAAAAGCGTGGCACCCAAAATACGAGCGCCGAGAGAATGAGCGAAATAAGAGTAATGATGATTGCAAACGAGATTTGAGAAGGGTCTGCTGACGGAAAGTATAAAACCACTGCAAGTGCCCAAATAATCCCGTTTAAGCTCAAAATATAGGCTTTTACACGCGCTACAAGGCTCTCTGTGAAGCGTGCACTATCGAAATAGGCAAAGCTCCATAAAAGTGCCGTAAAGCCAGTTATAAGGCTAAATGCCCAGATGGCGAGAGGGTTTACATTCCATAAAATCCATCCACTTTCATCGAGTATAGGAAGCCTAAAGTCGGTAATTAAAAGCGCCATAATAAACACCCCCGACACCACCACGAGCAATCTAAAGAAGGGTCTGATTCTTTTAATAAGAGGGTTTAGGTAAAACACTTTTGTTTCAAAAAGTACGAGAACCATGACCAAAACCAAATAAACTGAAAGAATAAATCCCCATGCAACGTACTCTAAGGTTCCTACAATTAAAAACGGTAAGCTTTGTGCAAACGAATACGCAGCAAACAATGTAAAAAAGAGTCCAAGCTTAGTAAGCTCTCCTTTATGTACATCTTTTTTCCAATACGAAACAAAAAGTCCAAGCGCTGCAATGCTTGAGACAAGCGCCATAATAAATTGGAGTGCAACCGTATAATTCAGCATACTCCTATGATACTAACGTTTCTAAATATCCTCAAGAAAATCTTTGATCTCTTTTCGTTTTTGCACATATTCCGGGTTTGGATACTCAACAATAAATCGAGTTCCTTTTCCGCGTCCTGTAGACTCTGCCCAAATTTTACCCCCATGCGCCTCAACAATTTGCTTTGCAACATAGAGTCCCAATCCCCGCCCTTCGGTGTGCAATCTAAATGATCCTTGTGTTCGACTAAACTTCTCAAAAAGTCTACTCATCATCTCTGGCTGGATTCCCATTCCGGTATCGGTAATAGATGTTCTGATTACTTTGTCTTGCGTGTCATTTTCAATATCAATTTTAATGGTTCCTCCTGCTGGTGTGTACTTAATAGCGTTATCAAGAATGTTTGAATACACTTGTTCCAACTTTTCTCTGTCCCCTTCTATAATGTAATTCCCGCCAAGCGAGGCATTTAAAATTACATCAAACTTTTGTTCTTTAAGAGTGTCTCTAAAGTATTCAATCGAGGCACTTACCACATTGCGCACATTAGTTTTATCAAAAACGTATTTCATCTCCCCCTTCTCGATCCGAGAGATGTTAGTAAACTCCTGAATCACAAGCACGAGTCGCTGGCTCCCTTGAAAGATTTGATCGATTGCATTTGTTTGTTTTTTGTTATCAATTTTTCCAAACGCACCCTCAAGGAGCATTGAGGCGTATCCTTTAATCACCGTAAGGGGGGTTCTTAATTGGTGGGATGTAATAGATACAAAATCAGACTTCTCGATATCAATTTGCTCAAGGCGCTTGTTGGCAGTTTGAAGCTTTATTGCTAACTGTTCCATCTCCTCCCGCAAGTCAACCTCTTTTAAGAGTCCGCGAACCAAGTAAAAACTAAATCCAGATACCACAAGGAAGATGGCTGTTTTAAGTGCTGTTTCAACGGGTCCTTCTGCAACAAAAATCTGAAGCAAAAGAATCACGACCATGAGTGCAATAAAGAATTGGAGCGCAACAATTTTAAAGTCCCACAACTTGTGCCGAATAATGGCGTAAGCAATAAACGATACAAAAATAAGAGTACCCACTGGTCCCATCCAGTCATTCCCTTGTACCCCAAAAGCTGGAAGAACAAGGTTAGTTAAAAGCCCTAAAACGATCGAAATTCCGGTTCCGGTAACAATAAATTTAAGTTGGTTTTTAACGTTTCCTGATGCAGTGAAGTATTTTTTAGTAAGCCATACAAGACCACCAAAAAAGTATGCAAACACAAACACTGTGTAATACCAAAATGCCCATCCAAATTCTTGTGCTTTTGCATACGGCGCAATCTCGGTTACATCAGTAATTACAGAACGCGGAATCCCTGGACTCAAAATAAGAAAAATAAGAACAATCATTGACCCAATAACAATCCATGCTTGTCGTTTATCAAGCTTTTTATCTTCTGTTCCAAAATAATATCCAAAAAAATAAAACGCTACTGAGAAGATTGCGGCAATCATATAGTTCATGTCACTCCAAAAAAGAGTGAGCGCATTTACCCCTGGCTGAATATAAAAGTTAATACCAATAGCCCAAATTCCTACCCCCGTAATGGTGAGCACGAAAAAGATACTACTTTTAAGTTTGCTACGAAGATAGATAAGAGACGCCAAAATAAAGTTCGTAACCGAGACGATTGCTAAAATAATGGTTCTAAAATCTACTCCTAAAAATTCCATATTAGCGTGTACTTATTTCGGTTACTGTTTCTGGAATCTCGACCCTGTGGCGTGCCACAAACTCGGCGAGTTCTAAATGGAAGGTGCTCCCCGCACCCTCTCCTTTTGACTCCACCCAAATCTTTCCCCCATGCGCACGAACAATTTGCCGTGCAACATACAATCCCAATCCACGTCCTTCTTTACGTAATTTTTCTGCAGATTCGGTACGAGTATATTTTTGGAAGAGTTTTTCTTGTGCCTCTTTGCTAATACCAATCCCGTGATCTTTTACGCTCAAGTACACTTTGTGATCTCGTTTTTTAAGTGCTACTTCAATATCTGTGCCTTTAGGACTGTACTTAATGGCATTATCTATTAAGTTATTGATTACTTGGCGTAACTTAAGCGCATCTCCAATAACTGGATACTGCTGGCCTTCTCCGATATGAATTTTTAAGCGCTCGCCAACCTCAGGGGACGCTGCCTTAAGCTCGTTTACCACACTCCATAAAAGTGTCGCTACCTCAATACGGGTAAACTTATACGACATCTTCCCTTGTTCGATTCGTGAAATATTAAGAAAGTCTTCAATCATACCAACGAGTCTTTCGCTCGCATCAAAAATATTACGGATAACTTTTTTAGCCTCTTTATTTTCGATCGGTCCAAATGTTCCCTCTAAAAGCATGGCGGCGTACCCCTTAATTACCGTAAGTGGTGTACGCAATTGGTGCGATGCGATTGACACAAACGTTGATTTTTCGACATCAATTTCTTTAAGTCGAATATTGGCACGTTCAAGCTCTTCAGTAAGCTCTCTCACATCCTCCCGAGCCTCAACTTCTTTAAAAATTCCACGAATAAGTAAGTAACTAAAGATAGCGGTAAAAATAAAGGCGATAGATTTAAAAATAACCTTACTTAATACATCTGCAGCAACAAAAATATCTACCAAAAGAGTAAGTAACACTGCCACTACCACAATCTCGGTAATAACGAGTTTAAAGTCCCATAACTCGCGCCTGGTAATGGCATATCCCACAATCATTAAAAGCACGATCGCAACAAGCGGCCCAAGCCACACCACGTTAGTAACTCCAAAGAGTGGTAGAAAAAGATTTGCTGTTACCGCAACCGTGATAGAGAAGAAGGTTCCAAAAATAATGTAACGGAGTCTAATGCGCAAATCATTACTTACTCGAGAATATTTATAAATAAGGATTGGAAACATTCCAAAAAGATACACGGCCAAAAGCGGTAAGTAGACTTTAAAAAAGAGTGGGCCATACACCACCACATTTTGCCCGCCTTGAAACACAACATCACGAGCTGTTGCCCCTGGCGACAAAGTAAACAATAAAAGAGCAATCCATGGGCCAAATATAAAGATCTTTTGTAAAGGACTTATAACTCTATTCTCTCGTCCAATATAAAAGGCAAACAAAAACAAAAAGAGCGCCATTACAATGGGCGGGATAAATAAATAATACCCCCACACAGGGGCAAGCCCCGTTACACTAGAGAGCTGCAAAAAGGCTCGCCCTAAAACCCAAAAACCGGCTGCAATACCTACAATCCCAAAATATCGAGTTGAGCGCTTTGTTTTATCGTGCCGATAAATACTAATCCCAATTGCAAACGATGCAAGTGCAACTAACAATAAAAGAAGTGTAATGAGTGTGTTGGCATTAAGTTCGGGAATCATTATGTAGCTTGATTATTAGCGGGCGTAGCCTCTTCTTCTCGCTTTCGTTCTTGTACTGGGTTTGTGTTGGGTGGAACAAACGGAAGCTCTACACTAAACACACTTCCCTTTCCGTCACCTTCTGACTCTGCCCAAATGCGCCCTCCATGCGCCTCAACCATTTCTCGTGCAATATAGAGTCCTAACCCAGAACCACCGACTTGAATCTTCCCCACATCTTTTGCTCGGCTGAACCGCTTAAAGAGGCGTCCCGTTGTTTCCTTATTCATTCCAATACCCCTATCAACAACTGATATTTTTATTTTTTTCTGCTCTTTGTTGTTTTCAAGAATAATTTTTACCTCTCCTTGTTTGCTGTATTTAATAGCGTTATCAACAAGGTTAGTGATAATTTGCCGAATTTTTCCATAATCTGCTGTTACATGAATGTCCCCTTCTTGTTTTATTTCTGACACAAGCGTAAGTCCGGCAGACGAAGCAACGTGCTTCATGCTCTCAGTTATTTCAGTAACAAGTTTTCTAACATCTACAATTCCAAAGTCATATTTCATGCGTCCTTGTTCAATGCGTGACACATTCAAAAAGTCATCCAAAATAACATTTTGCCGTTGTGCAGAATCAAACACACGCCCCAGCATTTCTTTTGCCTTGTCGTTAATTTCTCCAAGAGACCCTTCCAACATCAAAGAGACAGCGTTTCGAATTTCTGAAATAGGAGTTTTTAGTTGGTGTGTTGCAATAGACAAGAACTCCGACTTCTCCAAATTAAGCCGCTCCAATTGCTTATTCGCCGCCGCAAGAAGCTCCCGAGCCTGCACTTCTCTAATAACGTTACGAATCAAGAGGATACCAATAATGATCGTTCCCAACAAAAGAAGTCCATCAGAAATAATTTGTGAGAAGTCGTCTTGCGTCAGTATCCTTAAGAAAATGAATCCCCAAAGCATGAAAACAAAGAACTCTGCCAAAACAACTTTAGTATTAAAGAGCTGGTGCTTCAAAACAGCATAAAAGAGTGCTGACACCATAAAAATGACTGTTATCTGTCCCGTCCAGTTATAATCAAAATTTCCTGTTAGAGGTAAAGATAAGTTTGTTGTAGTCCCCAAAATAGCCGTTATTAGAATTCCAAAAAAAACATAAGCAACTCGTTTTCGTTTTAAACCTGTATTGAAATAAAGTTTTTTCCCAAGAATAAAAAAGACCCATGCAAAGGTAAGGTTTAGATAAACTGCGTACATATAATGGTATAAATCTGTGAAAACAATTGTATGCTCTTTGCCGGGAGTTACAATAATTTCTCTAATCAAAAAACCATCCCACAACGAGACAAAAACTATAAAAAAGTATGGGAAAACAATTAAAAGCTTTCTCTTAAGGTCAAAGGCATATCCTTCGTCCATAAAAATATGGGCAAAAAATATAAGGGTAATTGGTGTTCCTGCGGCGGCAAAATAAAGCACTTTTGCGTAAAGTAGTCGTAACGATTCACTTTCTACACCCCTGAACAAAACCATTGAAATTATCCATCCCAAAACAGCCAAAATAAACATCAAGAACCAAAAGTTGGTCCTTGACTTGTAATCAGACAAAAAGACAATGGTACCGAAAGCAAGCGTAATCAAACCAACTGTTGAAATCGCTATATTTATAAGGTCAAAGTTAAACATTACCTTTGGTTAATTATTTTTTGAATATTTTTTAAGTGCTCTTCCGAAATTATTTCTTTGAAGTTTTGTGGTTTTGACAACTCAAAACCAAGACCTTCACTCATTTCAATAATTGAATCAATCAAGGGTAAATCTGCCCTATTTACTACGTAATTTCCTTTCCATTCATTTGCAGCAAGAACCATAATTTCACACATGCAACAAAAATTATCGTACTTGTCTTTTAGGCCAAAATTAAAATGGTTATCTACTCCTGGTGTGTGTACAGCACCTGCCTCGAGAACAAGTACGTCGTAATTATCCAACACTTCTGGTGCAACATCAGACGGCTGAGCATCGTCTACAATAATGGCTCCTTTTTTGAGGTGGTTACTATTAACAACAGCATCGGGCGCATTAGTTGCAGTAACTATAATGTCTGCATCTTTTATCGAATTCATGTCGGAATCTTTGGTGACTTTAACACCGGGTCCAACCTTCTTTAGAGTTTCAATGACGGGAGTTAATCGATCAGTTTTTCTAGCCACCTCTACAAGATGTATATTTTTGTAACCCTCTCTTGCAAGAAGTTGTCCAGTTGTTGAACCAACAGAACCGCTTGCACCCACAATTGCCACCTTCATATTTTCTTTCGAGAAACCAAAGGTTTCTGTCATCTTGAAAACATTAGAAGCAACTGTGAAAGCCGTATAAGCATGTCCAGTAGTCACGTTTATATCCACCTGATCAACAATATCTAAACCACCCTTACTTAGCGAAGACATTAAACCCCCAAGTCCTACAATCTCAACTCCCATTTTTTTTGCTAGAGTTGCAGAGTCAATAATTTTCTTAAGTGCTAATTCCCTGTCTTCCATCATTTGTTGAGCAGTAATAATGACACCAATAACAAGTCCCTGCACTTCTTCACCGGTTTTTTTAGATCTAAGACCCGTAACTTTTGATATAACCACTGGCCACATTCGTTTAGCAATACCTGCTACAAATGCTTTGGGAAAAATTCTTAAAAAAGGATATTTTCTATAGATATCAGAAATTTCTCTTGCGTGAACAAGAAAAGCATATCCATACTTTTTTCTAGAAAAAGACACCGGAGAAATCCTTATAAAAAGGTCTCTAAACATCGTAAAAAAAGACCAAAAATGTTTTGCTTTCATGCAATTATTATAGCCAATACGGCCCTAGATATAAACGTATTTATCCTAACTCTGGTTTTGCGGTGACGTATCTTCGGATACTTGGCATTACTATAGACACCAAAACAAAAACATACCCAACAACACCAATACTTGATCCTAAGAAACTAGTTTCTATGTTCTGGGATAAAGTATAAGAAATATCACTTATTCCCAACATTACGCCTCCGATACACAATAAGTATGAACGTGTCTTGAAAACTAGACTTACTCTCTCAGGAAGATTTTTCATGTATTGCCAATACCACATAACAGAAACGAACATTGCCGGGAAACCTGAAAGAAAACCAACCCAGAGAGGTAAATTAAGTGCAATCACTCCAAACTCTGAAATAGTTGGCTCAACAGGAAAGAGTAACCTAAACCCAGTTACAACTAAAGCAATCACAATCAGGAGGTACGTAATAGCATTAGAATTTAAGAAAGTTAATTTAAAAATTGGTGTTTTAAATAAGAATATAACTGCCACAAAAATAAACATTCTTGTCATACTCATCAGTTTCCCCACAATCAGAGGTTCTAAGTTTAAAACAAGAAAAACAGGGAGCGAACCAAGATATATTCCTATACTTATAAAAGCAATTGAAAAATATAGTAGCGCCTTATCTTGTGTCTTTCTGTAAGAAATATTAGACCTCCAGCCAACACCAAGAGCCAAGAAAGACATCAGAGAATATAAAAATATAGCAGTCATTAAACTTTAGTATAACTTTGATTATTTCTAATTAAAAAGCGGCGGACGCTTGGCATCAAAATAGCAGTAACTATAAGAAGATCACCAACAAAAACGTTTGCCACACCAATCATACTATCAAAAGACCCTGTAGATGTTATGTAAAGAGAATAGCCAAACAACATAACAAGCATACCCACTGAGAACAAATATATCTTTGCACTAAAAAAAGAAAGATACCGTGGGAGGGCACTCATTAAATAGCAAACAAAAAAACCAACTAAAAAATACAATGGTAGAAGGATAGAAACATACAAAAGCGGATTAGAGATATTCTCAACAATAAAGCCGTTTTCTGTAACATAGATAGGGCTCTCTGAAACATATTGGTAATAAGCTCCTAACAAAGACAGGAGCACAATTACAATCACAACAAAACCGTTGTATTTTTGAAAAAACTTCCTCTTTTGAAATAAGGGCGCCTGAAGCAAAAAAAGGACTCCCCCATGCAACAAAACTTTTGCCAAAATAGCTGATGGTTTTAATATGCCCATATTTAAAACTTCACTCATCAAAACACCTGAGACAAGCGTCCATGAATGGAGCGAGAAGAACAAAAAAGCCAAGGCAAAAAACTTTAAGGATATGTCTTCTGTTCTTTCGAAAGATTTAAAGGAATTCCACGCAACAATGGCAGAAAATAGCCCTATAGTAGCTTGCAAATATATACCTATCATAAACCCATACTATACAAACTAGAGTGTGTGGCAAGGTTTTTACTAAGGTTTTCGAGCAATCATGTGGGCCAGCACATTCTTCATAGGGGTTCCGTCTGCCCGTGTTTCGTGCGCAGTTCCTTCTTGTTCTTTGTACACAAGAACATCCCAATCTGCATAGAGATCCTTTAGTTCGTTTTCTTCTAGATAGAAAAAAAGTTTACTAATAGGAAGTTTATAAAAATCACCTTTTTTTGTAAAAACACTTATTACATTAAAACCTCCTTTTTTTGTTGCCTCTTTAATTTTTGACACAACTTGGAATCCCTCTTTCACCTTCAGGTGGTGAAAGACAAATGTAGACAAGACAACATCATATTCCTTAGAAAACTTTACGCTTCTAACATCTTCTGTATTGGTTTTGATATCTAAGTTTAATTCTTTTGCTTTATTTTCAACCGCACCAATCCCCGCATCAGAAGTATCGTTTATCTCAACATCAAAACCTTTGGAAGCCAAAAATAAACTATTCCTCCCATTTCCTGCGCCAATTTCATAAACAGAACCATTACTAATATAATCAAGAAGCATTGTTGTAAGTTTTGATGGCCCCACACCAAATGGGTCAGTTTCCTTCTTGTATAAATCATTGTAGTGATTTTTAGTTGTCATTGTTCTATCTTTTTTAATGGGTACGAACCCCACAGAAGGCCTGTGACGTTGTTCTTTTTATCTAGTCTAAAAGTCACGTTTTCTCCAACTTGACTAAAGACAGATGTTCCATTAACTCCAAAGACTTTTTTACTTTGAGGAATAAGAATCTCCACACCTTCAGAAGGTTGGTTTGTTCCTGGACTTGTGGAAAAGATAAAATTTTTGAGAGACACAAGTATTGTCTCACCATCAATTGATTGATAGGTGCCGGCATATTTATCTAGTTTTACCTTTGAAGGTTTTTCATCTTTTTTATCAATAAAATAGTAAATAAGCTTTAATATTCCTGAATTAATCATCCCAAGTGGTATAGCAGAAGTGTTAGAAAGAGTAATAACACCGATATCGTTTTCAAGATCTAATGAAAAAAACGAAGCAAATCCAGGAAAACCACCGCTGTGTGCAGCTACTTTTCTGTTTTTTATCTTATAGATCTCGACACCCAAACCGTACCAATCATCTTCAACTGTCCTCCAGTGTTCCCTTAACATTTCTTTTTTAGTTTCTCGAGAAAGAATAGTATCTTTAGCCTCTTCTCTTAAGGAGAGGGCTCCAACAACTCTTGCCAAATCTTCGACATTAGAAATAAAACCAGCTGCGGGTATATAACTATTTGCTTTGCATTGTTTAAAAATTTGTCTATTGTTTTCCTCACCAGGAATAACTCTTCCATACCCTAGGGTTTCTAAGGAGTCCCCTAAGTCCACTTGTGTCGAAACCAATCCCAAAGGTTTAATTATAAACTTCCTAATATAGTCTTCGTATGAAAGACCGGAAGCTGATTTGATAACCTCCCCAAGAAGAGAAAAGGCATAATTTGAATATTTAAAATGTTTTTGGTTTTCTATCACCAAAGAATTCTTTTTTAACTCTTTTTTAAACTCATTTAGATTAGGAAATTTTCCGTTAGACCAGTGTGCTGTGGTTCCATCTCTAAAAATTCCCCCTGAGTGGGTAAGTATTTGTCGAATAGTAATATTCTCAGCTCCTTTTACCTTACCTTTTGCCGCCTTAAACCAAGGGATGTGTTTGATGAGTGGATCGTCGAGATTTAATTTCTTCTTTTCATACAATTGCAAGATTGCAATAGAAGTAAGCGTTTTTGAAATAGAAGCAATCCGATAGGGAGTTTTAGAGGTTGTTTTCTTTTTATTTTTTATATCAGAAAAGCCAAAGCCAGCCTTATAAACGAGCCTTCCTTTGTAAGTAATACCAACTGAAATACCAGGAATACGCCCATAGAATATTTTCCTGGGCATCCAAGCATTAATAACTTTTTTTGTATTTTGTATTGCTTCTTGGGTTTTCATGACACTAAATTAAATTTTTTTGCAAAATATAAAATATTCATCTGGGTCCCAAAAGTTATCTTTATGTTTATGGTCTCCAGCTAGCCATAGTTTACCATCGACAGCATGGACAACACGAAACTCACTTTTATACCCTTTAGTGTCTTCTTGTTGTCTCATTCCAATCTGTAATGATTCTAATAAGGGTTGGTTTTTATATTGTAATCTCAATTGAGGCCCGACTTCTAGAGGACACAAACTCAGCCCGAAATCAAATATCTTATTATAAATAACTTCTGTTGTAACACCAGTAGGGTACCCTAACTCTTTTGGAGTGATACGGAACAAGTCAAGACTAGTTTTATTGTTGGATAGTATGAACTCCTTACTATAGAGAACATCCTTTGCCCATGATCCAATAATCATCTTACTTTTTTGAATAGCTGTCTCTAGGTCGTTGATATTTTTATGCGTGCCAAGTTCTATAGTTTTCCAAATTTTGAAATCTTTCATGATTGAGTATTAAAGATATGGATAAGTCTCAGTAATACAATATGATTATATTCTAGTTTTTACATCTATAAATAAAAGGTGCTATTTTCGAGCACCTTTTATTGCTGTGGGTTGCAGGTACATCCTCCTCTTATCGGTGCTGGTAGTAGTCGCACATGGCGCAGTTGCCGACGGCTTGCGTCTCTCCATCCCAGCGCCACATCACAGGGATGGCGGACTCCAACCTGTCGCTTCCTTCCTGCACGAAGGAAACCTTGAGCCCAGACTCGAACGAGACTGTGCCCTTCGGAAGAGGCATGAAGTTGCCATCTTCTCCGTGCAGGTGAGGCAGCGCAACCGCAAGACCATGTTCGGAAAGGCTCTTCATCAGCTCCTGAACTTCAGGAGTCTGAACAGCTTCCAGTCCCCTCTTGATTTCCGGATGAATATCGTGCAAATTGCTCACAGCTTTTCCTTTATTTTGAACGCCTGGAAACGACCCCAGGTCTACACCCAAATTACTAAAGTCCCCTACTGTTGTCAAATCTTGACAACAGTAGGCCATAGGTATAAAATATAGTCAAATTGTGTTGTTAGTATACATCAACTGGTGTATAATAAAAGCCCAAGACAATGAAGAATTTACGAGAAAACCTTATACAATTTGGACTCTCAGACAAGGAGGCGGACGTCTACCTTGCCCTGCTTTCTGCTGGTCCATCACTTGGTAGTGTAATCGCCCAAAAGGCAAAGATTAATAGGAGCACCACCTATCTTCATCTAGACACCCTTATCAAAAAAGGTCTTGTAAGCGTGAGCGAAGAGAACAAAATTAAAACTTTTACCCCTGCCCCACCGGACAGAATCATCCACCTTCTTGAGGAATCTCTTTCTAAATATACCGAGCTTTTGCACGTTGCAGATGCAATGCTCCCTGATCTTAAAAAAATGTACGCCACTGAAAAGAAGAAGGAGGATGCAAAACCAAAAGTACAACTTTTTGAAGGGACCCAAGGCCTAAAAAGTGCTTACGAGGACATGCTAGAGACCAATGATGATGTGCGTACTTATGCCTCAATGGAAGACATACACACCCTTTTGCCAGAATACTTCCCTAAATACTACAAACGTAGAGCTGAAAAAGGTACTCAAATACGAGTAATCTTCCCTGACATTAAAAAAGTAACAGAGCGCGTAAAAGCTATCCCCTCAAAAATTAGAGACGCACGGGTGCTTTCAAAAGAAGCTCACGACTTTTCTCCTGAGATTAATATCTATGGAAGCAAAATTGCATTTATTTCTCCTAAAGAACAGTTTGGACTCATTATTGATAGTTCTGAACTCTCAAACGCACTCAAAACAATCTTTGAGATCTCTTGGCTTGCTGCCAAAAAACTAAGTCTCCAAACCGCTTAAAATTTTTAGTCTTTGTTATATAATTCTTCTGCTCTCCGATGGAGCCACTTGGAAGATTCTATCTCGTTTAAAGGAGTGTGTTCAGAAAAATAGGTGTGTTCTTTGTCCCACCGAATGGTTCTTTTAGACCATGGTAACCACCATGGGCCTTTAATTTTAATTGTCGTTAACAGTATTGGTGCTTTTGATTTGTAATGTATATGTTGTGGGCCTCGTTTAAATTCTCCAATTCCATCTTTTTTATGGACTCTCCCTTCGGCAAAAATCATTACTGCCTCACCCTTTTGTAGTCTGTCGACAGTTGATGCCGTTTTGTCTTCAATAGTAAGAACCCCGTCTTTATCGCGAGGAGGAAGGATTAATACACCATTTGGCCAATAAATAAATGGATAGGTGATCACCCAATAAATTATTTTTAAAAACCAGTGCCGAGGGCTTTGTGTCGCTAAAAAACGAATGGGTAGTATGCTCCAGTAATATTTAAAAGGAAGACTTTGAACAAACAACCAAGGGTCAATAACTGTCTTATGGTTCCCTACAATCAAAAGGGGTCGTGTTTTAATATCTTCGTATCGGGGCAAAACAACCTTTGTGTACAAAATAGTTTTTAAAACAGGATGAGCAACGAGCCATTCAAAAACCTGCCAGGAAATGACAATAAAACGTTTAATTTTTGATTCTTTCATCTAGGGTAAGTATATAAAAGATGGATAAATGAAACGGACGGAGGTTTGTGTAGCTGTGGAAACTACACCTAACTCCGTCCGTGTGCCTCTGCCTCCCGATAGAGCGCAGAGAGCCGCGCATGAATGAACTCGACGCCCTCTTCTCCCGACATGCCCGAAGGCACGACAAGAGGAGCGATGTCCCAGTTCATCACGACTCGCCACCTGAAGGCGCTCACCTTCTGGCGATAGAGCGCAACGAGCCAGATGGACGCACCGCTCTGCCGATGAACCGCCACGATCCCCTTCCGAAGCGGGCCAACCCCAGGACCCTTCCAGATCTTCCCTTCGGGATAGATGAGGACGGACGTCTTCTGCTCGACGAGAGCTTCGACCGCGCCAGGGATTGCATGCTGCTTGGGGATGATCATGTTCCTCCGGTAGAACCACCGGTAGAACT
>CESG01120887.1_pt1 | contig 16542 bp, 7 predicted proteins | sample 531121 | NCBI WGS metagenome assembly CESG01 (sample SAMEA2621287, study PRJEB7988) | marine metagenome | biome: marine biome (ENVO:00000447); feature: mesopelagic zone (ENVO:00000213); material: "saline water (ENVO:00002010), including plankton (ENVO:xxxxxxxx)" | depth 800 m
AGGGGGCACCGACACGGCCGATCTGGTCATCACCGTCGATCCGGTAGCCGATCTGACAGCGGCTGACGACAGCGCGACGACCGATGAAGATACACCAGTAAGCGGCAACGTTGCGAGCAACGACAGCACGACGAGCGGAGGTACGCTGACCTTCGAGAAGGCAAGCGATCCGAGCAACGGCACGGTGGTGGTCAACCCGGATGGCACCTACACCTATACGCCAAATGCGAATTACAACGGTTCCGATAGCTTCACCTATACCGTAACCGACGCGGCCTCGGGCGAAACTCTCACCCGCACGGTCGACATCACCGTCAACCCGGTCAACGATGCGCCGACGATCGCGGGTGGAAACCAATCCGGCACGATCATTGAGGCGGGTAATCTTGACGATGGAACGCCAACGGCCGGTACGCCCGGAGCCGCGGGACAATTCTTCGCCAGCGATGTCGAAGGCGACACGCTGACATGGAGCATCATTGGCACGCCAGATACCACCTATGGCGTGTTTAGCATCGACGCCTCGACGGGCGAGTGGGCATACGAGCTCGATAACACGCTGCCCGCCACTCAGGCGCTCAAAGAAGGGGATACTGTACCGCTGGCCTTTACGGTTCAGGTCAGCGATGGAAATGGCGGTACCACCACGCGCGAAGTGGCTATCACCGTTACGGGAACAAACGATGTCCCCGTTGCCGAGGCAGATGTTGGGTCAGTGACGGAAGCAGGCGTCGTGAACGGGGGCAATACCGTTACGGACGGAATCCAAACTGCCAATGGCAACGTCCTTGCCAATGACAGTGACGTCGACAATGGCGAAACTGCGACGCTGACAGTAAGTGACGTGCAATTCGGTGCAACGTCAGGAACAGTCGGTTCGAGCCTTGCCGGCATTTATGGCACGTTGGTGCTCTCGGCGACGGGCAATTATGTTTACTCGCTCGATAACGGCGCTGCCGCCACCCAGGCCCTGAAGCAGGGCCAATCTGCAACAGAAACATTTATTTACACTATAGTGGATGCGAATGGTGCCTTTGATACCAGTACGCTGACGATCACAGTTACGGGCACGAACGATCGCCCGATCATCACATCTACCGCAGCTGATGCGACCGGTCAGGTCGTCGAGGCGGGAACGGGGGTCGTCGGTAACGATACCGCAACCGGCAATTTGACTGCGTCCGACGTGGATGCCGATGCAACGCAGACGTGGAGCATCGTCGATACTAACGGCACATTCGGTACGATTTCGATCGATCCGGCCACTGGCGAGTGGACGTATACCCTCGACAACACCAGAGCCGCGACGCAGGCCCTCAACGACGGGGATACCGGCGCCGAGACGTTCACTGCGCGGGTTACCGACGAATTCGGATCCTATCGCGACCAGATTATCACCATCGACGTCGTTGGATCCAACGATGATCTCACGGGCATCAATGCGAATGCTACAGTTTCGCTGGACGAAGATAGTGCTGCTACCGGCACCTTGCAGGATTATGTGTCCGATGTTGACGACGTGATCGAACTCACGAGTTTCAGCGTCGATGCCAATGGCGATGGTTCAGCGGAAGACTATCCGCCGGGCGCGAACGTTTTCCTTACCGATTCTGATGGGAATCCGCGTGGTACGCTGACCATTGATGCCAGCGGGAATTATACCTTTTCACCTGCTCCGAACTATTCGGGAACTGTGCCGGCAGTTTCCTACACCATGGCCGAGACCAGTGGTGGCTCGGGCTCTGTAACGCAGACAATTGTATTCGAAATCACGCCGGTTGCCGATGCACCCGCGATGGAAGCGAACAAGTTAGTCAGTACGACCGAAGACACTCCGGGATCGCTCGCATTGATCGTTCCAACGACTACCGACCGAGGCACGGGCACAGTCAGCAGCGACAATCCCGAGCGCCTGAGTGAAATCACGCTGACCATTGCCGGGCCAGGAGCCAGCGGGGTCACGCTGTCCACCGGTGCGACCGTACTCACTCCGGTGGATGGCAAGATCACTGTCGTACTGACCGACGTGGCCCATGTGACCAGTGTCCCTGCCGAAGACAATGCATCGGGTGTCTATTACCTCACGAGCGCGCAATATGAAGCGCTCGTTGCCAATCCGACAGCTGAAAGCGGGCAGGATTTCACTGTCACCGTGAGCGCCACGAGTTACGAAGTTGACGGCAGCGGTGCCATCCGCCCCGGTGTGCCCGGTGCGACAAGCACACAGGTCATCGCTGTCGATGTTCTGGCTGTAACCGACGGCGCAACGCTAACAATCGATGGTGGGAACGGTGTCGATATCGACAGTGCTGAAGACACTGTAATCGATCTGTCCGGACGATTTGCGGTAACTCGCAATGACAATGATGGTGCCCCAGGCACTGATAGCGACGGCAGTGAACAGCACTGGTTCGAAGTATCCGGACTGCCGATCGGCACGGTTGTGACCATCAATGGAGTGTCGACGACGATCAGCTCGGGGAATCCCACCGCGGTCTCTGCGGTGACCAATTCGCTGTCAGAGCCCACAATCTCGATCGTACCGCCGAATGATTTCAGCGGCGATCTGGAAAATGTGACGATTACGCTTAACTCGAGGGACACGGACGCAGATTCGACTGGAACTATCGATGTGGTTTCCAGCACCGTCGATCTGAATCTTTATATTGCGCCGGCAGCCGGAGACGTGGCAGCCAGTAATGTGACAACTACAGAAGATACCGCTGTCGCGTTTCTCGCTGGCGTGCGCGTAACGGATGCCGGGTCGAGTGCCGGCAGCGAAGTCATCGACGCGGTCAGTTTCACGGTGCCGGGCGATTGGGTGGTGCGTGCACCAGCGCAGTCAGCAGGCTGGACATATGAGCTCTCAGGCAACCAAGCCACGATAACATTCGACAGTACACTGACCGAAGCGCAACGCGAAGCGATACTGGATGGCTTCACGATCCAGCCCGCACCACACAGCAGCGCTGATGTGACAATCCCGCTTTCGATTACCAGCACGGACAGCAACATGGTAAACGGGGTGCCTGTCAGCGATACCAAAACTGTAATGCGTGACGTTACAGTTACAGTCACTCCCGTGGCGGAACGAGCGGATACGGACAGTGACGGCGTGGATGGCAATGACGTGATGCTGATCGACGATCATGCCTATTCCACTGCTGGTAGGGAGGATGCCTGGTTTGCGCTTGGCGAAACTTATACTGGCGCATCAAATGCGGATGGTGGGCATGATCTTATCACTGGTTGGGCAAATGCCGACAGGGATGAATTCACCTATGCGGTGCTGACGCCTACCCTTGATTCCGATACACCTGCCGATACGGTGATTGGAACCCAATTCCGCTACTCAACCGACGGTGGCGCTAACTGGATCACCCAGACATTTGTCGGCGAACCGATCTGGATTGCCCAACAGTATTTAGACACCTTGCAGGTAAAACTCCCGGCCGACGTGGCCGGAACTCTGACCATTGGTGTTCAGGCCGGAACGGTCGACTATGACGATAATGCGGATATGGCAACGATACCGCTCGACCCGCCGAAGGTCAGCGGTCCTGGTGTGAGCGTCAGTGTCAGCGGATCGGCTACCCTGTCATTAATTGAGTTTGATCCGGTTGCCGATGTGGTCACAATGGCTCTTAACGGGCGTGCATCGGGACTGGAGGATTCTGCGATTCCTCTCGCTGTCAGAACGACGAGTTCGGACGCGTCGGAAACGTTCAATCTGACAATTTCCGCCATCCCCGTTGGTGCGACCATTACCTATGGATCGGGGGCGAGTGCACAAACCTTCACGGCCACAGCCGGAAACACAAGTTTCGATATCGACGATTTCAGCAACACCACGCCGCTTTCAATCACTCCGCCGTCTAACAGCAATGACGACTTCCAGCTGACGGTAAGCGCGGTTTCAATAGACGGGACGTCATCATCAGATCCGGTGTCGCGCACGATCGATGTTTCGGTGAGGGGTGTTGCTGATGTCGCCGAGGTGGTGCTGCCTACCGCGCAATTCACCACCACCGAAGCGACACTCGATTCCAGTGGCAATCGGGTTGCTTTGAGTCAGTTGGTGCAATCTGTCGCATCGACTGACGGGGACGGTTCGGAAACGACCACTCTTCGGATCACGGGGCTTGGCAAGAACTTCGGCGTAACTGGCGCGACCATGGTTGTGTCTGGTACTGGAGGCGAGCGCGTGTGGGTCGTCTCGGCTGATAATTTAGCGAATGTCTCAATCGCAACCCCGCCCAATTACAGCGGGACGGTCAATCTCCAGGTGGCGGCGGTGACCACGGAAAATGACGGCGATTCACTTACCGGGAGCCCGACCGACCTCAGCTTCACGGTCATCCCGTCTCCGGAAGCCACCATCACCGAAAGCGCGGTACTGGTCGAGGACGAAATAACGGCACTCGATCTGGTGATTGTACAGCAGGGCGGAGACGACAACGAGGCGTTGGGCCAGATTTTCATCGCAACGGATTACGCCACCGGCGCAGACTACACACTCTACTTGGGAGAAGTGCAGCTGGAGTTCGCGGGATTGGCGACAACCACTATTTCGGGGGTTGAGTATTACGTTGTTCCTGATGGCCAAATATCCACGCTTGGTGCGATGGGGGCTGCCAATCTCGATGGCGACCTCGGCTCCCTCAATTTCCTCTACGAAATCATTGATCCTTCAAATGACGAAACGCTGCCGGCCGTGGCGGATATAAGGCCTGGCACTCTTGCCTTATCGGCGCTGCCGGTGACCGATGAGATCGATGTTTCCATCGCGGACATCACCCTGACGAGCGCAGCGGGCTCAACAACCGATTCAACACCAGGCGACGATGCCACGCCGGATACGGCGACCGTCACGACCAGCGGCACACTCAGGGTAAACATGCATGTCGATTCGCTCGATACCGATGGTAGCGAACACCTCGTTCGAGTACTGATTAACGGCATCCCTGACGGGGTTACGGTTACAGGGGCATCCCAAATCGGAGCTGGAAACTGGCTGCTTGTCTATGATGCCGTTGACGCGGTCTCAATCGGCGGCGCCGGGATTGATGTTCCTGTCGACTTTGTCGTTGGCGATGGTGCCGGAAATGTGACGTCCACCATTTCCATGACGGCACTTGTTCAGGATCGTGGCCAGTCGCCTGGTACTCCGGCGGGCATCGAAACAGATACCGTGAGTTGGCAGTTGGTTACCGATCTGGCCGACGGCGAAAGCTTTGACCCTCCTGTCATCGGGGAATGGGCCTATAATGGCATGCCCGGCATAGAGGACACGGCGTTTGCACTTGGTTCTGTGATGGATTCCGCGGTATCCGTCAGTGATAACAGCCGCGCCTATAATTACACTGTGACGCTCACCGACTTACCGCCGGGAACGGTGGTGACAGGAATGACGCCGACAACTATTAATGGCCAGCAAATCTGGACCGCTACCACCACGGTGCAGGGCGGTCAGGACAGCCAAGCAGCGCTTGATGCTCTGCTCGCCGGCATTACAATTACGCCGCCTGCCAACACCAATGACAACAATGCCGACTTCGCTTTCGACGCCAGACTGATGGCATCGGTCGTTGGTGGTACAAGCGTGGAAGTCAACGATCGCGCCGAAATACCAATCGAGCCTGTGACCGACCAAGCTGTGATTTTCGTTGAGGTGGCCAGCGTAGAAGAAGGCACTGAGAGTCTCAGCGCGGCCATCACGGTTAGCAATCCGTCGGACGGTGCCTTCGGTCAGATCGTCGAGGGCAAGGTGTACGTTCAGGTGCGTACCAACAATAATGACGGCGGCACAATAACCGATGCAAATGGGGCTGAAGTTTCCCCGACCGCTGTCAGCGGCGTTCCCGGCGTTCCCGATGGCGATTATTATGTGCTTGATGTGGGTATGGCTGGCGGTTCAGTCGAGCTCACCTACACGGCTGCAACCGGGCAAGCATTGCTTCCGGGTGACGTTACATTCACTGCTATCGCACAAACGCAGGAGGACGGTGCAGCCAATGTCGGAACGGCATCGAGCTCCGGCACGGCGATGGTCGAGATCGCCAATAACGGTGTGATAGTGCTGAGTGAGCCGGTGGTCGGGAGGGAGTCCCCCACCGCTGCGAAGGCCAATGCGATCGAACTCAGCGGTTTGGCCGTCGCGCTGCTCGACAATGATGGGTCGGAAGCGATCCAGTCTATCCTTTTGTCGGGCGTGCCGGTTGGTTTTCTGCTATATGTCGGCAATAGCTCTGGAGATGCGACCCTGGCAGCGCAAGCGTCCAATGCGGGAGGCGATGGAGTAACCAATACATGGGTGCTCTCCTCAGCAGGTACGTTACCTCCCTATATCGCTATTCTGCCAGCGCCGCACTGGAGCGGAACGCTATCGGATCTGGCGCTTGTGGTGGAATCGGGCGAGAGCAACCTGCAAACCGTACGAGTGGACACCGTCCCGTTAGAGGTGTTCACGGTAAACGCAGTTGCCGACGGCATAGCAATCGATCCTACGCTATCGTTTGGACGAGAAGGCAGTATCATCGCCCTGAACCTCAATGCTGCAATGGTAGATGCTGTTGCCGCCAGTGCGGCAGTCGCGGATGAAAGCGTCGAGACGACTACTCTGCAGGTTACTGGTCTGGGTGCATTCGCAGCTTTCTATGACGGTAGCGATCTGCTCACCGACGTCTCCTACGACGAAGCCAGCGATACTTACACAATAGCTGGCTTGTCCCAAGATGCTCTTGACGACCTTGGCGTCGTTCAAGCCGCATCCGCTCTGGTCGATCAGGATTCTGTCTCCGCGGGGACCCAGGTCACCGTGACAGCGTGGACGGTTGAAAGCGCCAATGGAGAAGAATCCGCGCGTGTAACGAAGGATCTGACGCTTGACGTAACGCCAGTCTTGGCCACTACGGCAAATGACAATCTCATCTGGGACGGCGATGCTATCAATGGGCGGGCAGGGACCGACAAGGTTGCTCTGCGCTACGGTGAAAATGTGGACCATCAGGATCTGGCGACGCTGCTGAGAAATATCGAGGTTCTCGATCTTTCGGTTCCGGGCGCCAACTCCATCACCGGGGGGCTGTCGGTCTCCGACGTACTGGCAATCACGGGATCAGACAGCGGACGGCTCACGATAGATGGCGACGCAGAAGATTCCGTCGAACTGGCAAGCGCAGATGGATGGAGTACCAACGGCATCGTGGTGGATGGACACCTCGTCTACACCAACACCTCATCGGGGGTCACATTGTCGATCGATGAGGACATTAATGTGTCTTACGCAGCCTGATCGCTCACACCTCGGGATCTGCTTGCTTATCTGGCAGGCAGGTCTCGCAAGCCGCAGTGCCGGGTATTGATCGCGGTTGCCAAGCCCGCATTGCCGGGCGCACCAATGGGAAATCATCGTGAAATTCGAACTGGTGAAGCCGAAAACCAAAGTGGGAGTGCTCGCTAGTATGGGTGCACTGGCTATCGGCCTTGCCGCTTCGGGCCCTGTTGCAGCGCAGGTTACGCAGTCCGCCGAGACGATGAGCATGGAGCAAGCGGTTCTTGCCGCTGTTCAGGTGCATCCAAGCATTCGCGGTGCGCGGGCTCAGGAGCTGCAGGCTGCCGAGGCGGTGGACGTGGCGAAGGCAGGGTACCGGCCGCAAATATCTGGGGGAGTTGAAAGCCAGATAAATTCCTATCGTAACCTAAGTTACGATTCCCGTTCCGTTTACACCGCCAATCTCAGTGCATCGCAGATGCTCTTTGATTTCGGCAAGGTCGCCGGAGCTAAAAGACAGGCGGAGGCGGGTGTTAGGGCTAGCGAAGCGCAGGTCGAACTGGCAGTGGATGATATAATTGCGAGAACCGCGCAGGCATGGGTGGATGCGCGAACACAGCAGCGGCTGGTCGAAATTGCTCGTGAGCAATTGGACGCAGTTGCCGACATAACGGGATTGGTTCGAGAACGCGTTGTCAAAGGAGCAACGTCACGGTCCGATCTCGAACAGGCGAATTCACGGCTGGATTCCCTCCGCTCGCAGCTTTTGGCGGCGGAAGCGGAGGCGCAGAGGGCGAGCCTGACTCTGATGCACCTTACCGGGCGCGTTGTGCCAATCACTCCGATTGGCGACATACCATCGGTTCTTACAGATGGTGGATGCGACGTAATGGCTGATACGGATACGCCGGCCATACGTGTGGCCAAGGCGCAGCTCGATGATGCTCGCGCTCAACTTGCCATTGCCAAGGCCGACCGGCTTCCTACAGTTTCGCTGGACGCAAATGTGGGGCAGGCGTTGACCGATGGGTCTCGCTTGTTCGGGGAATATCGGACAACCGGTCAGGTGGGCGTGAATGTCTCTATGCCGATATATCAGGGTGGGGCCGCTGGCGCGCGTCAGCGCGGGGCGTTTTACCAGATGCGCGCCTTCGAAGATGCTGTTCGGCAAGCCGCGCTGGAGGAGCGGCAAGGCCTCGCTGATGCTCGTGCCCAAGCAGAGGGGTGGGAAAAACGCGCCCCCGTCATGCAGGCCCGAGTCGACAGTATCGATGCGACACGGGACCTTTATCGTCAGCAATATCTGGAACTTGGAACACGGTCGTTATTAGACTTGCTGAACGCAGAACAAGAGTATTACGGAGCGCGTGTCGACGAGGCACAGGGACGCTACACGCAATACCGGCTGGCGGTGCAATGCCTTTACCACAGCGACCGACTACGTAGTGCTTTTGGCGCGGATGCGAGCGCTCTGGAACCTGCGCCTGATTTTGTGGGGCCTGTACAATGAGCCCCGACCATTCACCGGAACAACAGCGGCTGCGCGCTGGTTGGCGCGATGCAGTGCTGGTTTGTGCAGCCTACTTCCAGATCAATGTATCGCCCGAGCATGTTCGGCTCGCATCGCAGTGGGATGAAAGCGCATCGCTGGAAGACCGCGCTCGCGAGATGGCGAGGCAAGCTGGCCTTTCCTTGCAGATGGTGCAGCCACGCCTTGCAGATCTGACACAATGGCGGTTGCCTGTAGTGTTGCAGCTTGATGGTGGGCAGATCGCCGTCGTCACGGCTGTGAGGGACGGTAATCTGACCTTGTCTATGATCGGTGAAGGAGGGGAAGCCGCTACCCATGATGTAGATCAACTTCAGCCGCATGTGCAGACCATGGCACTGTTGAGACCGTTACGATCGGCCCGCGATACGCGCGTGGATGACTATCTTGCTCCGGTGGAAGATGACTGGCTTCGTAAGCTGGTACTGGTGGATTGGCGACCATACGCCCACATTCTGGTGGCATCGCTTGTTACAAATCTCATGGCGCTGGCGGGCGTGTTGTTTTCCATGCAGGTTTATGACCGGGTTGTACCCGCACAATCGATGCCGACGCTCTACGTGCTGTCCGGCGGCGTGCTGCTGGCGCTGATTTTCGCGTGGGTTATGCGGGATTCGCGGATGCGTATTACAGATTTGCTTGGCAAACGGGCAGACCTTCGGATCTCGGATCGTGTGTTCGGGCACGCTTTGCGGGTGAAAAACAGTGCCAGGCCGCGGTCCACCGGCACGTTCATTTCGCAGATACGCGAGCTTGAGCCGGTGCGCGATATGCTCACTTCAACGACCATTGCGGCTGCGGCCGATTTGCCGTTTTTTCTGCTATTTTGCGTTATCTTCTGGTTCATTGCGGGCTGGCTTGTCCTTGTCCCGCTTGCTGCCTTTGTCCTGCTGATAATTCCAAGTCTGCTGGCGCAGAACCGCCTGCGGGAATTGGCCCATGTAGGAATGCGAGAATCGTCCCTGCGTAACGCCATGCTGGTCGAAGCAGTTCAGGGCATCGAAGACATCAAGGTATTGCAGGCGGAGCAACGTTTTCAGCATCAGTGGAACCACTATAACGTAATAAACGCCGATTCAGGTCTGCAATTGCGGGATCTCCTCAATCGCCTCAACAACTGGATGCAGACCGTCCAGGGCGCGGCATTTGCAATCGTGATCTTCTTCGGCGTGCCCAGTGTGATGACCGGACAGATGAGTACCGGTGTGCTTGTCGCCGCGAGCATTCTGGTCAGCCGTATGCTTGCTCCGCTGTCATCGATCACCACCGTGCTTAATCGCTGGCAGCAAGCGAAGATTGCAGCACAATCGCTTGACCAGCTGATGAAGCTGCCGGTCGATAATCCGCAAGACGTAGCGAGCGTGCATCGTCCGACCATTCAGGGTAATTATCGCTTTGAAGACGCGAGCTTCAGCTATGATGGCGAAACCCCGGCGCTGAACGTGACCTCACTTGACATTGCATCCGGTGAGAAGATTGCCGTGATTGGTCGTAATGGCGCGGGCAAATCGACCTTGCTACAGGCGCTTTCCGGGTTGATGCAGCCTGCCAAAGGGTCTCTCTTGCTGGATGGCATCGATATGACGCATATCGATCCGGCGGACGTGCGGCGCGATGTTTGTTTGTTGAGCCAGAACGCTCGCCTGTTTCATGGGACTCTTCGGGAGAACCTGAAACTAGGCGCACCGCTCACCAACGATGACATGGTCATAGACGCCCTTAAGACTGCAGGCGCATGGGCCTATGTGCAGCGTCTGCCTCTGGGTCTCGACCACCCGCTTCAAGAAGGGGGGCTTGGCCTTTCCGGTGGACAGCGACAGGCTATCCTTCTGGCGCGCCTGATCCTGCGCAAGCCACGTGTCATGTTGTTAGATGAGCCGACGACGGCAATGGATGAGGCAACCGAGCGCGACGTTATCGCCAGTCTGCATCGCTTATCGTCAGCCAGTACTCTTATCGTCGCCACCCATCGCATGGCTCTGGTGGAGGGTGTGGACCGGATCATCGTAGTCGACGGCGGTGCAATAGCCCTGGATGGTGCGAAGGATGATGTGATTAATCGTCTACGTGCCAACGACGTTCCTTCTCCCCCACGACAAACAACGAAAAAATCCGCTCCCACGAGATTGTTCGTGCGGCCTCGCGAAACAGATACCTCGAGAGAACCGTCATCAAGGACGGAACTGAAGTGAAAGACCGAATGAACATAGCTGGCACATCGGGCGGTGACAGCAAAAACGCGGCGCTACCCGATCTGGGTGATCTGGACGAGATGCGCGCCACCCGCTCAACGCGTGTGATATGGCTGGTGACGCTGTTCCTCGCTGCCTTTTTCGCATGGGCATGGTTCTTCGAGATCGACGAAGTATCGAGCGGGTCTGGCAAGGTCATCCCCACTTCGCGAGACCAGGTTATTCAGTCATTGGAAGGCGGCATCCTCTCCAAACTGAACGTGCGGGAAGGGCAGATTGTAGAGAAGGGCACCGTGCTTGCCCAGCTCGATCCTACCCGGGGAGAATCCAGCGTCGAAGAAACTGCAGCCCGCTATCGCGCAGCGCTGGCAGCGCGTGCCAGACTTGAGGCTGAGGTTGCTGGTCGCGCGCAGATCAATTTCCCGGCCGAATTAAACGACTGGCCCGACCTCAAAGCGGCAGAAACGTCTCTGTTTCACTCTCGCCGTGCCAGCTTGAACGAAACCGTCAGCGGCTTGACGCAGGCATTGACGCTGGCGCGACGCGAGCTCGGCATCAATCAGTCACTCATTGCATCGGGCGCTGCCAGCAACATCGAAGTGATCCGGTTACAACGTCAGGTTGCCGATCTCGAGTTGAAACTGTCCGAAGCGCGGTCGCAATATATGGTGCAAAGCCGCGAGGAGTTTGCGAAGGCCGATGCTGACGTAACGTCGCTTCAATCGGTTGTACGTGGCCGTGAGGATATGCTGGACCGAACGACGTTGATTGCGCCTCTCAGGGCGATCGTGAAAAGCCTTGATGTAACGACGATTGGCGGCGTGATTGCGCCGGGTGGCTCGGTCATGACGTTAGTGCCTGTGGGCGATCAACTGCTGGTGGAAACGCGTATCTCCCCCCGGGATATCGCTTTCATTCATCCGGGGCAAAGCGCGTTGGTCAAGGTTACTGCCTACGACTATTCGATCTATGGCGGCTTGGAAGGCAAGGTCGAAACGATTGCGCCTGACACCTTGCGAGACGAAGTGAAGCCGGAGATCGTTTACTATCGCGTATTGGTCCGCACCGATTCCGATGTTTTAACGACCCAATCCAGCAAACAGTTACCGATTACTCCAGGTATGGTCACCACGACTGATATTCGGACAGGTCGAAAGACGGTTTGGGATTATATAACCAAGCCATTGAATAAAACGCGCGAAGCTCTGCGCGAGCGTTGAGACAACCAGAAAGGAAATCGTTATGGATAAGGTCGCAAAGTCGCTTGCTTCCATTTCGCTAATTACCACTCTGGCGGCCAGCGGGCTGCCTGTTTTTGCGCAAAGCAACCCTGTCGATCCCGTAAGCAATCCCCAGTTATTGGAATATGCCGACGTTGCGGTCCTTCCGAAGGAAATGGATCCACCTTTTGTGCGTCAAGGTCAGATTCTTGATCCCAGCGCCCTACACGTGATTGATGTCGGCACCACACAGGACGTCGTTCGCTCGGTTTTGGGAGAGCCGGACCTTGTGGATGCGCGAGAAGCATGGGAATACAACCTTCAGTTCGTGATGCCGAAGTCGGAAAACTATCTGATATGCCAATACAAGGTGGTGTTCGACACTGATCGACTCGTCCGGGAAACTGTATGGCGAAGGCGCCAATGCTCTCAGATAGCTGCAATGGGTAAGAGAGTGGATGATTAACCCTATTCCCCATTGAAAATTCGCGAGAAAATTTCACCTCTCACTGCTGTAACTTATGGTCAACTCAGCAGGCGCTAGCCAACCGAACGAGTTGATATCGCTGACATCCGGCCGCACTTTTAGGCGTGCCCCGTACATGAAAAAGGGCACGGCGGATCGCTCCGCCGTGACCGGGAATTGCGGTACCGGATTTAGAACCGGACGCCGACGCCAAGCAGAACCTGATGGCGATTGAGATCGACGTCTACGTCGACATCGGTATCGCTGTAATCGAATGCGTTATATTGGGTGTAGACATATTCTAGCTTCGCGTAGCTGCTGCCAGAAAGCTGAACTTCTGCACCGGCGCCAACATGAAAACCGTCAAGGTTCTCGCCTTCATCGAAGTCGCCGAGGATGTTTTCGAAATCCTCGTAGGTGAGCCTGATGCGCCCGTTCGAATAGCCGGCTTTCCCGTAGAACAGGGCGTCGGAACCAATCATGTAGCCCAACCGCCCGCCTACGGTGAAGTTGCGTCCAGCCTTGAGGCAAAGTTCGTCGGCACCGTAGAATTCAGAGCAAATATCGGTGGATGCAAAGTCAACCCCAGCGTAGGCACCGATCGAGCCGCTGCCGTAATTGTAATCGTAACCGATCTCACCGCCGTAAGCGATGCCATCGGTGCCGTCGCTTTCATTGTAGCTGTCGACGCCGTCATCGTAATCGACATCCAGCGACACGTTATCGTAGCCAGCGCGAACTTCAATACGCGGACCACCCATGGTTGCTACATCCTGTGCTGCAGCGGGAACGGCCAGCGATACGACAACGGCAGCGACGCCAAAAGAAACTGATTTCATTGAAAATATGCCCTCTGTTTGCACCCGCATGGTGGCGGGGCGGCGGGCCTTTAGCAAAAGTTAGGTTCCGGGCAAGTGAGAAACGAAAAACGAAGCTTGGGAATTGCGGTAACGCAAAGTTCATTGAGTGACATTTGACCGGCACTTGCAAATCACGAACTGATCAGAATGTCCGCTGCGCCTATGATTGCTCGTTCATCGAACGACTTGACTGCGGACATCATTCCTCCGCGGTTTGACCCTGAAAGCAGTCATTGCCTGCTGAACAACTGCCATTCGAAATTTCATTGCTCGTCCTCATGGATCCGAGTATCCATCAGAACGATTGGAATAGCTTCCGAGGTCGAAATGGTCAGGTCAACATTCACCGCTTAGCGGCGCAACCAAGCGACTGAACTCGCGCGTTCATCCGTGCGGCCTCTCCATTTCCGATCATCGAGACTTCCGATGTTACTCGAACTTGCGCGCGTCCATCGCGGACGCCTCTTCACTGCATATTGTCTTACCGCCAGCGGCATGATTGCCGCCTTGCTCTATCCTTTGGCGACTGGCTTCGCCATCAACGGCGTTCTGGCCGGTGAATACGAAGCGGTGCTGTGGCTTGTCGGCTGCCACACCGCGCAACTCATACTGACAGTTGCATCTAAGCGATACGACACTCGGGTTTTCACGAGAATTTATGGTGCGCTCGCTTCCAGCGTCGTTGCCCGATCTCGAGCTGCTGGGCTTGACCCAGCCCGCGTTGCTGCTCGCGTCGCGCTTTCCCGCGAATACACGGTCTTTCTGGAAGAGGACGTGCCTCGGGTCCTCTATGCCTGCATAGCATTGACCGTATCGTTGTCCGCGCTTCTGTTTCTGGAGCCGCTGCTCGCCGTCGTCTGCATCGCTCTTGGAGGTCCATTGTTTCTTGTCGGCAGTTGGCTGGGGCGAAGGTCCGCTGTTCTGAACAAAGGCCTGAATAACCGCCTCGAGCACGAGGTGAGGCTGCTTTCGAATGGCAATGAAAACCGAGTCCGGCGTCACTTCGAAGTGTTGGCAGGCTGGCGGATTAAGCTCTCAGATGCTGAGGCAACCGCGTTTGGTATGATGGAAATGCTCGTTATCGTTCTCTTCGTCGTCGCCCTCTGGCAGGTGGGAACCGCTCAGGAGAGGCCGCAGGCAGGTGATGTCTTCGCGATGTTCTCATATCTTTGGCGTTTCGTGGAAAGCCTCGATCAGGCACCCATCCTGATCCAGAAATCCGCGAAGCTCAGAGATCTAGATCGGCGGCTTGCATCCGCTGCCGCTTGATCGGTTTCCCGCTGCGGGTCTGACAAATGTCGCATTTCCCACTCGACCGTCGGGTCCCACCCCAAATGCAGACCTTCCCGGCTTTTGTCGCAGCGATTGAAAGCCGCCCGTGCGATAATCGTGCAAGCGTAACAAGATCGGTCCGCCTACTATCGACCCGATTTGCAGTCATTGCATTGATTGGAAAATTCAGTTCAAATCTTGCGAGAGCCGGTATTGCAGCCAAAGCGTGTGCGTAGTCTCTAAAAAGGTCCCAGTTTCAGACCTGTGGACAAACTTGCTGTGGGGGTAGCTTTGGGGGTATTCTGACGTAGATGGCTCTAAAAAAGGTATATTGATCAATTAGATAATGCAAATCAAACGATCCCTCCTCCGCTACCAGGAAATAGCGTCCGCATGTGTTCGCTTGCGTCCGTATGCATCCGGATTTTTTACCCAAATCGCTGATTTCAATAACAGATGTGCTACCACGCCAATTCGCTTGGGGCCGTATGCGTCCGTATGTGTTCGCTTGAAGCCGGGGCCTTTATGGGGGTATTTTGGGGGTATCCTCGGGCCGTGCGAAATCAGGCGATACCCCCAGCTGCGATCTGTGGCTCACAGCCGGATTCTCAAGCTAGTGCAACGGCGTGCCCCAGCCCTTCCGTAACAGGATTGGTCGGAAAGATCCCAATTATTTAACGTGAGTTCGAGTCCCGCCTGAGGATTCGAACAGCGGTGGCCGACTTTGGGGCAGGGGAGGACACAACCTTTTCATTCCTAGGATGGCCGCTTTGCGCCCCAATTCCGGACGTCCAGGCTCTCCCTGAGAATACCTGAAGGCGGACCGGCAGCTTTGCTTCGGCAACGAGTACCGTCAATGTCCGATTATGGGTGGAAAGCGGACACTTGGCTAGAGCATCTAACCTGATCTGGAATAGGCGTCTTTGACCCAGCCCTTGGCGTCATCATCGAAGTCAGAGACTGCCTCCAGACGGATCCTGTGACTGCACATGGCATTGTAGGTTTCCAGCCTCGCAGTCGGCTCTTCCCCTTTGAGTGCTACGCCCAAGTCAATGCGTGTCTTGGTGGCTGGAGTGATCAAGGCGAACTGCTTCTTTCTACGAAGACTGACGCTCGTCTTCTTGGGAGCGATCTCGACATCGGAACCGAGCGACTGAGCGAACTTCACAATGTCTTCGTAAAGGGGGCGCAACGACTCTTTGGGGCCCGCATATTGAGCGACGACCAGATCTACTTCCTCGCCCGTTTCGCGCGCCTTTGCCGCGATCAGGTTGGCGAAGCCGTGTGTTACACCGTGTTCTTCCTTGAGTAGCTTGAGGATGGCTCCGTGTTTTCCCAGACCACTCTTCGCGATGATCTCAATCCATTCCGACAGCGGTTTCCCTGTCTTTGCAGGAATGTTCGCCATCATGGTGGCAAGTTGGTCTTCTGGTGAACTCCCCATTCTCCGATCTCCCGTGTGACATCTTGCTCCGTGCCGCAGAACCATTGTGCCACGGAAGCAAAATATTTGCGAGATTGGGCGCTTGTGCGACTGCCTGCCTAACGCGGAGAGGGCGCCCTCCGGGTGGTTAGCCGCCCGTCCGCTCCTGGCACATCGCTAGCTCGGTGAAACTTACGTCCGATTTTGGGTGGGAAGCGGACGTCACCGAATATCAATCACGCTGACGTGACCCCCTAAACTTCCTGCAGTCTTGATTAGAGTCCGGC
>CESG01026356.1_pt1 | contig 16541 bp, 38 predicted proteins | sample 531121 | NCBI WGS metagenome assembly CESG01 (sample SAMEA2621287, study PRJEB7988) | marine metagenome | biome: marine biome (ENVO:00000447); feature: mesopelagic zone (ENVO:00000213); material: "saline water (ENVO:00002010), including plankton (ENVO:xxxxxxxx)" | depth 800 m
GACCGACATCGTGTTGATAGTGAAGTCTCGTCGCTCCGCTGCCGCTTTCTTCGTCATCTGCGGATCGTGGCTCAGGAGTAGCTCAACACTGCCCAGCCCCACCCTGTTGTCTCGACGAGGGAGGTTGATGTCGACTTCATGCCTCTCTACGGTCAGTTTGAGAATCCCGAAGGATGCTCCTACGGACTTCGATTCGGGGAAGAGACTGACAAGACGGTCCCACGAGAGACCAAACACCTCAATGTCATGGTCTTTCGGAGTCTGGTCCCGGAGCAGTGCAATCACACCACCACCCACCAGAGTAGCCTCGCCGCCCGCTTGTGCGATTCGTCGCGCCACACCCCGAATCGGTGCGGGAATTTTTTGCAGATCGATGTGCATGGCTGTCTCCTGCTCAAGGAGTAGACGGATAGCCTGTCCGAAAGCCCGAGAAACCTCGTGCTCACGCGATAGGACTGCCCTGCTCCCGGATCATGCGCCGTGCCACACGCTGAGCCCAGTCCATGTCAGGATAGCGTGAGGGCATAATGACCATCTCGTCATCATTCATGGTGGGTTTCTTGCAGAAGGCGAGAAACTCGTCCGCAAGAACTTCTTCATCCCAAAAAGGGTTGCCGGGAGTCAAACCCGTCCGTTGGAGGTGGATGCGGAAAGCCTGCAGGAGGGTGTATCGCGTGACGAGGATGTATCGCTTGGGAGCCATTTTGATTCTCCGTTCGGGTTACATTCAGTAGACGCATGAGGGGGCAAAAAGTCAGAGAAAACTTTGGCGTAGCGAAGTTTGGCGATCGGCAAGAAGATCGGTTATACGCCTGAATAGCTTTAGGAGTCGACTGGTGCGCTTGAAAAGCCTTACACACATGACACACTATGACAACCCGCACACCACGAGCCCTGAGATAGAGTACCATGACAGGCCGAGACATCGGATGCTGCTCTCCTATCATCGTGGTACGGTGTTTCGCGTAGCTTACCAAAAACAGCTATTCTCGGGCAGATGGGTGAATCACCGTATTGGAGCGCCCGCATATCTCGTGCGATACTCCCGCCCCAGCGGGGCCGCGATGAATATCCAGTGGTTTCGAAGTGGCCTGTTGCATCGCGAAGACGGGCCCGCTGATATCCTCGTGACTCCCGACGGTTCAGTATACTCACAGTGGTATCTCAAGGGGTCCCACATCAGGAAAGAAACGCATGAACCTTGACTTTTCAATGTCGATTGGTTATCGACATGCACCTATCTACGAGATCGGCTTAGGTCACTTGGGGTATTTCGTGAGTGTGCAAGAGGATAGCGAGATCTTTTTGAACTCGCTTCTGCATGACTTCTTAAGCGATTCCATGGGCAGGGACTACTTCGTCCGAGTAGACCTGAACGGGTATGTTGAGCTGGTCTACTGGGGCTCTGTCTTCTATGCCGCCCCAGGACGTGCTCTTATGCGGGGTGGAAATCCTATCCGCCCCTGCCCAGAGACGGTGGGTAAGATTCCCTACTACCGTGAGTTTGCTCTGGCTTTCTACCACAACTTCTTTGGGAGGGTGCATGAGACGTGAATATCTGTTGACACTGTCGCAAATTCCTTTCCGTACTCACTGGGCGTGGCTTTATCCCGATGAATGCGTGGATGTGTATCATTTTGAGCGTCAGCCCTATTCCCGAGTGTTTCAATGGTCTGACCCTAAGACGCACCTGCTGCACCGCAACGGAGGTCCTGCCAAGATCGCCATCTCCCGTGCCGGAGGAGGTTATGCCGTGTGGAGAGTGCGAGGGAATTTTGTCAAGCAGGTCCAGTGGTAGCGTCTCTGTCCATATACCACGCAAGGAGGCTTTTTGAGACTACAACATTTCCTATTCCATACCCCTCTATGCAGTCAAATCACGGTACACCTGCCTGGAGTGCAGAATCCCGTATCATATTACTTTGACGAGGGATACTTAACTCGGTGTAGTTCCTTAGCGGGTCACTACATTGTAGACATTTGGGACAGAGACTGTGTCCGTTTTACTCAGGCGGGCAGTAGCTGGGATCTCCGATACTGCTACTTCGTGATGAATCGTTCTTACGAAATCGTTCGAGAGCCCCGGGGACGGCCACGCATGCGCGGGATGTCTCTTGTGTACTCCAAACCGATTTCAATCCTGGTGGATACCAAACGCTATGTATCTATTGCAGCGGAAGCTTTTCGAGTATATGACTATGTAGAGGATCTCTATGCAACTCGAACACGTAATCCACATTGAGTATCGACCCTTATCCAATGGTGAGGCGGGAGGGCCCGCAATGATTTATGGGCTAACAGTCCGTCTATCCGAGGGTCTTCCCGTACATATGCTATGTCTACCTGGGAGCCCTTGGTCATTCATCTGCACCTTGGAAGCTTCCTACTACTTTTCGTCAATCGTCTCCTGCATGCTTTCCGCAGAAGGACATCCTGAAATGGACACATCCGATAGACGTGACATGGTCAGCCGTACTCAGATAGCGGATATCCCTCAATATCCCTGGTTTTCGACCCTCCCGAAGACCCTCCCCGAGTATGTCATACAAGAACTATACCACTCCATCGCTACTATGCGCTGGCTATATCAGTATTGGTGGGGGACTGCATGAGACACGAATACACGTGTTGCGTAACCGTCTATCAAGACTTTGTGCTGGATTTTGACATAGAGTACACACGTGATGGCAAACGACATCATGGCACCTTACCAGCTACGATCCGGCGACACTCTGACTCGCTGATGGAGTTTTGCTATGACCACCACGTGCAGGAGTTTTACGAGGTCTGGGTAAACCCTATTGCGGGGTACATCCAGACCTTTTATGGGTATGACTACTGGCCCCTATACGACCAACACCCGGAAATGGTGCAGACGCGGATTAGCCAGATACGGTACGATTTTCGGGTCTCACGCGCCCCAGTATCTCGAAGAGATTGACTGGAAAGCTCTCCTCAACTTCCGATACCCTCGGTGTAACGTCCACCACCACTTACTAAGATATTGACCATGTAGGTAGTACAGATGTTGCTCGCTGTGGGGGTAAACCTCGATACGGGCAGGCCCGTCTTCCCGGTGGCATTGGTTTTGGTAGTAATAGTAGATCCCACTAACCCGACCATCGGACTGGAATCGAACCGCAGATGGCCGTGTCTTAGAAGACCTCAACCCTTCTACATAGTAGTGGGCACGCGAGACACTTCCATCAGGTAGATACCAAATATCTGTAGCACCCTCTTCTCGATGCTTTATTCCTCTCTGCCTGTATGACGCAAAGCGCAATCGGTTTGTCAAAGGGTCATATGTCAACAACGCAGGCAGCTCCTCTCGGTGGTACTTTCCCTGACCATCCGTGTAGCGTACCTCTATCTCAATATCGTCAGGATAGTCCTCCGGGTCTTCCTGTACCCACTTCATCATCATCATGTGTTTCAGGCGCATGGTGTCCTCCAGTGTCGGAACTGCGCAAGGTCTTCCAAGCACTCCAGCACATAATGCTCTATCGCAGTGGCGGCTTGTGGGAAATTTGCTTGCAGTCCATGGCGCAGATCGGAGTAGGGGAGGGTGAGACGGGGATACCATTCTCCGGAGGCATCGTGTTGGGCCCAGAGAATCAATCTGTCCTGACCCTCGTCAAAATGAACATATACCTGCAACCCATAAATGAAGCAGCCTGCGGTTCCATCGGGATTCACGGGGTTACTGTATCGAGTGCGCTTAGGCTCCCAACAAAACGCAAAGATATGGCGCCTTGACTGCATCTCACAGTAGGGATGGGGGTTAAAGTCATCCACATACACCCGGTAGATATGGAAATACTCTTCACGCATGTAGGGTGTCCAGGTATCGTGGGGTCATTCTCCACCCCTCCCGGTCAAATATGGGCTCGATGACCGTGTACCAGTAGTCCTTGAATCCAGGCATGTGGGAAAACATTCCCAAGCGGTAGCACCACAGCCCAAAGTCGAGTCGGGAGGCAGGATAGACCACTGCACCGGAGGTCTGGAGTAGGTGCGCAATCCGGTCTGAGTAGGGTATGTACGGGGGGACCTGATACATACCCTCCCGGTCAAAGAGCTGACTCCAGGTCAGGAAAGAGATCGCCTTACCGTTCCAGGTGACACGGACATACCCTCTGCCATCTTCACCACAAAGGCTCATGGTGTAAGAGCATTTCATTCGAGAGACAGAGTTTCCCCGGAGTCACCATGCCCCGGGTCTGGAACTGCGGTCCAGTCCCCAAAGGTCCAGAACCCTGGAAAGGAGACCCGTTCGATTCGGTGGGGTGCGATGGACATCTCCCCCTCTTCGAGGGTCCAGAACGAGACACACTCGCGTTGAGCAAAGCGTTTCAGCATCTCTGTCACTCCCTCTGCCAAGTGCTCGGGGTTGGCTAACGGTCGGGCAGGGACGCACACTGTCAAATCGAGAGGATACGGCCTGTCAATCTGGTATATCCGAAGAGGTCTTGTCGCACACACTTTCAGGGTCATAGGTCCTCCGGTGGGTTCGTAGAGCCTCATTAACCAGTCGGGTCGGACATAGCACCTTAATATTCGGGAAACTCACACGAGAGATCTTCTTATCCATCAAGTGATGGACGAGGTACTGTAGGGTCATGGCGCTGCCTAAAAGAACGGGTCATGCTGGAGTAGGTAGCCGTCTCGATCGTACACGTAATGGGAGGGGGAAGTGCTGCCGCTCACCCGTCCAAGGAAGTGATAACGGAAATGCTTGAGCTTGTGGACTTCTCCTGTGGGGTAGTACTCGACCGCAGCAAACCCGTCTCGGTCATCTCGGTGTAGCATCCCATTCCAGAAGTAGCAGATATCAGTAGTACGCCCTGTTCCTAACCGGTCCGTGTGTTGTACGGTATAGACGTGTCTCCAGCGACCGAACATAGAAGCTCCTGTAGTCGTCTACTACAGGATTTCCGGCACATGAGCCAAGACTTTTTCTTTGTCGAAATCGCAGTATCCTTCCCACGCATACGCTTGCCCCGTGACCTGACCTTGTGTAATGGTCACCATCGCGGGGCCCTCGTTAGGGTGTCGGTGGATTTGGAAGTTTTCGGTGTAGATGACGGTTAACATTTCGGGATACCCCCCTGCACACGTTCCGTGAATTTGGAGGGAGGTGCCATCACGGGTACCTTGGGAGCCGTCTTCGAGGAGCATATAGGGAGATACGGTAATACGACGTATTCCAGGTATGTGGCACGGGTGTGTGTACTCCACCAACAACACACTATCAGGTAGGTAGAGTGTGACACAGCTCCGGTACGTCTGCTTGGCAAGGTAGATTAGCTGCAATTGGTGTCCTGTTTTCGCGGGTCTCCCCACAGCCGGACCAGAGATACCCGCTTTATGCTGCCGCTTCCCAGGAGGTCCGGGTCAGGAGCGTCTCCCGCACGCCCTCACGGCTCTTCTGGTGCCGCTTGACCGTACCAGACAATAGAGCACTCTCACCCGCCTTGACAGGAGCCTCACCCGACCGGAAGGTCAGGATACGGGCACCCTTGTGCTCACCCTCAGAGACGACCGCAGAGATGACCGTAGTCGTACCGTAGGAGCCTTCAAAGGTGTGAGCCTTGAGCACCAGCACGGGCAGGGGAGCGGGAGCGCCCTTCTTGGCACCACCAAAGCGGGTCTTGGCCTTGCCGATGTAGCGGGACTCACCACACAGGCCCGCAGCGGTAGCCAAAGCCTTCCGTGCCTGCTCACGCTGGTATGCCGTGATAGCGCTGGCAGCGATGCCCATATTCTTGGGGGAGATACCCCGAAGAGAGAGCACGGCCTTGACATTGTGGAGGTACTCACTGGAGGGGTCCAGACCCTTAGCCCACTCGATTACTTCCTGAGCCGTGGTGCAGTCCTGCTCAGAGAGCGCGACCTTGGCGGCGCCAGTCTTAGCCGCACGCATCAGGTCATGGGCGGTGTCTCGCGTCGGGTTCCAGAGGTCCGTCTTACGGTAGCCCATAGTCCGCACACAGAAGGCAGCCCACTCCATGTACTTCTGCGTAAGGGGCACGGACCGGAAACCCCAGCTTTCTCCCTCCTCGCACAGGTCGTACATACGGCTCACCGCATTGCAAGCCTGAATCAGAGCAACAGGGTCATGCCCAAGGAAATCCCGCAGGCAGTTCTTGCCCACGCGCATGAATCGTCCGTCATCGTGCTGCACGACATAGGTGCTCTTCCGCAGTCGGACCTTCTGGCAGTGGTCACAGGAGGGCCGATCGTGGCGCATATGTTCCGGAATCTCGTAGCCGGGCACGGCCTTGACCACGTTCATGCCGGTCTCGCGACAGTGCTCCACGATGCCTGCGAAGCCCCAACCTTCCAGACGCACCGTAGGGGCGCCCGTAAGAGTCACGTTGACCCAGTGGTAGACATCATGACCGGCCTCGCCTCGCGTCTCGAAGGTGTCAGAGACGGTCCAGGCCGGAGCCGGGAGGCCAAGCTTTGCAGCCCTCCGAACGACCCGGCCCATCTTCTTCTCAAACTCAGGGACCATGTCAGCGGGGATTCGGTAGCTCATCTCATCACTCCGTAGTGGGTACATAGTAGAGACGCATGAGGGGTCCAAAAGTCAGAGATTTTTTGAACCTACCCCTCAGAAGTCTCGGGCTCTGCCTCTCCCAAAGCTGCCAACTCTTCCGGGCTCGCCAAATCCAATTGCGCATTTGTCGCAGCCAGCTTAGCTTCCAGCTTCTTTTTCCGACTCACGGCACCCCGGAGCCGCCTCAGTGCGGAGTTGTAGTCATACCACTGTTGGCGTAGTGGTGCTGTTTCCTCATTAAGTTGATGGGCTCGAAGTCTCGCGGCATCCCATGCAACCTTTTTTCGATCCCACTCCTCGCTCTTCTCTCGGTTCCGGCGCGAAGCTTCGTGGGAAAGGGTCTCAAAATACGCTTCCAGATCTCCATTGGTATCAGGGCCTACATAGAGCATTCCCAGAGCCTCAGTATATTCGGGAGTCTCCAGCATCGTACTCAGAGACTGTACCGCAGAATGTACAGGAGCGGGAGCCTGCTCCCACAAATCATCTCTCTGGAGGATGCTCTGGATAACCGTGAGTAGGTCTTCATCTCCATAGAAGGTGGCTGACTCCGACGAGTAGGCAGCGCGCTCCATCACAGGCATGGGGCCGGGGTGCTCTGCAAGGTCACCTGCCAAAACCGTTTTGGGACAGGGCTCAGAAGGCTTGGGAGGGAGTGCTGGCATGGTATTTCTCCGAGGTCAGGGTGTCCGATTTTCCCAATTCATACGGCGCTGGAGGTTTGACTCCCATTCTTGGTAGCGGGCCCACGCCTTGGGGAGCGTAGTGACACGCACAAACAAGGCCCACGCTCCAAAGTAGATCGGCAACGTAGCGATCCGAATGTTCTTGAGGGGGAGATTCGCTTCTACGATATACTCGACTCCCGTAGTCAGGACCTTATCGGCGTCCACCTCCGCAGCAGCTTCGGATATCCGGAACCGGTACACGATTGCCAGAGGGGAGATGATAGTCAGAAATAGAGCCGTCAGCAGTAGAATAGCCAGATTAACCAGCACATCGACAATTAGCTTCATCATGCGTCCTTCGCGCACATGCGCAGCAGGGCCAGTCCCTGACTCGTAGTCTGGTAGGTTTGACGGATCTCCTCCAGGTCACGGGCCATGCCCTTGACAGAGCGAGCCATCATGTCAACCGCATCAGACGACCAACTGTCATCCACACTCTCCATCAGCTGAGACATGCGGCGGATCTGGCTCACCATCGCATTCTTGATGGATTTCTGGGCGGCGGTCTGAATCTCGATCTGGTCTTCCAGGGTCATTGTCTTTCTCCGTTTGGGGGTACAGTGTAGGAGACGTTTTGGGCGGCCAAAAGTCAGAGCGTTTCTGGAAAATCCATCACAAAATACCGAGAGTCTTCACGGAAGTTGGAGGGCATTTCTCGATATCCCGGACGGTACTTGACGATTTCACCGTTTAGGATTACGACCTGAAACATGTCCTGAACAGGTCCCGTACCCTTCGGGCTACACGGTAACACCGCCACCGAAATCAACCCCCGACGGTGGGCATACTGTAGCAGACCCCTAAGATATCTCGACTTAGAGGCAATACCCTCGTGGTCTCTTGCAGAAGGTGGGGGAAGTTGTAGCCGACGGGCATAGTAGCCCGCCCACTCCCAAAAAGTGGGCGGGCTACTTTTCGTCACAGACATAACACACGAGGCCGGTGTCCGTCGCGAAGCCCCCATATACAGGGGTGTGGCATTTTTCACATTCCAAGATATTCCTCCAAAAGCTTAACTAAGGGGGTGGGGATTTTTGCACCCCTTCCGGGTAAGTCTACCTTGACGATGCTGGTACGTCTCCCCTGATCCGGAGATTTTGACATGTCCGTATCATTTAGGATGCCGTGGAGGCGCGGAAGCTTTCGGGGATTGAAGGTCAGTCTATAGCGGTGATGACCTACGACAGCTCTGACCTGGAGAAACTTGGCCCTTCGGATCAAGCTAAGGAAATACTCACGCTTCATGTGGGGAATACCTGCGTGTACGGAGTATCTGCCCCTTGTGTAGAGACAGAAAGTCCAACAAAAGGGGTGTACTGTCGATTAGTACATGATAGGGGAAGGGCTTTATATGGAACGTGTCTTGTTCGCTATCCCATGATATGTGGAACGTGGTATGGGTACTCCCGTAGTAAATCAGGCGCCACTTGTCGGAATACAGCGAAAACAGAGAAATTCCTGAGACCATTAGCCACCCAGGATATTCAGGGTGGTACAGGTCCAGGTAATGGAACTCCGCTTGACAGTAGGAGGAAAGCTGAAACATCCTATTCCGGTTCCAAGGCGAAGTACGCTTCCATCTCCGCTACAGCCTCCGAAGGCACGTCACTCAGCTGTGAGTTAATCACGTACAACTCCGCTTCCAGAGTGGCCTTACGCTCTTGGTTTCTTTTCAGAGCTTGCATGTAGCGATGGTATTTCGCCCATTGTGCCCGCAGTGGACGGGTACCTTCATTGATACGTTCGGCCTTGGCCTTAGCGGCCTCCCATGCCCCCACCTTTTTCTGCCACTCGGAGAGCTGCGCCGCATTCGTTTCTGCCACCTCCGGAAGGGTGATCTCCAGGTAGGCTTCCACCTCATCCCCGTCGGAAGACATCCCCACCCACACAGATTGTAGAGCCTTGTAGTATTCAGGATGGTTGAGCAGGGCGTGTAGGGTCGTCATGACCTTTTGCACGGCCGGGGGTACCTCTCCAGGATCAAGGCTGCCCAGGGTCTTTCGAAGGATGTCTTCCATGTCAAGGTCTGCCGAAAAAAGCTCCGAAGCTGACGTGAAGTAAGGCGTCTTGTGCTGAGGTTTGGGCCCAGGCTTCTCCGCGAAATCCGCAGCATGGACATACTTAGGGCAGGGCTCAGCGGGCTTCGTGGGGATGTCCATGGGTCACTCCGGGGGTTGCGGTTGGTATATTTCTTTCACTCGCTTCTGGTAATCCATTAGTAGCCGCGTGTCAAGGTCGGATCTCCAATCCCGAGAGAGATACTCGGAGATCTTCTGGCGACACTCGTCCAGCTCAGTCAGAGTACGTACTCTTTGGTAGACTTCTCGATCCTTCGGATTCACATAGAGACCCTGTAGCAGGCGAGATTCCACGCTATGGTAGGTGTCGCTTGCACAGAGCGTCTGTAGATCCGCAGGAGTCAAGTCTGCTTGAAGAGCGGATGTCCATTCCTCAGCCATCCGAGTACCTCAACATGAATAGGTAGTCCGATATCTGGTCCAGAATCTCATCCCGAACAGACTCGTCCAATAGAACGGCATCCTGTACCAGCTCCTCCAGCTCTTCCGCTGTATCCGCTTGGGCAATGAGAGTCCATCCTACTCCAATCTGGTTCAGGACCCTCACACTACATTGCTCAAAGTCAATATCGTACTGCATCTATTCCTCCGATAGAAAGTCTTCCCAACCGTCCAGTGATCCTGCTACATCCATACCCGCTTCCGCGAGCATTTCGATTACAAACCTGACTGGATCCTCTTCTGGAGTCAGGTAAGGCGCCAGAAAAGCCATGAGACGTGCTCCGTCAACGGCTGCCTGACGGGTGACGACATTTCGATAAGCCCCCTTATCCATAAGAGGGTTTGGGTCTTCCCTATAGCCATAAAACCTCCCCAGAGCCTTCTTCTGGCTCTGGGTGATGGCCACATTCCCCCGAAACTCCCATACCTCCCCACTCAACAGCTGGATCATCGTGGTATCCTCAGGAGTGGCTACGGGAGTACCGAAAGGGCCCGAGAGTGGTCGGTTTCGTTCTTTGTAGGACATCAGCATCCCCGTCCAAGGTCTTCGGGGGTTCCGGGCTCAAATACTCCCGGCATCTTCTCATGGTGAGCGTCAAACACCCCCAGAAGACCGTGCTGGAACGAGCTGATAGCCTCACCCATCTTCTGGACTTCCTCCTCGGCCTTTAGGGCTCGACGCTTCCACATGCGGGCCTGACCCTTGTAGGTAGCAGCGCGCTGCTTCCACAGGTTCAGCTCTGCTCGGAGCTGCACCACATCGGATGCCTGTCCCTTCGGCTGCTTTCCCACTTGGGTGTAATCCTTCACGTAGTCTGACATTGGTAGTCTCCTTATTCCGGGGTATTGGGGCGCTTGTCCCAAGGATAGCCGTTCCGTCCGCAGGTGTGGGTTTCACCACAGTTGGAGCACTTGTACTGCTTGCGTCCCAGTGGAGTATAACCGAATGGCTGGATTACGCCACGGGTACATGTTTGACAGCGTCGGTTTTTGTAGGACATCAGGTATACACCTTACCCTGATATATCTTCTTCAGGGCCTTCATACTCAGGATCTCCTTCTCCGTTCGGGCAATGTCTTCGCGGGCTTCCTGGACCTTTTCGTCCAGACGGTTCATGCACCATGCACGGACTGCGGGGCTGTCATAGTCATCCCAGACATTTCGATACCCCAGAGACTCCGGAGGGGCATTGGTGGCCAGCTCGTGAGTAGACGACGGCATCCATCCCCGCCCATTGGCCAGATCGGGAAAACGGTAGACAAACTTCTGGATAAGAGGATCCCAGCGGGCACTGACTGAATCCACATAGCCCTTAAAGGGCTTGAGAGTTTCGGTCATCGTGTTTCTCCTGTCAGGGGGTACAAGGGGTAGACGGTTTGAAGTCCGGAAAGTCAGACAGAAACTTCAGATTCCTCTCGGAGACGATTCGGGGCCTTCGATCCGGGTCTGCATCAGGTGTATCTCCCATGTAACAGGTTATGTCAGGAGGGCCTCCTATCTTCTCCTCAAACATGCTAATGTACTGCTCCGTATCTGTCGAGTAGATGTGTACCACCCAACTACCCTCGTGGACGGGCTCCTCATATGTACGGGAAAATACGGAGCCCCCCGCTCTGATATTTGGGAAGTAATATGACTTAGTATTGTAGACCGCGACAGTAGCGGACGGGTACTGTTCAATCAGCGGAGGCAAATACGCATCTGCGTCCAGAGCATGACAGACGATATGTACGGGGTCGTCTGTCATGGAACGGATTCGACCAGTGCGGAGATCTTGTCCAAAACAACGATCGAGCTGGACTGGTGCGAACGGCACAGGTCACGGATTTGACGCAGGATGTCAACCTCCTTGGGCACGGGTTTTGCCTGAGGTATTTCTTCATAGGACAGGGTCTGTACCACTTCATCCAGGCCCCGAATGAGTCCGCTATCTCTCAGGGCGCGATCGATCCCTTCGGGGTCAGAGCCCAGTGCATCTTCTACCGACCACTCCTGGACCAATATTTTACCTTGAAGGTAGACGGTCAGTGTGGCGTAGGGTTCCCCTGAACCTATCACCAGCCGTACTCTGTAATACCCCCCACCTCCCATTGTAGGTCTGTTGTAATCAACCGCTCTGACAGAGACCCTTGGTGTAAGGGGGATGTCGGGCACCATTTGGAACATGGTTCGGGTGGCTGAACGCTCTGTGATCTTCACCACATACCCGTCACGTGTTGACCATACAGGTTGGTTTGTGGACTTGGTACATGTATCAGGGTTGCGGAAAAACTTCAAAGGTCCTCCTATCGGTATCGGTTTTGCAGTCGCCGCAGCTCTCTACGGGTCAGCGGTTTCAGGTCTCTAACCAACTTTTCGGGATCTGTCACGAACTTTAGGAAAAAATGCCCGTGCCTCCATGCCGCTACCTGGATACCTTTACCTGTCGCGCGTGGCCCCAACGCATAGAGGCTGCTCGTGCGTATCAATGTCTCTTGTTTCGGTAGCCATCCAAACCCCGAAGGAGATTCCCGTTGGAGTGTATGGATAAGCGTCTCCTCGGATACCTTCCGTGCCTTCTGTTCGGGTGTTATCATCTTCGACGCCCACCACTCCCAGGCCCATGCATAGCGATGCCATAACAGGATCTTGAACACGTCCATGGTGACATGACGTTGTAGTCGCGTGGGTCTCGTGTTTCTGAATAGCCTCTTACGCAAGACCCTTAAAAACAGCATATCGAAAACAACAGACATCACTCCCCTCAACAGTTAGGTAGTCATGAGTACCCGTATCACACAAGGGCTATCAGACTACACGAGAAATGTAGCCCCCGCCCAATACCCGATTTCGGTCATAGAATACAGCGGACTGGCCCCGGGTCAATCCTCTGATCGGCTGGAGCGATTGTACCCGGACGATGTCTCCGTGGTGGCTCAGACGAGCGCTCACCTTCTCACCACGATGGCGGGTCCGTACCTCGGCTATCTCAGGCAGGTCTTTGGTGAACCAGTTGAGGTCTGTCACCTCAAACTCAGACTGGTACAGGTACTGAGGGTCACCCACAGTCACCTGATGAGTATCCGGGTCAATACTCAGTACATACAACGGACTGGATGAGGCTATTCCGATACCCTTACGCTGGCCGATGGTGTAGCGGTAGTACCCGGAATGCTGGCCCAAAACGTCCCCCTCTACCGACACAAAATCACCACGCCCATCCTCACCTGTCACCTGTGCAATGTACTCATGGTGCTTTCCTTGGGGCAGGAAACATACCTCTTGGGACTCTGGCTTGTCTGCAGTCACAAATCCCTTCTCACGGGCATGTGCCCGAACTTCGGCCTTGGTGAGGTCTCCCAGAGGGAATAGAGTCTGCTGCAAAGCCTGTCGAGTCACAGGATGGAGGAAGTACGTCTGGTCCTTGTTCAGGTCATGAGCTTCGTACAGACACCCCTCCGCGTCGACACGTGCATAGTGTCCGGTAGCCAGCTTCGTACATCCCAGTGCCTTAGCGCGCTGCAATAGCACCCGAAACTTGAGGATACCGTTGCACTGCACACAGGGGTTGGGGGTCTGGCCCTTGAGATAGGTCTGGACGAAGTTATCCTTGACAGCCTTCTGAAATGCGGTACGCAGGTCCATGTGGTAGAAGGGGATACCCAGAGAGTCACAAACGTCACGCGCATCCATGCTATCGTCATATCCGCAACACGTCTTAGTCTTCTTACGGGGGGTCTGAGAAGTCTCCCCGTGTATCTTCATATGTACTCCCACTACGTCGTAGCCCTGGCTCACCAATAGAGATGCCGCTACTGATGAATCGACGCCCCCCGACATTGCGACTAAGACTCGTTCCATAGGTATTTTCTCCAAGTGTGAGGCTGGTAGATGAGTAGGGGAAGTTGTGCATGTTCGGGGCACGTATGGGGCTATCCAGAGATATCCGCAGGTAGCTTTCCCGGCAGGGGCTCATGGAATGTTGGATGAGGTCGGAGTAATACGGGGCAGATTCTTGCAACGGTTTGGGATCGTCCTGTCTCGGGCCCAGGAGCAATCCAATGACTCCCGTCAGGTGGTGGAGGCCCTTGTGCTGATAGTAGCTGCGTTCAGACTGCCAGTTGGGCTCTTCTCCGGGGATGTGCGTCATGAAGCATTGCCCATAGTGGTAGTACGCAACAGTACTCAGGGTACCTTTACGGTAGATGCAAATCGCAGGCCCGTCATACGAATGGAGTAGCGCCCCAACAAAGGTGTGCACGACTATGGCATCGCTTATCGGATCAAAGTAGTAGGTGGTCCTATAGCTCTCCCGCATCGTTTAACTCCTTAATCTGTTCGTAATCGAGATGTGCGATCTGGTCGTAAGAAACACGACTGGACCACGTGAAGGAGATTGTACGATCAAAATCCACGTCTATCCACATGACATAGCCCGTAGAGTAGAATCGGATCATTCGGGGGGGCCCCACCTCTTCGATGAAGATAGGGATCCCGACAGGGTCACATGCGAGGGTAGAAGCTCTCTCGCCCTCTCGTAGGGGGACGGGGCGCCTATCCTCTCCCTCATAGGCAGTAGCACACCACCCGCCCGAAGCGTGGTATCGGAGAGTCATGCCTCGCAATAGAGTCATCTGAATCAGACCTAAAACTCAGAAAGCGTGTCAAGAAATGACCCTAATCCAGGGAATAGGCTTGACTCGGCCTCGATGGAGGGGGTAGACCCGATTGGGATCTTTACATCGGGCGGCAAGTCCAAACTGGACCGAGAGGGGTAGATGTGGCCCCCTTCACAGGTGTCGTTACCGTTTATACGCCTTTCTCGGGTATGTCCCGGGAGTCCGCAGTGGGGACAGAATCCATAGGCAGACATAGGTACTCCTGCGGTAGGGGGTGGCTCTACTCCCGTAATACGGCAGATGGCGTCCGTCAAGGCTCGTTTTTCGATATCCATGTAACCTTGGTGCTCTGAAATCTGTTGCAGACGTGCGTACACAAAAACAGGACCTCGGAGGTCGGGGTCTTCTACAAAAAGACAGTCATCGGGGCCCATAGACTGCAAAGCCGAGCCCAGATTCCGAAAGCTGTAGTTTATTACATGCTCTCGGACCGCTGAGAGCACCTCAGTGGGGTCGATGTCAGGGTCTCTACTGGTGTAGGGGATCACAGGGGCCCACTGCGTACCGTCTTCGGAAAGCATGTAGTAGAGCGTGTCACAGTACGTCTCCCACTCAGACTCAGGCATGTCCGAGTAACTAATGGCGACTGTACGTGTCACCTCGTCATATACGATGTAATAGACATCGACGCCATGAGGAGCACTACGATGTGACAGGCTGACACACGATGACCCCTCAACATCAAAGTCCAGTTGGAGATAGCGGATATCAGGGGCCGGTAGTGTTACAGGCATGTATGCTCCTTAGGAGATGTTGTGTTTGCCGTAGACACGGTTCTTTTGTCCCCGGACCACATTGTGTTTACCTGTGACTGTGCACCGAACCGCACGGTTGATGACGTTGTGGTTACCTCGAATCTCACACCCCACCAGCTTTCCATTGAAGACCGTGTGCTTTGCTTCCAGCACTGCACCCGTATATGGCTCCGATACCACATCGTGTTTGAATCGGTAAGGGACTCTGACGGTTACTTCTGCGGTCGGTGGTAGAGCCGTCTGTGTAGCCGCCACAGACGGGGCAGTGTAGACAATACCACAATACGCACATGTCTGGGTCTGGTTTGAAGGAAGGGGGAGAGGCGCGGAACATCCTTGACATACATGCATTTGACAGTCTCACAGAAGAGGGATGAGTGAGACAAGACCGAGGGCCAGTAAAACCGCACCACAATAGAGTGCCGCCACTTTCCAGCTCGCCTCAGATTTCGGGAATCGAGAATACATCAGGGTTGATCCCACAAGATACGGTTTAGGATGTCGATGTCTGCCCGAGAAAGGTGGGACGGGTCCATCCTGCGGACAAAGTTTTGTAGGTAGTCGTTACCCGCTGACTCTAAAAGAGCTTCTGCGTGCAGCCACTTATGTAGCCTACGTAGCGCGTTGGAAACTGCACGATCCGTCGTAGACGATGGTCCACGAGGGGCGGGGGAAGTCATACGGCCTGACCGGGTCGATACTGCATTACCCCATGAAATCTTGGTGTCCATGACAGCCTCCTCTTTTAGGTGTAGCGAGACCACTGCGGGTCCCATGACTGTAGGATGCGGTACCGGGTACCGATAGCACATGGTAACACGTGCTTAACCTCAGTGTCCAGTGCAAATGTAATAGCATTGCGGGATACAGCTATCGGTACCAGATGGCACTTTTGGATGACAACATAGTCTTCTCCAATATCAGTAGGCTTCCAGATATGCCCCTCACGACATAATAGGTAATGTCCCTCACATTCTTTCCAGTACATCGAACACCTCCCACAAAACGCGCCGCATGTTCGGTACCACATAGGACTCCAGGTCCTTGACAGGCACCCATGCAAACTGGTCCATTTCGGGATAGGTGCGCCCTGACACCAAAGTCGTGCACCGCAGCTTAGACAGGTCAGGGCACTCGCCTCGGAGAAGAAACAGCTCCAGGTTTTTGTGGCGGTTGTACTTGAAATGGCCCAGATATTGGAGTGCGCGGGGGTCCAGCTCCATTCCCGTTTCCTCTCGGGTCTCACGGACACACGCATCTATAAGTGTCTCGTCTGACTCAGGCTTACCTTTGGGAAGGTCCCAGTGAGCTTGGCGGG
>CESG01130344.1_pt1 | contig 16514 bp, 16 predicted proteins | sample 531121 | NCBI WGS metagenome assembly CESG01 (sample SAMEA2621287, study PRJEB7988) | marine metagenome | biome: marine biome (ENVO:00000447); feature: mesopelagic zone (ENVO:00000213); material: "saline water (ENVO:00002010), including plankton (ENVO:xxxxxxxx)" | depth 800 m
AGGTACGGTGACAGGCATGATTGCTACGTTTCAGAGCATCACGCAATACGGCACCGGCGATCCTAAACTCATGGCTGGTGGGATCTCACAGGCACTGGTGACCACAGTGTTAGGGCTGATTGCTGCCATTCCTTTGATCTTTGCTCATCATGTGATTCAAAGTCGGGCCAAGAAGCTGGGTTATATTCTGAACGAGCAGACAGCCGCCTACATTGCCCAACGAATGGAGTCTTCCCATGGTTAGTTGGGACAGCATGGTTAGTTGGGACAGCATGGTTTCTTTGATTGGGCAGGTTGAGCACCTTATGCAGCTAGGTGGCTGGGTGTTGTGGGCAATTCTGGTGAATACATTACTGTTGTGGTGGGTGTTGCTGGATCACTTCTGTTTTTTGCGTGTTGACTGGTTGGCCAAGCAGCGTCATTGGTTAAAACAGTGGTTTTATCGGCGAGAAAAAGCCCCTTGGACAGAGCAGGCAAGACGGCGCGCATTGCTATCAGAGGCGTATATGGCCTTATACCGGCACTTGGGGTTGGCCAAAACACTGATTGCGCTTTGCCCGCTTTTCGGGCTGTTAGGAACTGTAACTGGTATGATTGAGGTATTTGACTCCCTGTCTATCGCTGGCAGTGCAAGCCCGCGTGTTATGGCTTCTGGAGTTTCAAGGGCGACGATTCCGACCATGGCGGGAATGGTTGCAGCCTTGTCTGGCATGCTGGTTGTCTCTCGTCTAAAAGCCCTGGCTCAGCAACGCTTTAGCTTACTAAAACAACAATTACAATTGGAGGCTGGACATGCGTCTTGACTCTAGCTCCTCATTGAATGAGGAAGACAATGATATCAATATGACACCTATGTTGGATGTGGTTTTTATCCTGTTGATTTTCTTCATCGTCACCACGTCATTTGTGCGAGAAGCCGGTATTGAGGTCGATAGACCAACCGCCAGCTCTGCGACCAATAAAAATGACATCAGCGTGGTGATAGCGATTGCCGATGACGACAGTGTCTGGCTGGATGGAAAGCCCATCGATCAACGTTCCGTGCGTGATCATGTTGAGCATATGCTATTGGATACATCCGGTAATGTGGTTGTTCAGGCCGATAAAAAAGCATCGACGGGCGTATTGGTCAGCGTAATGGACCAAGCCAAGCTGGCAGGAGCAACCAAAGTGTCGTTAGCTGCGGAGACAGAGTAGTGTGGCTACGAACGCTTCTTTTAACCCCACTAGCGATGCTTATTACCTTCGGCATATTTGTCATTATGACGATGCTGATTGCTCGCCAGCAAGGAGTACCGTCACAGGCGGATATGGTGTTTGAGTGGGGACGAACAAAAATAGAAACGCCCCCGCCCAAAGAGCGTGAGCGTAAGATCGAGCGACCCAAAAAGAGTAAAAGTAGACCGGCTCAAACTGCGCGAGTAGCTACACCGCAGCGACCTAGCCGACCAGTTTCTCCGGTCGGCACCGCGCCCGTGGTCCCTGCAAACCTGGTCGGAAAAACCTTCAGTGCGCCTAAAGTAGGGAATCTGTCGCTCAATACGGGCTTTAGTGGCGATGGCCAGTTGGATATACAAGCGGTGAAGCGATTTGAACCGGTATACCCTTCAGAAGCTATATCGCAGTTAATTGAAGGATATGTGGTGTTGGAGTTTACTATTTCTGAGAAGGGTGTCGTTTCTGACGTATTAGTGTTGGAGGCCGAACCCAAAGGGGTGTTTGAGTCAGAAGCGGTTGCAGCGATTAAAAAGTGGGTCTTTACCCCTAAGAAAATTGCCGGAAAAGCCGTTGATTCACGAGCTAGGCAGCGTGTGGAGTTTGGATTTGTTGATGGTTAGGTTGGTCGCTCTAATTTACTTTATTTTTATTGGCCAATGTACTTTTGCTTTGGCCAAGCTAACTCCTGCTGAGCAGGATTGGGTGAATAACCAAATCCATTACGCTAATCAACTGCTCGAACAGGAGAAATACCCAAATGCCGAAAAGGTGTTGAGGCAGCTATATCCGATAGTCTCTAGCAGTAAGACGGCTACTAGCAATAATAGAGTACTAGGCTCGACCGCTTTTCTAATGGGACGCTTGGCATACCATCAGCAACAGTTCGAGCGTGCCGTCGAATATCTGGCTGTGGCTCGGAAGCATCTGCAAGGAGCTGAGCAAGCGAAGGCTGATACCTTGTTGGGCAGTATTTATATGGCTCAAGGACAGCTAAGTAAAGCACTCCCTTTATTGCCGCAGCCAAGCCATTTTGACGGCTGGCTGCAACGGGCGGAGATATTGGCCTCGTTAAAACTGTTTGAGCAAGCCGCACTGGCGATGGAGCAGGCATTCAGATTTAATCCAAAACCAGCTGAAGCAACCCAGGAATTCGCGCTATCGCTTTATTGGCAGCTGCCTGATAAATCCAAAGCGATTCGCTTACTCAAGCAAATTACCGCACGTTCTCTCGAGCCGAAATATTGGAACTATTTGCTCCAGTTGTACCAACAGCAAGGCGAGCCTAAAAAGGTGCTGGCAACGCTCGAACTGGCTTATCGCAAAGGCCTATGGCATGACCATGCTGGGTTAGTGCGCTTGGTCGACACCTATCATTATCAAGGGCAGCCCTATATCGGTGCGAAGTATCTAGAAACCTGGCTTGACACCGGGAAACTGCCAGACAAGTCAGAATATTGGCTGAAGTTGGCTAAGTTGTGGCTGGCAGCCAAAGAGGATGATGCTGCAATTGCTGCTTATACACGCTTGGCGCAATTAACCGGAGATAGTCAGTGGCACGTTCAGGTTGCTTCGATTTCGATGGTGCATCAACGCTGGGACAAAGCGCAAGCAAGCTTAGAACGAGCGTTGGATAAGGCGCAGAGCAAGGGGCCGATTTATTTAATGCTTGGTGAGGTTGCCTTTGAAAGCGGTCAGCTAGATCAAGCTCGCCGGTGGTTCAATCAGGCAGTGCAACAACCTGAAAGCCAATCGTCAGCGAAAGAGTGGTTGGCATTTCTCTCCGAAAACGAATCCTCCCCTTAACCAACGAAGAAAGAGGCATAAGAAAATGATGAAACGTTTTGCGATGACTATGGCGCTAGTAAGCCTTGTTGCTGGCTGTGGTAGCCAAGCTGTGAAAGTGGGATACATGCATCAAGCGGAACAGTTGCCAGCTTATAAGCAAGCAACGGTGCGCGGTGATAGTCGCATATTTATAGCAGCCGCAGGCAAGGAGGTTTTCAGCTCCAACTGGCGTGATGCGCCGCATCAAGTTGTTCTTACGCCAGGCAAACACCGGTTGGATGTCCATTTTTTTGAAGGGAAATACTATGCCAATGAAAATGTGTTTGTGGATGTTGAAGCCGGTTATCAATATGAGCTGACCTATGACAGTGACTTCTCTACGTGGGTACAGTTCTATGTCAATGAAAAGTAAATCGTCGCAGCTCGTTGTGGTGTGACTGGCTCCCGAGAATTACAGCGCCTGTCGCTAAATACCGGATTCCGTTTGCTGTGTAGCGGCCATTTTTATGGTAGAATCGCGCAGTTTTAAATGGCCGTTTTACGCCTAAATGGCAAAAACGACGACAAAAGCTGGGAATTAGCGAGAGTTATACGGGAATATGGGCGAATTAGCTAAAGAAGTTTTACCGATAAATATAGAAGAGGAACTTAAAACCTCTTATCTCGATTACGCCATGAGCGTTATCGTTGGCAGGGCCTTACCGGATGTTCGGGACGGCTTGAAGCCGGTGCATCGTCGCGTATTGTTTGCGATGGACGAGCTGGGCAATGCCTGGAATAAGCCTTACAAAAAGTCGGCGCGTATCGTCGGGGATGTTATCGGTAAATACCACCCGCACGGTGACTCGGCTGTCTACGATACCATTGTCCGTATGGCGCAACCTTTTTCATTGCGCTACCCGCTTATTGACGGCCAGGGGAACTTTGGTTCGGTAGATGGCGATGCGGCAGCCGCCATGCGTTATACTGAAATTCGCATGGCTAAAATTGCCACCGAGCTACTTAAAGATCTCGAAAAAGAAACCGTTGATTGGGTGCCTAACTATGATGGCACCGAGCAAGTCCCATCTGTCTTACCCACGACTATCCCTAATATTCTGGTGAACGGTGCATCAGGCATCGCTGTTGGTATGGCGACCAATATTCCGCCGCATAACTTGGTTGAAGTGGTCAATGGTTGCTTGGCTGTTATTGATAACGATGACATCAGCGTCGATGAACTGATGGAAATCATCCCCGGCCCCGATTTCCCAACCGCTGGTATCATCAATGGCCGCGCCGGTATTCTCGAAGCATACCGAACAGGTCGCGGACGAATTTATGTTCGCGCCCGTCATCATATCGAAACCGATGAGAAATCAAGTAAAGACAGCATTATTGTCACGGAGCTGCCTTATCAGGTAAACAAAGCCCGCCTGATTGAGAAAATTGCTGAGCTGGTTAAAGACAAAAAGATCGAAGGTATCACTGAGCTGCGTGATGAGTCTGACAAAGATGGCATGCGCATGGTCATCGAGTTACGTCGTGGTGAAGTCCCTGACGTTATTCTCAACAATCTCTATGCTCAATCTCAGATGCAAACTGTATTTGGGATTAACATGGTGGCGCTTGAAGATGGTCAGCCTAAGCTATTTAATTTGAAGGATATTCTTGCCTCCTTTATTCGCCATCGACGTGAAGTTGTTACCCGCCGCAGTATCTATGAATTACGTAAAGCGCGTGAAAAAGCCCATGTGTTGGAAGGTTTAGCTATTGCACTGGCAAACATCGATCCGATCATCGAGCTTATTCGCCGTTCGCCCACACCAGCTGAAGCGAAAGAAAAGCTGGTTGCACAGGGCTGGGAACTGGGTAATGTTGCGGCCATGCTGGAGCGAGCCGGTGTTGATGCCGCTAGGCCGGACGATTTACCTGAGGAATATGGCGTTCGCGATAACCAGTACTATTTATCGCCAGTTCAGGCTCAGGCCATTTTGGATCTTCGCTTACATAAATTGACAGGTTTGGAGCATGAGAAGATCCTGGGTGAATACAAAGATCTGATTGCCCAGATCGAAGAGTTATTAGATATATTGGGCGATCCTGCACGTTTAATGTTGGAAATACGTGGTGAGTTTGAAGCGCTGGTACAAAACTTTGGTGATGAAAGACGTACTGAAATTGTTGCCGCTCAACATGATCTGTGTATGGAAGATCTGATTACTGAAGAAGATATGGTTGTGACCTTTTCTCATCAAGGATACGCCAAGATCCAACCACTGGCGGACTACGAAGCTCAGCGCCGTGGTGGACGTGGTAAATCGGCGGCAGCGACCAAAGATGAAGATTTTATTGAACGGATAGCCGTTGCCAGTACACATGATACTTTGTTGTGTTTTTCTAGTATTGGCAAGGTCTATTGGACGAAGGTTTATCAGCTGCCACAGGCAGGGCGTCAAGCGCGCGGCAAACCAATCAACAATATATTACCTTTGGTTGAAGGCGAGAAAATCAGTGCTATCTTGCCTATCCGCGAATACCTTGAAGATCAGTTCGTCTTAATGGCAACCTCAAAAGGTACGGTCAAGAAAACCGCTCTCAGTGATTTCTCTCGTCCTCGTTCATCAGGCATCATCGCCGTTGACTTGGTCGAAGACGACAAGCTTATCGGCGTACAACTGACGGATGGTACCAAGGATGTAATGTTGTTTACCGATGCGGGCAAGGTCATTCGCTTCAGTGAAGAGCATGTTCGCGTCATGGGAAGAACGGCGCGAGGGGTTCGCGGTATCCGCTTGAGCGAAGAACAAAATGTTATCTCGCTTATTATTCCAGAAAATGACGCCTACATTCTTACTGCCACTGAAAACGGCTTTGGTAAACGAACTCGTGTTGAAGAGTATCCGACCCATGGCCGTGGTGGGCAAGGTGTGCGTTCAATTCAGGTAACCGACCGTAATGGATTGGTGGTAGGGGCTATTCTGGTAGTGGATGGCGATGAATTGATGTTAATCAGTAATGCCGGAACCCTGGTTCGAACTCGTTCAGATGAAGTGTCGGTTGTTGGACGAAATACCCAAGGCGTGCGGCTTATTCGAGTTGCAGAAGAAGAGCAGCTGATTTCACTGGCACGGATTGAAGAGCTTACCTCGGAAGACGATAGCGAAGGCGACGATTCTGTTGGCGGCGAAGGGACTGATGAAAGTAGCGAGCCAGAAGGGGAATAAGGGTGAGTGTTTATAATTTTTGCCCTGGCCCGGCAGCACTACCGCGAGAGGTGATGCTCCAGGCCCAACAAGAGCTGCTCAATTGGAATAACATGCAGATTTCCGTGATGGAAATAAGTCATCGCAGCCCTGAATATATCGAAATGGCTGCGCAAGCGGAGCAAGACCTGCGCGACTTAATGGCCATTCCCGATAACTATCATGTATTGTTTCTCCAAGGTGGCGCGACCATGCAGTTCGCGTCCGTACCGCTGAATTTGATGGGGAAATGTGCCAAGGCCGACTATTTGAATACTGGTCACTGGTCGGAAAAGGCCGTTGCTGAAGGCGGAAAATACGGTCAAGTCACCGATATTAACGCGCTTTATTCCGTTGATGGCAAAGTTGATATTCGTCCCTTGGAGCAGCTTCAACCTCAAGGTCGACGTCTTGGTGAAGGTTGTGCCTATGTTCACTATACGCCCAATGAAACCATTGAGGGGATTGAGTATTCATTTATTCCAGAGGCCCAGGCACCGTTAGTCGCCGATATGTCTTCGACGATTTTATCACGGCCTATTGATGTTTCTCAGTTTGGTATTATTTATGCGGGGGCTCAGAAGAATATCGGCCCTTCTGGTCTGACCGTGGTTATTGTGCGTGATGATCTGGTTAATCAGGTGCAGCCTAGTGCTCCTTCTTTATTGCAATATCGTGCTCAGATTGAGCGTGACTCCATGTTGAATACGCCACCTACTTTTGGCTGGTATCTTGCTGGACTGGTATTCAAATGGCTTAAGAAGCAGGGCGGTGTTGAGGCATTTGCTACGCTAAACCAGAAAAAAGCTGATGTACTTTATCAGTGTATCGATGCATCCGACTTCTACCATAACCCCGTTGCCACCTCGGCTCGTTCGTGGATGAATATTCCGTTCACTTTGGCCAATCCTGAGCTTGACAAAAGGTTTCTGGAGAAGTCCAGAGAAGCGGGACTGCTTGCCTTAAAAGGGCATCGTGCCGTTGGTGGGATGCGGGCGAGTATATATAATGCGATGCCCTATGAAGGGGTAGTCGCACTTGTCGAATTTATGAAAGAGTTTGAGAAAAACTATGGATAATCAGCCAGTAACGCTCGACAGTTTGCGTGTAAAGATTGATCAGCTCGATCAATCTATTCTAGATCTCATCAGTCAACGGGCTCGCTGTGCTCAGCAAGTGGCTGAGGTGAAAAAAGAGCAGGGTGGTCCTTTAGTTTATTATCGTCCTGAGCGAGAGGCTCAGGTTTTGCGTAAAATAAAAGAAGCCAATAAAGGACCATTAGCCGACGAGGATATGGCACGGCTATTTCGAGAAATCATGTCCGCCTGTCTGGCATTGGAAGAGCCCGTCAAGGTGGCTTTTCTTGGGCCTGAAGGAACCCATACTCAAAGGGCTGTATTAAAACATTTTGGTCAGGCTGCGGTGTGCTTACCCCAGATTTCCATCGCCGAAGTATTTCGTGAAGTTGAATCAGGACAGGCTCAATTTGGCTTGGTTCCTGTTGAAAACTCTACCGAAGGCGTTGTTAACCATACGTTAGATAGCTTTGTTAAATCCAATTTGCGAATTTGCGGTGAAGTGGAGCTGCGTATCCATAATCATTTGCTGGCCCATCCAGATACAGATCCGGAGAACATAACGCGGATCTATTCACATCAACAGCCTTTAGCCCAGTGCCGCCATTGGCTTGATACCCACTATCTGCATTCAGAAAGGGCTGCTGTCAGCAGTACTTCAGAAGCTGCCAAGCGCGCCGCAAATGAGATTGGTAATGCTGCAATCGCTAGTGAAATGGCGGCACAAATTTATGATTTAAAAACCATTGCGTCCAATATTGAGGACGAACCGGACAATACCACACGCTTTTTAGTTATAGGGCACTATGCTCCACCGCCCAGCGGTGAGGATAAAACCTCGCTAATGGTGTCAACGGCCAACAAGCCTGGTGCATTGCATTACTTATTGGAGCCGTTTGCCAAAAGTGACGTATCAATGAGTCGTATCGAGTCGCGACCATCGCGAAATGGTATGTGGGACTATGTATTTTTTATTGATATTGAGGGGCATCAGGATGATGCTGCAATTCAGCAGGTACTTACCGAGTTGAATCAAAATACATCGATAATGAAAGTGCTGGGTTCATACCCGCGCGCTGTTCTATAAACCAAGCTGGAGAGCAATAGTGACTAATAAGTTTGCATTATTGGCCAGAAAGGGCGTTCAAGAGCTCACTCCTTATCAGCCAGGTAAGCCGGTGGAAGAGTTGGAGCGTGAACTAGGCATTACCGGTAGTTTAAAGCTGGCGAGTAATGAGAACCCGCTGGGGTGTAGTGACAAGGTACGTGAATACTTGGCTAGTGGTAACTATGAACCTGCCATCTACCCAGATGCTAACGGCTTCTACCTGAAAGAAAAAATTGCTGAACGCCTTGGTGTGACGATTCCGCAAGTGACCTTGGGGAATGGTTCGAATGATGTACTGGATATTTTGGCGCGCGTTTTTGCAGGTCCTGGCGATGAGGTGGTTTATTCGCAATATGGCTTTCTGGTCTACCCGATTGTGACCAAGGCAGTGGGTGCCATCGGCATTGAAGTCCCTGCCAAGCAGTATGGTCACGACCTAGTTGCTATGGCTGATGCTATATCTGCGCGAACCAAATTGGTTTTTATTGCCAACCCAAACAATCCTACCGGTACTTGGATTACCCAGTCTGAGTTGCAGGTGTTTCTTGACCGTGTTCCGCCAAGTGTGATTGTCGTTGTTGATGAGGCGTATGTAGAGTATGTCAATGTACCCGATTACCCTGATGCTTTGGCATTATCCGCTCGCTATCCCAATCTGGTCATTACTCGCACTTTTTCAAAAGCCTATGGATTGGCCGGGCTAAGGATCGGCTTTAGTGTTAGCCATCCCGACATAGCTGATTTAATGAATCGCGTACGTCAACCATTCAATAACAGTTGTCTGGCTCTCAAAGCCGCTGAAATCGCGCTGAATGATCAAGAATTTATCGAGCGTAGTGTTGAAACAAATAAAGCCGGATATTTGCAAATAACTCAGTGTTTGGATAGGTTAGGCGTTGACTATGTTCCGTCTCAGGGCAATTTCGTTTTGATACGTGTTGGCAGTCAATCAGATGAGTTATATCAGCAGTGGTTGGAGCAGGGCGTTATCGTTCGTCCGGTTGCCAACTATGGTTTGGTCGGGTTTTTACGCGTGTCTATCGCAACGGAAGAGCAAAATCAGCGTTTGATTGATTTGCTGGGGGCATGGCGTGCCGATTAAGCGCCTGTGTATTATTGGACTGGGCTTGATCGGGGGGTCAGTGGCTATGGCCGCGCGAGCGGCTGGGATTTGTCAGCAGATCGATGCTCTTGATTGTGATGAACCCGCGATAGCCTACGCCTTGGAGCATGGGATTATTGATACTCAAGCTTCCGGCCTGGAGGAATTGGTGTCGGCTGATACACTGGTTGTGATTGCAACGCCTGTATCGCTAATCGCAGATATGGTGGCCAAGCTTTGGCATCAAGCGCAAAGCAAGGGCTTGTCGTCATTTTATATCACCGATGTTGGTAGCGTTAAACGAAGTGCTATTGAACTGGTACGCGCTGAAATCGGCTTATCTCCATCAGGGTTTATACCTGCTCATCCCATTGCAGGCTCCGAGAAGAATGGCGTTGAACATGCACAGGTAGATTTACTTAAAAACAAAAAGGTCATTTTGACGCCAACCGATGAGAGTGCCGGTGAGGCTGTCGATCTTGTTACTGAATTTTGGCAGGCAATGGGGGCTAAAACTGAGCAAATGTCGGCGCTACTTCATGATGAAATATACGCTGCCACCAGTCATCTGCCACATATATTATCTTTTGCTTATGTCCAGCAAATGCATGAAATGAACCGGCGCTGTCCTGTCTTCGACAATGTTGGCAGCGGCTTTCGTGACTTTACCCGTATTGCCGCAAGTGAGCCAGCTGTTTGGTCTGACATTCTGTTGTCGAATAAGGATGTCATACTGCCTCTGATAGAAGACAATATTGAACACCTAAAACATATTACATCACTTATAAGTACGGGCAATAATACTGCCCTGATCGACTATTTGGCGGTTGTTCGTGATATCCGCCAACAAATAAACGGTAAATAACATGTCTGAACAGAAAAATGTAATCTTCCGCGCACGCGGTACCAGTGCTCTTCAGGGAGAAATTCGTGTACCTGGTGACAAATCGATTTCACACCGTTCCATCATGCTGGGGTCTTTGGCAGAGGGCGTTACCGAGGTTACTGGGTTTCTAGAGGGAGAAGACAGCCTGTCGACGTTAAAAGCGTTTCAAGCCATGGGGGTTAACATTGAAGGGCCTAGCAATGGCAAGGTTACCATCGAAGGCGTTGGCTTGCATGGACTAAAACAACCTGAAAGCGATCTGTATTTAGGTAATTCAGGAACATCTATGCGATTGATGTCTGGTATTTTGGCCGGACAAACATTTGATTGCCGCCTAACTGGCGACTCTTCTCTTAGTGGACGTCCCATGGCTCGCGTTACCGATCCGCTAGCTCAAATGGGCGCGGAAATTAATACCGCAGATAAAGGACGCCCACCCTTAGAAATTAAAGGAAAAGGGAAGCTCAAAGGTATACATTACGATATGCCGATAGCCAGTGCTCAGGTTAAGTCGTGCATGTTGCTGGCCGGTTTGTATGCCGAAGGTGAGACCTCGGTAACAGAGCCTGCTCCTACCCGTGATCATACCGAAAGAATGCTGGCTGGATTTGGCTATGAAGTGCTTCGCGATGGCAGCCGAGTATCACTAAAGAGCGGTGGAAAGCTGACGGCTACAAAAATTGATGTACCTTCCGATATCTCATCGGCAGCCTTTTTTATGGTCGCCGCTTCCATCGCCCCTGAAGCCGATGTCACACTGAAGCATGTTGGCATCAACCCGACGCGCATCGGTGTAATCAATATATTAAAACAAATGGGAGCCGATATCTCGCTAGCCAACGAGCAAACCATAGGCGGTGAGCCAGTAGCGGATATACGTGTCCGCTCTGCTGAATTAAAAGGTATTGAGATACCGCAAGATCAAGTTCCTTTGGCTATCGATGAGTTTCCAGTGCTGTTTGTGGCCGCTGCGTCTGCTGAAGGACGCACGATATTACGCGGCGCAGAAGAATTGCGAGTGAAAGAAAGTGACCGTATTCAAGTGATGGCGGATGGCCTCGAAGTTTTGGGTGCTAAGCTGGAAGTGCTGGATGACGGTATAATTATTGATGGAGGTGCTCCCCTGACAGGCGGTGTGGTGCATAGTCATGAAGATCATCGAATCGCCATGTCGTTCAGTGTTGCGTCGCTGATTACCGAAGGCGAAGTTGAAATTCATGATGCGAATAATGTAAAAACCTCGTTCCCCAATTTTGTTGATCTAATGGCTAGCATTGGTCTAAACATACAGGTAGAAGGGGAATAGTTGTTGTGACTAATATTCCTGTAGTGACTATTGATGGGCCAAGTGGCGTGGGGAAGGGGACGCTAGCTAGCATGCTAGCCGACGATTTGGGCTGGCATGTTCTGGATAGTGGTGCTCTGTATCGCGTGCTGGGTCTAGCCGCACAACATCATAAGGTTCCGTTAGATAGCGTCGAAGCTTTAACCCCTCTGGCTGCCCACCTTGATGTCACCTTTGATTATCATGCTAACGGCGATAATCATATTATTCTTGAAGGTGAGAATGTTACCAATGACATTCGCACGGAATCGGCTGGTAGCGCCGCATCATTGGTTGCTTCCATCCCCGCGGTTCGTGATGCTTTGCTAGAACGGCAGCGCGCTTTTCTGTCTGAGCCTGGTCTCGTTGCTGATGGACGAGATATGGGCACCGTTGTGTTTCCTGATGCCCCTTTGAAGATATTTCTTAATGCGTCTGCAAAAGCCCGCGCTGAACGTCGTTTCCGTCAGTTGAATGAGATGGGCAAAGATGTTAGCATGGAGCGCCTCTTGGAGGAGATAAATGCGCGTGATGAGCGTGATCGTAATCGTCCTGTAGCGCCCTTAGTGGCGGCCCAAGATGCATTAACCCTCGATACGACGGGACTGACAATCGAACAAGTCTTTAGCTGGGCCCAGGCCAAGGCTAGAGAGGCTTTTGCTTAGCTGTTGTTTCGTGTGTCGATTAATCGTGGCCCTGTATATGCAGGGCTTTATTTTTAACTAACTAACCGTACACGCTTTTTAGGTGTGATACGTTATCTAGCGTTGGCCTTCGGGTCAGATTGGGATTTTTAATATGAGCGAGAATTTCGCACAACTGTTTGAAGAAAGTTTACAAGAACTGGAAATGACACCAGGTTCCATCATTAAAGGAACCGTTGTTGATATTCAACAAGATTTCGTTGTGGTTTACGCCGGGCTGAAGTCTGAAGGTATCATTTCAAAAGACCAGTTCATCAGTGAAGCGGGTGAATTAGAAGTTGAAATTGGCGACGTTGTAGACGTTGCTCTAGACTCTCTTGAAGATGGCTTCGGTGATACACAACTTTCTAGAGAGAAAGCCAAACGCGCTGAAGTTTGGGCCGATCTTGAAAAATCTTACGAAGAGAAAGAGTCTATTATTGGTGTTATCAGCGGTAAAGTTAAAGGTGGCTTCACTGTTGATATCAAAAACATCCGTGCATTCCTGCCTGGATCACTGGTTGATGTTCGCCCGATTAAAGATGCTAGCCACTTAGAAGGCAAGGATCTTGAGTTCAAAGTTATTAAACTTGATATCAAACGTAACAATGTTGTTGTTTCTCGTCGTTCTGTTATCGAAGAAGAAAACAGTGCAGACCGTGATGCACTTCTTGCTAAGTTGGAAGAAGGCCAGTCTGTTAAAGGTATCGTTAAGAACCTTACAGAGTACGGTGCATTTGTTGACTTGGGTGGTGTTGATGGCCTGTTGCACATCACTGATATGGCATGGAAACGTGTTAAACATCCAAGCGAAGTGGTTAGCGTTGGTGACGAAATCGACGTTAAAGTTCTTAAGTTTGACAAAGATAAATCACGCGTATCTCTTGGCTTGAAACAGCTGGGTGATGATCCTTGGGGTGATATCGATAAGCGTTACCCAGAAGGTTCTCGTCTGCTTGGTCGTGTTACTAATATCACTGACTACGGTTGCTTTGTCGAAATCCAAGAAGGCGTTGAAGGTCTGGTTCACGTTTCTGAAATGGATTGGACAAATAAAAATGTTCATCCTTCTAAGATCGTTCAACTGGATGATGAAGTTGAAGTCATGGTTCTGGATATCGATGCAGAGCGCCGCCGCATTTCACTTGGCATAAAACAATGTAAAGTGAATCCTTGGGAAGAGTTTGCCGCTACACACAACAAAAATGATCGCGTTTCAGGCAAGATCAAATCTATTACTGATTTTGGTATCTTCATCGGTTTACCTGGTAACATCGATGGCCTTGTTCACTTATCTGATATCTCTTGGAATGCTCCAGGTGAAGAAGCTGTACGTGATTACAAGAAAGGTGATGAAGTCGAAGCGGTTGTTCTTTCTGTTGATGCTGAAAGAGAGCGTATTTCTCTTGGTATTAAGCAAATCGAGCAAGATCCATTCTCAACTTTCCTTGCAGAAACTACAAAAGGCTCTATTGTTAAAGGTAGCGTAAGTGAAGTTGATGCGAAAGGTGCTGTTATTGACCTTGGTGGCGGAGTAGAAGGCTATCTGCGTGCTTCTGAGTTAGCTCGTGAGCGAGTAGATGATGCAACTGCCCACTTGAACCAAGGCGATGAATTGGAAGCTAAATTCATCGGAGTTGACCGCCGTAATCGTGTTATCAACTTGTCTATCAAGGCAAAAGATGCCGCGGACGAAGCTGAAGCGTTAAACGATGTTAATCGTGCTAACGAAGAAGTCGCTTCGGCTGCACCAACAACGTTGGGTGATCTACTAAAAGCACAAATGGAAAGCAACGACTAGTATTGGCTTCCTTTGTGTAATTGATACCGTAGGGGGAGTGAAGTGACTAAATCCGAATTAATAGAGCGCATCGCTACAATGCAGCCAGATCTACAATTTAAAGATGTGGAGTCTGGTGTAAAGATGATATTAGACATGATGTCTGATTCATTGTCTCAGGGTGAGCGTATCGAAATTCGAGGGTTTGGAAGCTTCTCTCTCCACTATAGAGCACCCAGGGTTGGCCGCAATCCAAAGACTGGTGACTCGGTCACCTTGGATGCTAAATATGTACCTCACTTTAAACCCGGTAAAGAATTGAGAGAGCGGGTCAATTCGTTGTAGAATCGGGTTTATACGCTAACTACCCAGACTCAATCTCTATGCGCATTATTGCACTTGTCGCTGCCACTGTCATTTTGGTATGCGTGGCTATGCTTTTCGCCCTAAATAACATGCAGGTAGTCGCTGTCGATCTCATTGTGGTCCGCAGTGAAATGCCAGTAGCTTACGTGGTTGCAGGGGCTGTTTTCCTTGGTCTTATTCTTGGCGTATTACTGACTTTCTTTCTCTACCTGAAAGTGCATTGGCAGTTAATGCGAGCAAAACAGCAGAATAAACACTTAAGCAAGCGTCTGGCATCATCCGGCGTTGCGCTAAAATCCTAAAATGCCGGGCATATCTTCCGTTGTAATGGCCATTACCGGTGCTGGCTTTGGCTGGTTGATCGGACGGATAACTAAAAAGACGGATTTTTCCCAACCCTCTGAACAATGTGTCTCATTTTATCGTGAAATGAGCCAGCTCGATGGCGAGGCGTCAGATAAAGCTGTTGCTATATTAGAGCGTCTTATCGAGCAAGACAGCTCGACCATTGATGCATCGCTTAGCCTGGCTGCCTTATTCCGGCGCAAGGGCGAAATCGATAAAGCCATTGCGCTACATCAGAAAGTGCTAGCTCATCAATCTTTATCCGGTGAGCTGAAGAACCAGGTCTTATATCAGCTAGGCCAAGACTATCTAGCTGCTGGCTTGCTCTGTCGAGCTGAAAATATTTTTGAAGAATTAAAAAAACACAATGAGATAGGCTCCCAATCCACCGAGCAACTACTGACGATTTATAAAAAGACCGCCGAATGGGAAAAGGCGATAGCGTTGCTCTGTGGCAAAGGGCAAAAAAAAGCCGATTTGGAGCGATTAAATTCGCTGGCTCACTGTTATTGCGAAATGGCTGACCAAAGCCTAGCCAAAGGCGAAATACATGCAGCTATCAAACTCTACACACAGGCGAACAAAGCTGTCTCAAAACATACGCGAGCAGAGCTGGGTTTGGCTAAGTGTTTATTGCTTACACGGCAATATGGCGAGTCAGAGCAATATGTTGAGCATATTGTAGAAACCAATAGAGAGCGTATTGATGAGGCTTTACGCATATTGGAGGATATTTATAGAGCGCAAGATAATGGCGACGGTTTTCTACAAAAGCTTGAAGAACTTCTAAACCAGAGCAGTTCTGTTGACTTGGTTGAGTTCTATTGTGATGCATTAATTGCTCGAAATAAACATAGCGCTCTAAGTGCCTTTTTAGTTCCGCGTCTTGACGCGTCTGCTGACATCAGGCTGTATTTAAAGTGGTTTGAGAGCTTGCCTGATAAAGACGCCGTGCTGGGCCACTTGCACTATAAGCTCATATCTATGAATGAAGAAAGCAGAGTATACCTGTGTTCCAACTGTGGATTAAAAACTCATATGTTGTCTTGGAAATGCCCAGGCTGTGAACAGTGGGAAACACTTAACCAGGTATCAGGTATTTAGCAAATAAACTGAGGGTAGGCGCGAAAGGCGCTAAATATATAATGGCAAAACAAGTTATCGTCGCACTCGACTTTTCTGACAAATACCAAGCAGAGGCTTTGGTTGACCGGCTGGATCCGAAAAAGTGTCGCCTTAAGGTGGGTAAGGAAATGTTCACTTTATTTGGCCCTGATTGGGTTAGGGCACTCAGTCAACGAGGATTTGACGTATTTTTGGATTTAAAATTTCACGATATACCTAATACTGTTGCCCAGGCTTGCCTTGCCGCTGCAGACTTAGGTGTATGGATGTTGAATGTACACGCAAGCGGTGGGCCGGTGATGATGGAAAAGGCGGCGATTGCGCTGCAGCAGTCTCATGGAGATAGCCGTCCATTACTTACAGCGGTAACGGTATTGACCAGTATGGATGAGCAACAACTGGCAAGCATTGGCATTGCGCGCTCGGTCGATGAGCAAGTATTAGCGTTAGCCAAATTGAGTCAACAGTCTGGTTTGGATGGTGTTGTGTGTT
>CESG01130894.1_pt1 | contig 16465 bp, 15 predicted proteins | sample 531121 | NCBI WGS metagenome assembly CESG01 (sample SAMEA2621287, study PRJEB7988) | marine metagenome | biome: marine biome (ENVO:00000447); feature: mesopelagic zone (ENVO:00000213); material: "saline water (ENVO:00002010), including plankton (ENVO:xxxxxxxx)" | depth 800 m
GGTTGGAAGAGGGCCACTTGCTGGTCCTGTTTCTATTGGAATTGTGTGGATCAAAAAAGATCTTGATCTTAAGGAGAAATACCCAACACTTAATGATTCAAAAAAGCTTTCTGAAAAGAAACGGGAAGAGATCTATGAGTTGGCAAAAAAAGACAACAACATTTCATATATTGTTGTGAGTAATGCAGCAAAAATTATAGATGAGAAGGGAATTGAGTTTGCAATTAGAGATGCAATTGCTAGAGGGTGTAAAAAACTTCCCGAAGGTACCTTTATATACTTAGATGGAAGGCTTAAGGCTCCAGATAATTTTAAACAAGAGACAGTTGTGGGAGGAGATGCAAAAATTCCAGCAATTTCCTTAGCCTCTATCATGGCGAAGGTAGAGCGGGATAGATATATGAAGAAAATATCAGAGGACTATCCTCAATACGGTCTCCATAAGCATAAGGGGTATGGAACAAAAGTTCACATGGAGGCGATTGTGGAATATGGCTTTTGTGAATTTCATAGGGAGAGTTTTTGTGGTAGGTTGATTTCAGGTAATTAAGGAGTCACCAAATGGTATGTCTCAGCATTTTCCAGATTGTTGTGGGAAGCATTGCTCTTATCGCCGTTGTTTTGATTGGCTGGGGTATTTCAGGAGCTGTGGTTCCTAATGAAGATGATATGGATGCTCCGTAAATGGAACTCTTTTGGATTGGTTTTTTTCTTATGATTGCTGGCGTTGTTGTGTTAGGTATTTTGCCTGAGCTCATCAAAATAAAGCCGGCAAATCGAGTGTTCTTTTATATAGGAGGCTTCATAATTGGACTTATGGGAGCCCTTCTTGCGGCCTATGCTGCACTTGATGAATGGCCCGCTGCTTTGTAGCGGGCTTTCACTTGCCTTTTTATGTATATATGAGTATAGTGCTAGCCACATATGAGTTCACGAATGAAAATCACGCGAGGAAAGACGGGAAGCCGTCGAAGTCACCACGGCCTTACAGCGCCGCGTCTTTCGCATGACAAAGAGACTGACTCAACTCACAAGCGACACCATGTAGACCTTGAGACAGGAATGTACCGAGGGAAGCAGGTTTTTGAACCTAAGGTGAAAACTCCAAAGGTGGAAGAGGTTGTAGAGGAAGCGGTAGAGAAAATTGAGGAGGTAGCAGAGGAAGTAAAAGAGGAGGTAAAGGAAATCGGAGAGGAGATTAAAGAAGATATTGAAGAGGTAGTCGAAGCAGTTACAGAGGAGAAGGAAGAAAAGAAAGAGGAAGAGAAATAAACAGAAAACAAAAAGTCTCGCTTGTGCGGGACTTTTTGTATGCTACTTTTAACTCACGTTCTTTTATATGGCGAACCGACACCTTGCGCGATCAATTGTTCTTCAAACCCTCTTTGAGTGGGATTCTGTTGAAGGAGAAAAAGGAAATGCAAAAGAAATTTATGATCGAAATGTAGAGGAGTTTGCATCTGATAGTCGAGACGACAGGTTTATGCAAGAGCTTCTAGACGGAGTGCTCGCCAAACAAAAAGATATTGACCTCATTATAGTAAAAGCAGCACCTGATTGGCCGCTTGAGAAGATTTCAACCGTAGATCGGAATATTTTACGTATTGGACTATTTGAACTTCTCTTTGGAGATAGGGACCAAGTACCTGCAAAGGTGGCCATCAATGAAGCTATCGAGCTTGCAAAGACATTTGGAGGAGATAGTAGTGGACGATTTATAAATGGAGTACTTGGTGCTGTATATAAAGAAATTGGAGAGCCAGGGAAAAATGACACAGGAAAAGGGAAGAGTGTAAAAGAGTTGCCAATTGAGAAGTATGGAGGAGCTGTTGTATATGCTGAGCATGAAGGGCAGACATACCTTGCTCTTGTACATGATATTTTTGGACACTGGACATTGTCTAAGGGACACATTCAGGATGATCCAAGCACGGAAGAGGGTGTAAAGAGAGTAATAAAGGAGGAATTGGATCTTGATGTGGTGGTAGAAGAGCAGGTTGGAGAGAATGAATATGTAGCAAGTCATCCTGAAAAAGGGAAGACAAAGAAGGTTGGAAAATATCATTTAGCAAAAGCTGATTTTGCCCCGCTAACGCTAAAGAAGTCAGGAGGATTGGATGATGCAAAGTGGTTTAAATTGCAGGATATCCTTGAGCTCAATTTCTATCGTGATATGCTCCCTGTGGTAACTACTGCCGTGCAGAAGCTTGCCGCTAAGAAAGATTCATGAGCACAGTCAAAGATTTTCAAAATAAATTAGGAGTCACATTCTCTGATATTTCGCTATTAGAAACGGCGCTAACGCACCGGTCATTTTTGAATGAGAATAAATCAGACGGGCTTCAGCACAATGAACGTCTCGAATTTTTGGGAGACGCGGTACTTGAACTTGCCACAACAGACAGACTTTTTAAGAATTATCCAAAAGCTCCAGAGGGAGAGCTAACTGCCTATAGAGCAGCACTTGTGAATACACTTTCACTCGCCGCTATTTCAGAGGAGCTTGAACTTAATAAATATATTCGACTCTCAAAGGGAGAGGCAAAGGACACAGGGCGCGCTCGGCAGTTTATTCTTGCAAATGCAGTAGAGGCAATTATTGGAGCTCTATACTTAGATCAGGGGTATGAAGCAGCTGAGAAGTTTATCGCTACATATTTTTACCCAAAACTCGATGAGGTTATTGAAAAGAGGCTCTGGCAGGATGCCAAGAGTGCTTTTCAGGAGAAGTCACAGGAGAGGGTTGGAATTACACCTCAGTACAATGTAATTAGTGAGGAGGGGCCAGACCATGATAAGACATTTACCGTTGCAGTAGTACTTGGAGATGATGAGGTAGCACAAGGAACAGGGCTTTCAAAACAAGAGGCAGAGCAGACTGCAGCACGTGCTGGACTTGATTCGAAGGGTTGGTAAAAATGATATAGTAAAAATAATGAAAAAAGGTTTTACTCTCATCGAACTTCTTGTCGTTGTAGCAATTATCGGAATGCTTTCTTCTATTGTGCTTTCGTCTTTAAATCAGGCGCGAGGAAATGCACGTGACGCGCGGCGCCTAGAAGACTTGCGACAATTACAGACTGCTTTTGAGCTTTACTACAACGTAAACGGTTTTTACCCAAGAGAATCTGCAGGTGCAAATGGGTTGATTGGGGAAGGTGCAGGGTTAGATGCGATGCTTGCTCCATATATGTCTGAGATACCAGTAGATCCGCTTGGTCCTGGAAATAGTACCTATAATTATTATTATGATGGACGGCAAATTTGTGACAGTACAGTCATTGCAGTTATTTTTGCTAGGAATATGGAGAATCAAGCTGGAAATGGTCCAAGTATTTGCAGCTCTTGGGGTGGAGAAGGGGGCGCAGGAGGTGCAAATGCACATCATATTTACATAGGGCCAAGTTCTGGGTAAGTAATGTTAGAATATTCCAATGCAGCTAAAGGCGCTGGAGCTAACAGGATTTAAGTCGTTTGGTAAGAAAACGACTCTTTCTTTTACTAAGCCAATTACATCTATTGTAGGACCCAATGGGTCAGGGAAAAGTAATGTAGCAGAGGCATTTCGCTTTGCATTAGGTGAGCAGTCTATTAAGTCTCTTCGAGGGAAAAGGGGAGAAGACCTTATCTTCTCGGGAAGTGCGCAAACTCCTCGAAGCAATAAGGCAAGTGTAAAAGTAACGTTTGATAATTCAAATAAACTTTTTAATGTAGATTTTCCAGAGGTAACAATTGAAAGGACGGTATTTCGTGACGGGGTAAATGAATACTCAATAAATGGATCAAAGGTTCGTCTAAAAGATGTGCACGAACTTTTGGCGCATGCCAACATTGGTCAAACAGGACATCACATAATCTCTCAAGGAGAGGCAGATCGAATTCTGTCTTCAAATGCGAAAGAGCGAAGGAGTATGATCGAAGAGGCTCTTGGGCTTCGTGTATATAAATATAAAAAAGAAGAAGCACAGAAGAAGCTAGCAAAGACAGAAGAGAATATAGGGAATGTAGAGTCTCTACGAAAAGAAATTGCACCGCACTTACGTTTCCTTAAGAAGCAGGTAGACAAGGTAGAGCGAGCAAAAGAACTCAAGGATGAGCTTGTTGGAGAGTATCAAGAGTATTTTGCACTTGAGGAAGCATGGCTCAAAGAAGAGGAGGGAAAGAATAAAGATGCTCTCAATGAGCCAGAGAAGCGTCTTGAAGAGATAGAGAAAGAAATCCAAGATCTTCCAGAAGATACTCCAGTAGATACTTCAGATTTCGATACAAAGATTCAAGAAAATGAATCTAAGCTTCGAGACCTTGAGGATGAGAGCCAGAATGCATTTCAGAAGCTATCTCGAATAGAAGGAGCTCTTGAGCTTACAAAAAAGAACCAAAGTACCGAAGAGAAAGTCTCAATTCATGCTGATACATTCTCTGAGTTTCGAAACAATGTACTTAAGGCAGGTGAAGAGGGAGAAAGAGCAGATTCATTTGGGGACATGAGAAAAGCGTTTGATGGTCTTTTGAATATTGTGCGCCCATTTGTAGATGCATATAAAACAGCAGAAGTAGAGACTGAGGATACAACAGAGCTTGAAGAAGAGTATGCACAGCTTAAAGAAGAGTATGAGAAGGCACGGTCTTCAGTACAGGAGATAAGGACAAGTATTTCAGAACTTCGTACAAAGAGAGAGGAGGTGCGAAATAAAACACAGGAGGGGCAGATAAAGCGTCTCGCACTTACTGCAGAGCAGGCAAAACTCATTGCGCTCACCACATCACACAAAGAGCGTGCAGAGCGTCTTCGGGTTGAGCGTGAAGAGTTTGAACGCGAGCATAGAGAGGCTCTTGCATTAATTGGAGAAGAGGCTGTTCGGTATGAAAAGACCAAAGCAAAAGATGAGGCACGAAGTGTACAGGAAGAGCGGAAGAGAAATATTCAGCGAATGAAGATTCGAGTCGAAGAGCTTGGCGGTGGTGGAGAGGAGGTTATGAAGGAGTTCTCTGAAGTGCAGCAAAGAGAAGAGTTTCTTGGAAAGGAGGTAGAAGATTTGCAAACTTCGGCAGAAGCTCTTAAGGAACTTATCGTAGAGCTTGAGAAAGAACTCACCTCTACCTTTAATGAAGGTCTTGTGGCGATCAATACTGCTTTCAATGAATTTTTCGTAACAATGTTTGGCGGAGGATCTGCACGTCTTGTTGCGGCAGATGCAAAAGACGAAGAAGAAGGAGTAGAAGATATTGGAATTGATGTATCCGTATCAGTTCCTGGAAAGCGTGTGAAGGGGCTCATGGCGCTTTCAGGTGGCGAGCGTGCTCTAACTTCTATTGCACTTATCTTTGCAATGAGTCAGGTGAACCCACCTCCTTTCCTTATTTTGGATGAGACAGACGCAGCACTTGATGAGGCAAATAGTAAGCGTTATGCAGATATGATTGAAAATCTTGCAAAGAGATCTCAGCTTATCCTTATTACCCACAACAGAGAGACCATGAGTCGAGCAGGAGTACTCTATGGAGTAACCATGATGGGAGATGGAATTAGTAAGCTCCTTTCTATCCAGTTTGAAGAGGCTGTACAGGTTGCGAAGTAGTGGTATATTCAAAGGAGTTGATCCAAACAGAAAGGGGCTTCCATGAATCTTGGAAATTATGGAAGATCACCGGGTGAGCTTGAAAGAGCTCGTGCGGAAGCTGCGGAGTTGATGCGTCGTCGACCTCCGCCAATAGAAAATGTTCGTACTGCGCGTGAGCGTCGTCGCGGACGAAACCCCGAAGATGGCCACTAGAGTCTGTCAGCAAAATAGAAAAGCCGCGTCCAAGGACGCGGCTTCTTTATTTTTTATCTTCTGCAAGAGCAAAGTCCAGAAGGCGATCAATAGTATTTACTTTAATTAGTCGCACACGAACAGTGTCTCCAAGCTGATATGTCTTTCCTTTATTTTGTCCAACAAGTCGATACTTGCTCTCTTCGTATGAGTAGAAGTCATCTCCCATGCTTCTAATAGACACAAGCCCTTCAGATCGAGTATCTTGTTCCTCTACAAAGATTCCTCGCTCCATTACACCTGTAATAATGGCATCAAATTCTTTTCCAACGAATTGTTCCATGAATTCAACCTGCTTTAGCTTGATTGAATCTCGCTCTGCTTCAGATGCTGAGATTTCTCTCTCAGTTGATTTAAGTGCATCCTCATCAATGCTTGCAATCTCAGCTTGAGAAAGTTTTCGTCCACTTGCGAATGCTTTTATCAACCTATGCGCTATAAGGTCTGGGTATCTTCGAATAGGGGAAGTAAAGTGAGAATAAAATTCAAACGCTAGTCCAAAGTGTCCAATATTCTTTGTGCTGTAGATAGCCTTGCTCATTGATCGAATAGCAGTTGTCTTTACAAGGTATTCCTCTGGAGTTCCCTCGATTTCTTTAAATAGAAGGTTAAGATCTTTCCCTGTAACACCTCCTTCCTTTTCTGTTGGAAGTTCGTGTCCAAGCACCTTCAGGAATTCTGCAAGAATTTTAATTTTTTCATCATTTGGTGTGTCGTGAATTCGGTAGATAAATGGTCGAGAACTACCACTGTCATTTGCAATGTTAGTCATGTACTCAGACACTTTTTCATTTGCAAGAAGCATAAAGTCTTCAACAAGAAGGTTGGTATCTTGTCGCTCCTTTAGGTACACGCGAACAGGAACACCATTCTCATCTACTTCAATCTTCACTTCATCTCGATCAAAAGAAACTGCTCCTCGTTTTGTCCGCTTCAAGCGAAGCTTCTTTGCAAGAGTGTTAAGAATATTTAGCTCCTCAAGGAACGGTCCGTCTTGCTTATCAAGCACACCCTGAGCTTCTTCATATGTAAATCGTTTGTCTGAGTAGATTGCAGTTTCTCCATACCACTCGTCATGAATATTTCCTTCTGCATCGAGCACGAAGATTGCACTCATGGCAAGACGATCTTCCTCAGGCCGTAGTGAGCAGAGATTCTCTGAAAGTACGTGTGGAAGCATAGGAATAGTCCTGTCTACAAGATAGACGCTTGTAGCACGTTTTCGTCCCTCATCATCAATTGCAGTACCTGGAGTTACAAAGTACGAAACATCTGCAATGTGAATTCCGATTTCGAACTTTCCATCATCAAGTTTTTTAACTGAGATGGCATCATCAAAATCTTTTGCGTCTACTGGGTCGATGGTGAAGGTTGTAATACCTCGCATATCACGACGCCCTTCGATACCAGCTTTGAGAAGATCTGCTCCTTTTTCTTCAAGCTCTTCAGCTTCCTTTTGTACAGGAAGAGGGAAGTCAGCTTCAAACCCACCACGAAGAAGAAGTGCTCGCATCTCAACTTCATGATCTCCAACAGCTCCAAGTATTTCCGTAATCTCTCCTTCAGGAAGGTTCTTTGCCTCATTCCATCCAGAGAAGTGAAGAATTGCTTTTACATTTTCTTTTTGCTCTCCCCTTGCAATAAAGAAGGGTACCTTTGTTCGTTTATGGTCTGCATAGAAAAGCCAATCGCCTTCCTCTTGTACGATTCGTCCCACGTACTTTTCTTGTCCGCGCTCAAGAATCTCTACCACCTTTGCAGCAGGCCGACCTCTTTCCATTCCAGCTTTTTCAAATCGCACCAAGTCCCCAGATAGGGCGGTACTCGTATCTCCAATTCGTACAACAAGTGACTCCTTGTCACCAAAATCAATAAAACCAACACCCTTGCGAGTGATGGAAATAATTCCCTGATCATCTTTTGGAGTTTTTTCGTCTGTTTTCATCTCATGACTATAGCGTATTACCTTGACGAAATACAGCCCGCTTGCTATGTTTCTCGCACATGTTAATGATTCGATACCAGCGGGTTGGACGTAAAAATGATGCGGCATTTCGTATTGTTGTAACAGAACACACATCTGGCCCAAAGAGTGGAAAGAATGTTGAGCAACTTGGCTCATACAATCCAAAGACCAAGGCGGTAACTTTGAAGAAAGACCGAATTGAGCATTGGATGAGTGTAGGAGCAAAGACTTCAGATTCAGTACACAACCTTCTTGTAAAGGAAGGTGTGCTTGAAGGAGGAAAGATCAACGTACTTCCAAAGAAATCTCCAATTGCAAAGGAAGTAGAAGAGACAGAAGAGGCAGCACCAGCCGCAGAGGCTGCTCCTGAGGGAGAAGAAGCTCCTGCAGAAGAAGCCGTGACTGAGGAAGCAGCACTAGCTGAGGAGGCGCCGGTAGAAGAGGTGAGGGAGGAGGAAGCTCCTGCAGCAGAAGAGGTACCAGAAGCACCAGCAGAAGAGGAAGAAAAGAAGGAGGACGCCTAAGTAGTCCCCGCGAGAGCCTTGACGTAATTATCTAATCCTTAGATAATTCATATAACCAGTAACGATAGTACGTTTTGTATGGAAAGAGACCAGGAATTTCTGGAGCAAGTAATTAAAGCCATGGTAGAGCATCCGGAGGATGTTGTAGTTAGTCGTAGCGTTGATGAGATGGGAGTACTTCTAACTCTTGATGTAAATCGAGGGGATATGGGTACTATCATTGGAAAAGACGGACAAACTGCAAAAGCAATCCGGACACTTCTTCGTGTCGTTGGAATGAAGCACAATGCCCGAGTTAATCTAAAGATTAACGAACCAGTAGGAGGGAAGCGTGCATCTGAGCAATTCCAGAGTGTAGATGAGGCAATCGATCAGATGGCATAGTCATCTGTACGAAACAGCAAATGCGTGTATCTTTAGAGGTGTACGCATTTTTGTATGAAGTATCACATCATTTCAGTTTTCCCAGAATCAACAAGCTCATACCTTGAGAGCTCGCTTCTTAAGCGTGCAAAAGAGAATGGGATCATTGATGTATCTTTTTATAATATTCGGGACTATACAGAAGATAAGCACAATAAAGTAGATGATCGTCCATATGGAGGAGGTCCAGGGATGGTTATCTCTGCAATGCCGGTTCTAAAGGCGGTAGAGGATGCAGTAGAAAAATCGGAGAACCCTCTTATTGTTTTCTTTACGCCTCATGGAGAAGAGTTTTCAAATACGATGGCAGATGAGATTAAGGATGTGTATACAGACATCATCTTTATCTGTGGGCACTATGAAGGGGTGGATGCACGAGTGACACAAATTTTAAAAACAAAAAATGTTTCTATCGGAAACTACGTTCTAACTGGAGGGGAGCTTCCAGCTCTTGTAATGATTGATGCTATTACACGGCGTATCCCTGGAGTTTTGGGAGATGGTCTGTCAGTAGAAGAGAATAGGATTGCACCAAAGGATCCATATACACGTCCTGAATGTTTTGAATACAAAGGAGAAGAGTATTGTGTGCCAGAAGTACTTCGTTCTGGAAACCATGCAAAAATTGATGAATTTCGAAAAGAGAATTGACGAATAGATTTTAGAGGAGCATAGTGGAGATAGAAAAGGGAGGTAAAGACATGAGTTCTATTTCGCAGACAGAGATACTCACCCTGAGTGATCTTGAGAATGCTGTGGCGGCTGGGGATGTTCAACGTGCGCAACATGCATTTGATAAGAGTAATCAAGGTGTGGGTGATGCCCCTCGTCTTGAAATGCTGATTCCCAAACTGGGGAGTCTTAAAGAAGCTCCGGGGAAGAGCTCTCACAGTAGTGAGATTGATGCGCTCATCGAAGGAATTCGGACGCGAATCAAATATCTCAAAGAGAAGAGTTGATTTCAAACAGCTGTCAGAAATGACAGCTGTTTTTGTGTGATACGATTATTGTAGAAAAAGAAAGGAGTGTGTCATGCCGCCTGTTCCTGCGCGTATAGAAGACCACGAACTTCACCCTATGTTTTGTTCGTGTTGCCAGTACATTTGTGTAGCTGAGAGGTCTGGGTTAACTGCAGAAGACGTAGAGGTTATTGAGGAGCAAATAAAAGTTCTTATAAATGGTTTTGCGCCTCCTCAAATACTCTTTGCTCTTCAGAATCAAATTGCGAATACTCTGGGTTTCCTTGAGGAGCACCAGCCACAAGGTTGGGAAGAAGACTATTACCTTCTCAATGATTTACTCATTCTTGTGTCTGAAGCAGCGAGTTGCACATAAATTATATAAGGGCGATGCTTTCAGCGTCGCCTTTCCACAGCTTTATTGACAGCAAACTAACAAAAGCATATACTCCTAGTGACGAATTTACGACTGAGTTACGGGAGCAACGAGAGATTTTCGTACAATTAAAGAGATTACTAAATTGAGCGCACAGCGTAGCGCGAGCCCTTGTATATTGGGTTCAATTTTTGCGTCTACCTGTTTAACAAAAACATAACTCGGCTATGGCAGGACTAAACCAAAAGCATTTTGGGAAATACGTGGAGCCCCGCGTGGACTTCCCAGACCTGGTGCTTCACCAGCGTGAGTCATTTAAATGGCTTACAAAAGAGGGACTTGGAGAACTATTCAATGAATTCTCACCAATCCCTGATTACTCAGGAAAGAAGTTCAATCTTTCATTTGAAAGTTTTGAAGTAGGAGAGCCAAAGTGCACTCCAGAACATGCTAAGGGAAATAAGCTAACGTACGATGCGCCACTACGTGCAACCGTAAGGCTAGAGAACAAGACATTTGGAGGAGAGAAGACTCAAGAACTCTTCCTTGCAGATATCCCGCTTATGACAGAGCAGGGTAGCTTTGTGATTAATGGAGTAGAGCGAGTAATCGTTCCTCAGCTTGCTCGAAGTTTCGGAGTATTCTTCACAAGCGACATTGTTCGTGGACACGAGCAGTTTGGTGCCAAGATTATCCCAGCACGTGGAGCTTGGGCTGAGCTTGAGAGTGCACCTGATGGAACAATTCACGTAAAAATTGACCGAAAGCGAAAATTCCCCGTAACAACACTTCTTCGTGTATTTGGCGCAACTCGCGACAAAGACATGCTTGATCTTGTAGGAAAGAGCTCAGCTGCGAAGGAGGTTATCGCGAAGACTCTTGAGGAGGACCCAGCAAAGACTCCAGAGGATTCATATATTGAGATTCACAAGCGACTTCGAGATGGAGACCTTGCAACAGCCGAGAACGCAAAGGAATTCATCAACTCAATCTTCTCAGATGAGCGATATGATCTTTCACGAGTTGGACGATACCGATTCAACCACCGATTCAACCACTCTCTTGCCGAGAAGGAGCTTGACCGTCGAACACTATCTCTTGATGATCTTATCGACATTGTAGTTAATATTGCGGAGCTAAATGCAGATCCAAATGCAACTCCCGATGATATTGATGACCTAGGATTCCGTCGAGTGCGATTCATTGGAGAGCTACTGCAGCAGCGAATGCGAGTTGGAATGTCTCGAATGAAGCGAAACATTCAGGATCGAATGTCTACTATTGATGCTGAGACAACACTTCCAATGCAGATCATTAACCCGCGACCACTTGCGGCATCTGTAAAGGAATTCTTTACCGCAAACCAACTATCTCAGTTCATGGATCAGCAGAACATTCTCGCTGAGCTTGAGCATCTTCGAACGCTTTCAGCGCTTGGGCCTGGAGGACTAAGTCGAGAGCGTGCTGGTATTGAGGTTCGAGACGTACACCCATCTCACTATGGGCGACTTTGTCCTATTCACACACCTGAGGGACAGAACATTGGACTTATCCTTCGAATGGCAACACATGCACGAACAAATGACTTTGGAGTTATTGAGACTGCGTATGCAAAGGTAGAGAAGGGAGTAGTACAGAGCGATATTGTGTACCTAAATGCATTTGATGAGAAAGACTTCACAATCGCGCACGGTGCTATCAATGTAGATGATAAAGGAAAGATCTCAGATGAGTATGTAGAAGCCCGAAAGGGAGGAGAGCCTACACTTGTAGCTCGAAATGACATTGATCTTATTGATGTGTCTACGTACCAGATGTTCTCAATCGCAACAAACATGATTCCGTTTGTGGATCACGATGATGCAAACCGAGCACTCATGGGATCAAACATGCAAAAGCAGGCGACCCCTTGTCTTATTCCTGAGGCGCCACTTGTTTCAACAGGAATTGAGGAGCACGCTGCTCGAAATACAGGACGACTTGTTCTAGCTCAAGAGTCTGGAGAGGTTGTGTTTGTAGATGCACGGAAGATTGAGGTGAAGAACAGCAAGGGAAAGAAGCAGGTATATCCTCTTACAACTCTTACTCAGACAAACCAGAACTCAGCATTTAACCACCGACCTTCTGTTTCTCTTGGAGACAAGGTAAAGAAGGGAGATCTTCTAGCTGATGCTAGCTCATCAGATCACGGACAGATGGCACTAGGACAGAACGCTCGAGTTGCCTTCATGACATGGTCAGGATGGAACTACGAGGATGCCATCATCATCTCAGAGAAGCTTGTCCAAGATCACAAATTCTCAACAATTCACATTGAGGACTTTGAGTCAGTGGTGCGAGATACAAAGCTTGGAGCAGAAGTTACAACTCACGATATTCCAAACGTAGGAGAATTGCGGCTTAAGAACCTTGATGAGGAGGGAATTATCCGTGTGGGAGCTGAAGTACGATCAGGAGATATCTTGGTTGGAAAGGTAACTCCTAAGGGAGAAACTCAGCTAACACCTGAGGAGCGACTTCTTCGATCTATCTTTGGAGATAAAGCTAAGGACGTGAAGGACACATCACTTCGACTTGAAGGAGGAAAGCGAGGACGAGTGATTGGTGTAAAGGTCTTCTCACGAGAGCAGGGAGATAATCTTGAGAGTGGAATCATCAAGAAGATCGTTATTACCGTAGCGCAGGTTCGAAACGTAACCGTAGGAGATAAGCTTGCTGGACGTCACGGAAACAAGGGAGTTATCTCACGAGTACTTCCTGTTGAGGACATGCCGTACGACAAGAACGGAGATCCAGTTGATGTAATCCTTACACCTCTTGGAGTTCCTTCTCGAATGAATCTAGGACAGATTCTTGAGATGCACCTAGGACTTGCAGCGAATGCTGGAGGATATCAGGCTGTTGTTCCTGCCTTTGGAGGAGCGACTATGGCTGAGATTCAGGATGAGCTTGAGTCAGAAGGATTTGATCGTTCAGGAAAGCAGAAACTATACGATGGACGAACAGGGGATTCCTTCGCGCAAGATATCGCGGTTGGATACATGTACATCTTGAAGCTACACCATATGGTGGAGGACAAGATTCACATGCGTTCAATTGGACCTTACTCTCTTATTACGCAGCAGCCTCTTGGAGGGAAAGCGCAAAATGGAGGACAGCGATTCGGAGAGATGGAAGTGTGGGCACTTCTTGGATATGGATCAGCATATACGCTTCGCGAAATGCTAACCATCAAGTCAGATGATATCCAAGGACGATCAGCTGCTTTTGACGCAATCGTTAAGGGAGAGCCAATCACGCAGCCAGGAACACCAGCTTCATTCTCTGTATTGATGAATCAGCTGAAGGGACTTGCCCTAAATGTAGAGCTATTAGATGAGGGCGATAGCGAAGAAATTAAATAACATGCCTATGCGAAAACGAAACAATCTACATACCTTCGACAAAATGGCGATTTCAATCGCACCGCCTGAGAAAATTCTTGAGTGGAGTCATGGAGAGGTAACAAAGCCAGAGACAATCAACTACCGAACACAGCGCTCAGAAAAGCATGGTCTTTTTGATGAAAAGATCTTTGGACCTGAGAAGGATTACGAGTGTTACTGTGGAAAGTATAAAGGAATTCGATATAAAGGAATTATCTGTGATAAGTGTGGAGTAGAAATCACACGATCAGTAGTGCGACGTGAGCGAATGGGACACATTGAGCTTGCTACACCTGTATCACACATCTGGTTCTTGCGAGCACTGCCATCGAGAATGGCAACAGTACTTGGAATGACATCAGCTGACCTTGAGAAGGTTGTCTACTTTGCAGGATATATCGTTACTTCAGTTGCAGAGGCTGAGAAGAATCGACTTATCGCAGAGCTTGATAACGAGTTTTCAACAAAGTTTGCAGCAACAAAAGAAGCTGCAGAGAAGGATCGTCTAAAGGAACTTGCAACAAATACTCGAAACGAGATCGATGGAATTGTTGTAGGACGAGTTCTTGATGAGGTTGATTATCACCGATTCTCAGTAAAGTACTCAACACTCTTTGAGGCTGAGATTGGAGCTGAGGCTGTATTTGAGATCTTCAAGAAACTTGATCTTGTAAAGCTTAAGGAAACTCTTGAAGAGCGATTCCCGAAAGCTGGAGCACAAGAGAAGGAGAAGCTTACAAAGCGAATCTCACTTATCTCAAGCATGATCAAGTCAGGATCAAAGCCTGAGTGGATGTTCCTAACACGAATCCCAGTTATCCCGCCTGCAATCCGTCCGATGGTGGCGCTTGAAGGAGGAAGGCATGCTACATCTGATGTAAACGACCTATACCGTCGTGTGATTAACCGAAATAATCGACTAAAGAAGTTGATGGATATTCACGCACCGGAGGTTATTCTTCGAAACGAGAAGCGAATCTTGCAGGAGGCTGTTGATGCACTTCTTGATAACTCAATCCGAAGGGGAACTGGAGGAGCACTAAATGCTAGTCAGCGACGACCACTTAAGTCACTTACTGACTACCTTAAGGGAAAGCACGGATATTTCCGTCAAAACCTTCTTGGAAAGCGAGTGGATTACTCAGGACGATCTGTGATTGTGGTTGGACCATCTCTTGAGCTTGATGAGTGTGGACTTCCAAAGCACATGGCGCTTGAGCTATTCCGTCCATTTATTATTGCAAAGCTTCTCGAGCGAGAGCTTGCCTTTAACATCCGAGGAGCCGGACGTCTTATTGAAGATTCTGTTCCTGAGGTATGGGAGATTCTTGAAGAGGTAATTGAAGGAAAGTACGTAATGCTTAACCGTGCTCCTACACTTCACCGTCAGGGAATCCAGGCATTCCGTCCTACTCTAATTGAGGGAAATGCTATCCAGCTTCACCCTCTAGTATGTCCTGCGTTTAACGCGGACTTCGATGGAGACCAGATGGCGGTGCACGTACCGCTTTCAGAGGAGGCACAGATGGAGGCACGAGAAATTATTTCTGCAAAGAAAAATGTTCTTAAGCCTGGATCTGGAGATCCTGTGATCTCAATGAGTCACGATATTGCACTTGGAATCTACTGGATGACACGTGCAGTAGAGGGCGCGAAGGGAGAAGGAAAAGCATTTGAATCCCCAAATGCTGCAATTACAGCGCATGACTATGGCGTAATTGATTTCCGCGCAAAGGTACACGTACTTCCTACAGAAGACAATCCAAAGTACGCAATCTTTAATGGGGAGCGATTTGAGACAACAGTTGGTAGGCTTCTTGCAAACTCAATCTTCCCTAAAGATTACGACTACATTAATGACGACATCAACAAGAAGCGACTTGGACAAATCATCAACCAACTTATTGAGCGATATGGTATCGACAAGATTCCAAGTATTGCTGACAAGATCAAGAAGTTTGGATTCAAGTACGCAACTGATGGAGGAGTTACGTGGAGTCTAAGTGACATCAAGGTTCCTGCTGAGAAGGAGGCAATTGTTAATGAAGCTATCGAAAAGGTACAGGAACTTCGAGACCAGTACGATAACGGACTTATTACTCGAGATGAGCGAAAGCGAATGAGTACTGAGATCTGGTACAAGGTAAAGGAGGATATTGAGAAGACACTTCCTGCAACACTTGAGGAGCATGGTTCTGTTGCAACTATGATGAACTCAGGAGCTCGAGGTACAATCTCAAACCTTTCACAGATGGCAGGAATGAAGGGGCTTGTAACAAACCCTAAGGGAGAGGTTATTGAGTTCCCGATTATCTCATCTATGAGCGAAGGATTTACTCCAGTTGAGTACTTTATGAGTACCCACGGATCACGTAAGGGACTTGCCGATACAGCCCTTGGAACAGCGAAGGCCGGATACCTTACACGTCGTCTCTTTGATGTGGCTCAAGACGCTATCATTTCTGAGGTTGATTGTAAGACAAAGCAGGGAATCAAGATCTCGCGAGAAAGTGCTTCAGGAATCCAGAAAGACTTTGCAGAAAGTATTGTTGGACGAAATCTTCTTGAGGAACTTAAGGATAAGAAGGGCAAGGTGCTATTCTCGAAGGGACACCTTATTACTCACCCTGATGCTCGTGTTATCGAAGAGTCAGACGTTGATGAGCTAATGGCTCGATCTCCAATGACATGTACTGCAAATCATGGAATCTGTCAGAAGTGTTATGGATCAGACCTAACTACTCGAGAAGAGATTGATCTTGGAGAGGCAGTGGGAACAATCGCCGCTCAAGCGATTGGAGAGCCAGGAACACAGCTAACCATGCGTACATTCCACGCCGGAGGTATTGCGGCAGCTGGAGGAGATATTACACAGGGACTTCCACGTGTAGAGGAGATGTTTGATAAGCGTCATCCAAAATCTCCTGCAGTTATCGCATCATGTTCGGGAACTGTTATTGAAGTAAATAACGAAGTTGG
>CESG01090794.1_pt1 | contig 16147 bp, 15 predicted proteins | sample 531121 | NCBI WGS metagenome assembly CESG01 (sample SAMEA2621287, study PRJEB7988) | marine metagenome | biome: marine biome (ENVO:00000447); feature: mesopelagic zone (ENVO:00000213); material: "saline water (ENVO:00002010), including plankton (ENVO:xxxxxxxx)" | depth 800 m
CCAAAGTGGTTCTGCATCAACTGCAGACATTAACAACGTAATGGTATACGTTGATGGTGTTGCGTATACTCCAGTTGTAATGGGAGACTATTACAGCGTGAACTTCGGTTCAGGAATTGTAATCAAAGAAGGTCTTACAAAAGAAATTGTTGTAAAAGGTGACATCATCGGTGGAACAAACCGAACTGCCGCTTTTGACGTATACAAACTTACTGACATCAACGTAACTGGTGAAACATACGGATACGGACTTACACCAACAGTTGGTTCAGGATTTATTGCAACAAGCCCAGTATTTGACGCTTCGGTTGTAAGTATTTCAGCAGGTACATTTAACTCAGTTTCAAAGAGTAGCGCAGCACCAAGTGCTAACATCGCTATTCAGACCTCAGACCAAATTCTAGGTGCATTTACTGTTGATATTAAGGGAGAGCCAATTACGGTTCAAACTATTACAATGGTCGCAACTATTCAAGGTGGTCCAGTAGGTACTGACCTCGACAACGTTACTCTTGTTGACCAAAACGGAACTGTTCTCGCAGGTCCAGTTGACGCATCAGGTGACGCAACAGGTGACCTTTCATTCAGCTCAGTAAGCTTTCCAACAGGAGCTACAACTGTGTTCGTAAAAGGATATCTTGACGCATCATTTGGAAACGGAAACACTATCGTTATGAGCACCACTCCATCAAACTGGACTGATGCAACAGGTGACGTTACTGGTGACACCGTGACACTTCCAAGTACAACAGCTACTGGAAACACAATGACAGTTCAAGCTGCTTCATTGTCAGCAACAACCCTTACACAACCTGCAGCTCGTTCTGTTGTTCCTGGAACAACAGACTACGTGTGGGCAACAGCAGCACTTGATGCTGCTAACTCAGGTGAGGATGTACGTGTAACAGCTATTACCGTACAAGATGCTTCTGTTACAGGTCTTGGTACAGAATTCGACAACGTTGAAATCTGGGCAAACCTTTCAGGTGGAAACACTAACGACTCAGTTCGTGGTGACGCATTTGAAACTCGTGTAGCAGACGCAGAACAAATGACTGGTTCAGCAGGTACAAACACGCTTGCTATGACGCTTGATACTCACATTACTGTGACAAAGAACACAATCGTGGATGTTGCAGTGGTAGGTGATCTTTCATCATCAGCAGCTGCTAATGATACTCACCAAGTATCTATCAACGCAGTAACCGCAGTTGGTTTGAACTCAGGTTCAACTGTTTCTGTTTCACCAACAGGAGCAGGTCAGGTTATGACTGCAGCAGGTTCAGGTGACGTAACTCTTACAGTTGACTCATCATCACCAGTTGCATCGTTATTCCTAGATTCAGCAAACGAACAAACTGCAGCCGTGTTCCGTCTTGCAGCAAACAATGTTGAAGATGTAGACATCGACAGCATTAAGATTACAAACGACGGTACAGATGACGCAGTTTCTAAGTACGTGTTCTACAACGGTTCAACCAAGCTCGGTGAAGTAACTGGTGGTCAAAACACTGCTGAATTGTTCTTGTCAGATGGATCACTTGTGATTCCAGCTGATGGATACAAACTTGTTACAGTTAAAGTTGTTATGAACAACATTGACGGTACACAAGTACAAAACGCTGACACTGTGCAGGTAACAATCGCAGCATCAGGAGACGTTGACGGTACAGGTCTTGATTCAGGAGTCGCAATTGACCCTAACGACATAAACGTTGACGCAGCAATACACACTGTGTACGAAACAGTTCCAGCATTTGCGTTTGATAACACGGGTGTAAGTACTGTTCTTGGAGCTAGTGCAAACTACCTTGCGGGTAAGATTGTAATTAGCAACACAGGTGACAAGGATATTACCTTTGACGCATCTGGAGAACTTACTCTTCAGTTTGAAGTTTCAGGTAATCTGTCAACAAGCTCACAAATCGTGAAGCTTGAGAAGTCAGACGGTACAACACTTGATACCGTTGACCTATCAGCTACAACTGGTAGTACAGAGGCTGTTATCGCATTCACAGACAACACTCTTACAATTCCTGCCGGAGGCAGCGAAACAGTAAGTGTACGTGTAAACACTGGAGGCCTTACAACCGACGGTAACACGCTACAAGTATGGTTGTCTGACGATACTGATGACAACATCGAATTCGCAATTGACGGTGGAGCAACAGACTACAGTGAAGCAGCGGAAATCTTCCGAGGCGACATTTACGGTCCTACTCACGTCAACCCGTAGTCAGCTTAGTCTGATTATGCTAGCAAACTTTTATAGTTAGCTAGGAATTAGGAACAAGCCCCAAGCGCGCAAGCGCTTGGGGCTTTTCCTATACTTTGAAGTAATAGAAATACAAACGGAAAATAAAAAGCTTGCGGGTAATCGCAAGGCTTTTTATTTTGCATAAACGCAATAAAACGATATTATAAGCACCATGAAATACATCACCAAAACCAATATAGCTCTCATCGCGGGCGTTCTTATTCTCGTAGCAGTACTTATTTTTGTTAGTACAAATACAAAAAATGAAGATGGTAGTATAGTAACCGAAACCGTTAGTACTGAAGAAACAGTAACCACAACAGAGCTAGTTGCAGAGAATCCTGAAAGCAAAACACAAAAAAGCCTCGAAGAAAAACCCGACACCTCAGTAACTGATGATGGAAAAACTTCATCACAAAGTAGTGTGGAAAATAAACCCATTACTAAAAAAGAACTCGGCCCACGGCTTGCAGCAACAGACTCACCGCGTGCAGCACTTGACTATTTCGCCGAGGCTATGCAGGCAGGAAATTACGAACGGGCGCTCTCGTACTTCAGTGAAAGCGTTAAAGATTCATACAGTGAGTCATTTAAAGAATACGAAGAAAAAGGAATCCAACACCCTGTCGTAACAGCGTATTTTTCGGGTACAGTGGGGGAAGTTGAGCTTGCACAGCCAAAGAGTGGAATTTACGAAATCAGAGTTATTCCGCAAGGCCAAACTAATGGATACTCGCTCTATTTTTTCTTCGAAAACGGCGAATTTGTAATCTGGGAACTCTAATTTCTTGAAACTGCACAAGGACTTTTTCTGCACAAGGACCGCCCTTGCGCAAATTGCACAAGGGCGGTCCTTGTGCCAAAATGAGAAAGATGCAAAGAAAAGTTCCTTTTGTTGAGGGTGAGTACTATCATGTCTACAATCGCGGTGTAGAAAGGAGGAAAATTTTTACGTCTGTTAGTGACTATCAACGCTTCCTTTTGCTTTTGTTGCTCGGCAATACGCAGCAGGCCGTTCGGATTTCTGATCTCAACCGGCACTATTCTGCACAAGGGCGGTCCTTGCGCGACGTGTTTTCTGAAGAGATACCACAAAATACTTTAGTTGATGTACTGTCTTACTGCTTAATGCCCAACCATGTGCATTTAATTATTCGAGAGAAAGAAGACGATGGAATTTCTAAGTTTATGAGCAAAGTTATGACCGGGTACTCAATGTACTTTAATAAAAAGTATGAGAGATCTGGAGCATTGTTTCAGGGAAGATTTCAAGCAAAACATATTGATAGTGACTTCTATTTTCGACATATATTTTCGTATATCCATCTTAATCCAGTAGATTTGTTTAAAAGTTCGTGGAAAGAAGATGGTTTTATAGATAAAAAAGGCGCTATAAACTTTTTGAATGAGTACGGATATTCGAGCTATTACGATTATTTTATAGGGGATCGTCCAGAAAGTTCAGTTATTGTTCAAGACGATGATTTGCCCTGGAAAGATGATGTGCAAATACCTGAACAGCTTTTCGATTTCTATATTGAAGAGTAAAATCCCCGCACGAGGGCGGTCCTTGTGCAGGGGGTTTTCCACAATTGGATTGGTGTTACGTAATGGGTGCGATCAGCGTGGTATCATCAAAATATGAATTTCATTAGGACACTTTATAAGCAGTGGTGGTTTTGGGTGGTGATTATTCCGGTTGGTGCATGGTTGGTATACCAAGCATACATTTACTACTATTCTTGGAAAGTCAACGCTCCGTACCGAGCACAATACACACAGGCACTAGCTGAGTATGCGGGATACGAAGCCGAATTAATTGCTTTGCGTGCCCAATACGCTGCTGATTTTGATGGTGGGAAAACACCGGAAGAAACATGGGATTTATTTGTGACTGCCCTCAAGGAAGGTGATACTGACCAAGCTGCAAAGTATTTTATTGTTGAGGAGCAAAAAGAGATGCTTAAGAATTTTGAGATTGGTAAGAAAAGTGGGGCGCTCAATTCATTTTTAAATGAAGACTTACCTTTAATAAAAGGAGGTACTATGTATCCAAACGGAGAACGCTTTGAGTTTTATACCGGCAGTATCGATAATGGACCTGGGTTTGTATTCATGTTGGTTAAAAATCCTATAACTGGTGTATGGAAAATAGAAGACCTGTAACACTGGCAGTTCTTGTTGTCTCTTTTTTCGCATTTGCGATTGTTGACGTTGGTAGGGTGCATGCGTACGCTGTTTCGGCGCATAGTGTGCTCACTGAAGCGTTGCTACAAGAATATGAGGAGAAACAGGGGGATGTGTTTAGCTCAGAGGAAGAGGCAGCGATTGTTCGTGGCAGCAGAGAGGAAGACGACGACGCACGGTACCTTAATCACTTTTATGATCCGGTGAGTAAGAAAGGAGTAGCAAAAAATAAATCGTCTGTAGAGTGGATGAACGACATTATTAAACAGGCTAATTGGGGAGTAGGAAAACTTGGGATAAATAGATTAAAAGCAACTGAACCCTTATTTTCTGGGGTACAAGACTACACGTGGAAACGTGCTGTGTACGAATATGCACATGGTGATGCGGTGCGCGGAGCGGAAGCATTAGGACATGTGTTGCATTTAATACAAGATGCGACGGTTCCGGCCCATGTGCGCAATGACCCTCATTTATCTCGATGGGGAATTGGCGATGAGGATCGCTATGAAGATTTTAGCGAGAATTTTATCCTAAGTGACGTACCTCCTTTCAGTGGGTCTGCTAAATATTTTACAAACCTAGACGAGGCGGTAATGAGTACCGCACTGTTTACTCAGGAGAATTTTCTAAGCGAAGATACTCTTTTTAAAGATTATGACTTGCCTAAGCGAGCGGGGCTAAGACTTGAGATGTCAAAAGTTGATGGTGTTGATCAATATTTCGGTATAGGTAAATATGGAGAAATTGTTCGTGTAGATAAAGAGAAAAACTGGGTTACTAATGAGCGAGTAGAAAAATACTTCTTAACCGACAAACAAGACAAGATTCTTACAGAGAATTGGGAAGCATTATCGCACCATGCAATTTCTTCTGGTATGGGCATTATAGATTTATTTTTCCGAGAGGTTGAACAAGAAAAGCAGAGCAAGGAACTTTTAAGCATGAATAAGAGTAGAACCGATACAAAACGATTTGTGAAGTCGCTTGCGTTTGTTCGGGATTCTCAACAAGGAATGATAGCGTCGCTCTCTGCAGCGGATGTGTACGAACTAAATAAAGATGATTTGGATGGATACTTCGCAGCAGCAGAGATATACAACATACCTGTCCCTGTAGTGGCACGTGAATCTGTTTTAAAGGATGAACCAAATACACAGCCAGCTAGTGCGCTTTTAGGGCTGCGCCAAGCAGGGCAGCCTATCATCGGCGAGCGTATACCAGCAGGAACTCCGCCAGCACCGGAGAGAGAGGTGGACGAAAGAGTAGAGGTAGAACTAGAGTTGCCAACTAAAGGAGAGCAGGAAGAAGAAATTGTAGACGTAGTTCTTACGGAAGAAGCACCACCGGAAATGAGTGTTGAGACGTCGCCTATGCCTGAAGTTTCGTCAAGTAACTCGTCACCTTTTGAACCTGGTGGGTATGGCTACGGAGGAGGTGGCAGCGGTGTTTCTAATGAAGAGACGACGACTGTAACAGTAGAGCCTCCGGTAGTAGCATCTCCAGAGAACAATACCTTTGTTGCTACCACGACTGTATCCTTTTTTGGTACAGGGGTTACTGATTATGTCGTGACTGGCATCATTGCTACCACTACCGCCACAACAACAGTAGCATCAGACGGTACGTGGACTATTGATCCAGGTGTCCTAAGTGAAGGTATTATTGAGGCATCATTTACACAAAGTGATATAGCAGGGAACACATCTTCTGCTAACGAATTACGTGTAGAGGTGGATGTTACAAATCCCAATCCCACAGTGCTTGAAGTATTAGAATGTACTGCTACGTTGCGAAATGATGGTATGTGCTTAGCGGGAACTACAGAAGTACATCTTTCTTGGGTGACGGTTCCAGATGCAGCAACCTATTCTGTTTTAGTGAATGATTCAATTGCGACAACAACAACAGCAACTACTACAACAATACATCTCGAGGATCAGCAAACATCGAATGTTGTTGTTAACGTAATTGATGCCGCAGGTAATAGTGCGTCTTCAAATACAGTTTCGGTTGAAGTATTTGCTAACCCGATTGTTATTTCTGAGATTGCATGGGGAGGTACGGCTGCAAGTATTGAGGATGAATGGTTTGAATTATATAATCGCACGGATTACGAACTTACTCTTGCAAATATACACATACGCAGGGAAAGCGGAATTCCACCCATCGCGCTAAGCGGAACGATATCGACAGGGAGTTCGTGGAACACACGAACATACATTGTTGAACGAGGAGACGGCACTGCAACAACAAAAGTCGAAGACTTGGCGACAAATTTCAACCAATTTTCTGATGATGGTGAGGAGCTTACGCTAGAGATATCCAATAGTGATTTCTCAAGTGTGCTTGATAGTACACCTTCGGTTTCGATATGTAGTGGTTGGTGCGGCGGTACAAATTCCGGAAAATTTTACAGTATGGAACGTAAAGATGTTGCAATCGCTGGGAACGAAGGCGCAAATTGGCAAAGTAATGATGGGTATGATGTAGTTAATGAATTTTACGATTCTCGCGGGTATGAGTATGGTACCGATAGGAAAATTTATGGAACGGTAGGCCAGGAGAATAGTAAAGGTTATCCAGAAGTCGGGTATTTTTGTGCCCCGTATACGGATAGTTTTCAAGAAGGGGGAATATACTCACCGGATGTTCCAGCTAACTTAAGTACACCAAATTGTACATACTTAAACAAACTATGGGGAGCAGAGGGGTATGCGGGCTCTGCATATCGAGGGGTGGTAGGGAGCTCAACGCTTTTGGCTGGTCATTCAGTCGCGGGAATTAAATCAAACGAAAATGGGGATATTACGGACGCGCTAGAAGATGGTGATAATATTTTTATTGCATTTTGGAAAAGATACACTGGCGCGGCACATGACACAGACGACCAAGAATTTTTTGATTACATGATAGGACAAGGAACTACCACTCCACATTCTGATTTCAGAGTACTCAACTGGGTATATTCCGAATAAGTCTTTAAAACCCTAAACTATAAATACCCCAGCCTGCACAAGGACCGCCCTTGCGCAGGTTGGGGTAGTGGTACAGAGCAAGTTTTTTATACGTTACATAGTGTTCAAGCTTGGTGGTTGTGTAAACGGTTCATATACAGTATTCTCCAATGGCTAAAGAGGCGCACGGTATGTGCACCTCTTTGTTTTATATATGTCAGAAAGAGGAGAAGTAATAGTGAGATTTGATACCGTGTCGTTTGAACACGGCTCTACTAAACCCATACTCGATGAGGTTGGTTTTACTGTGCGTCGCGGTTCCAAGATTACGCTCATGGGTCAAAATGGGGCTGGTAAAAGCACACTCTTCTCGCTTATTACAAGAGCATCTGAACCAGAAGATGGCGTCATACAAATAGCACCGAACCTCTCTGTGGCTATAGCGCGCCAAGTAATACCACGTGAACAATTAGAGCTTTCGGTGCGCGAGTTTTTTGAGAGAAGTTTTAAAGAGAAGGTGTACGATATTGACCCACGAATTGACGATATTCTTGAGGTAGTTAATTTACATGCTGATAAAGAAAAGAGAGTAAAAGAGTTCTCAGGTGGGCAGCAAGCACGACTTCTATTGGCTTCTGCACTTATCCAAAAGCCTGACCTGCTACTACTCGATGAGCCTACGAACAATTTAGATAAAGAGGGTATTGCTCACTTAGAGAAGTTCCTAATCGACTACAAGAAGACAGTTATTGTCATTTCGCATGATGCAGATTTCTTGAATGCGTTTACACAAGGTGTTTTGTATCTCGATATATTTACCCGAAAGGTAGAACAGTACGTTGGTAACTATAAAGACGTAGTGCGTGATATTACTGCACGAGTAGAAAAAGAACGCCGCAAGAATGCTCAAGCTGAGAAGATTATCAAAGAAAAGAAAGACAAAGCCAACTTCTTCGCAAATAAGGGTGGAAACATGCGTATGGTTGCGAAACGAATGCGTGAAAGTGCGGCAGAAGCTGAGGAGTCTAAGGTAGACGTACGGCGCGAAGATAAGACAATCCGACCATTTACTATTGACATGAGAGAGCGTCCAATAGGGGAGATTCTACATATTAACTCTGTGCTCGTAATGAAAGACAATAAGCCGCAAGAGCGTGCTGCTGAGGTGTCGCTTATGAAAAATAGGCACCTTCTTCTTACTGGACCAAACGGTATCGGCAAAAGTACACTACTTGAACGGTTGGCTAACAATACTGAAGAGGGAGCTATTATCGCTTCTGGAGTGAATGTCGGATATTACCGACAGGATTTCTCAACGCTCAATTTTGATGAGACGGTGTACAAGACGCTTGAATCAGCAATGCCAAAACCTGATGAGCACTATATGCGTAGTGTTGCGGCAGGGTTCCTTATCACAGCGGACATCATGTATTCGAAGGTAGGAGATTTGTCTGAAGGACAGAAAGGATTGGTAGCATTTGCTCAATTAGTGCTTTTGAAGCCAAACCTTCTTATTCTTGATGAACCTACAAACCACATTAACTTTCGTCATTTACCAATCATTGCTGAGGCACTAGATGAATATGAGGGCGCTATGATACTTGTTTCTCACGTTCCAGAGTTCGTAAATCAAATTCGCATAGACGAAACACTCGATTTGGAAACACTTAAACCTCTTAAAAAGGGAAAGAAATAGGTATACCTACTGCATAGAATTCTATATATTGCCGTATTGCAATATGATAGTATTCAAATATGAAATATGACTTTCTGGAAGGGTTATCTGGCAAATGGTGGGTTTGGCTTATTGCTGTGATTATTGGTGCATGGGCAGCATTATTTGTAGCCGATTACTATCAGTCGTGGAAAATAGACCAGCCACGACAAGCGAGGTATCTCGAAGCGGTGGCCGAGTATGCGAAGTACGAGGCCGAACAAACGGCACTTGAAGCTCGGTACGCAGCTGATTTTGACGGCGGTGAGACGCCACAGGAAACATGGGATTTATTTGTCGCAGCACTTAAAACTGGAGATACAGATCAAGCGGCTAAGTATTATATTGTTGAACAACAAGAACGTATGAAAGAAGCGTGGGCTGGAGTTAAAGAAAGGAATACTTTGAATATACATTTGAATGATTATGAAAAAATAATAGGTGGAGATATGTATCCAGATGGCGAACGATTTGAGTTTTACACTGATGATATAGATGGTGGACCAGGGTTTGTGTACATGTTAGTTAAGAATCCCCTCACCGGCGTATGGAAAATAGAAGATTTGTAATAATCGTCACTCTACTGGTTTGGTTGGGTATGTTGCCACAGTCTGTTCAAGCGTATGCTGTTCCTACACATAATGGAATAACTGAAGTGCTGATCAGAGCATACGAAAATAAAAATGGCGATATTTTGACTCCTGCTGAAGAGCAAGCCATAATTCGTGGGAGCAAAGAAGAAGATGACTCTTTGCGCTTTCTTAATCATTTTTACGATGGTGTCACTGGAGAAGGAATCTTGAAGTATCAGTCATCGGCTGAGTGGGTAAATAATATTATAGAACAAGCGAGCTGGGGCTTGGGTAGATTGCCAGCATATACACCTCTCTTTTCGAGTAAGCAAGACTATACGTGGGGGCGTGCAGTGTATGAGTATGTTCATGGTGACGCCGAACGTGGAGCCGAGGCACTTGGGCATGTATTGCATTTAATTCAAGATGCTACAGTACCGGCTCATGTACGTGGGGATACGCATCCGTATCAGTGGGGTGTGGGAAATAAGGATAGTTATGAAGACTTTACCAAAGACTTTACAAGTGGTGATGTACAGAATAATTTGTTGAGATTAGAACCAAAGAGTTTTTCAGATATACATGACGCTATTGCTAGTACTGCCAGGTTTACACAAGAAAATTTTCTGAGTAAGGACACGCTCTTTAATACCTACTCTTTACCCGCAAGGAATAAAGTCAGGTTAGAAAGAACTCGAGATGACGGGAAGAATCAATATCTTGGCGTGGGTTCTGAAGGAAGAATAGTCCGCATCTTTGTAAATCGAAGTATAGAAACTGATATTTCAAATGAAGAGTACTTCCTTACAGATGCAAAAGATAGAATTCTTACTGAAAACTGGTAAGTGTTATCTCAGCATGCCGTAGCTTCTGGTATGGGAGTCATTGACCTTTTCTTTAAGGAAGTCGAAGAAGAGCGGAAGACAGGGAGGCTGCTTGCGATGAACAAGAGTTACAAAGAAACTGACAGGATGATGAAGAGGCTCGCATTTGGAAGAGACTCAAAAGCATCGCTTACATCACTCGCAGCTGCTGATATATATGAACTTAATAAAGATGATTTAGATGGTTACTATGCCGCGGCAAAGATATACGGCATTAGTACTCCAGCAGCTGCGCGTGACTCAGTAATTAAAGAAGACGCCCAGCCAGCGAGTGCATTACTTGGGTTACAGCAAGCACTAAAGAAAACTATCGTTGGAGAACCGTTACCAGACGGAGTGACGCCACAAACACAAACAGGGCCAACACTCAGTGAATTGCAAGCGCGAGTCAACGAAGCGAGTGCACTCATTGCTTTTCTTGAAGCGTTACTTGCGCAACGTGAACAAGAACGCGAAGAAGAGTGTCTCGCGAACTCGATCCAGGGACCATGGAATAAGGTGGGTTGGATTGGTGATCAACCAGGATGTGAAGATCCTACACCATGGATACAAAAAATGTTTTTTGCGCCAATCCAAGGGGCGGGCGGCGGTGGAGCTTCAGGAATAAGCGGGAATATCTCTGCCAATCCATCGTCGGGGTTCTTTGGTCCGACGACAATATCATGGAGTACCTCGGGGGCTACTAGCTGTACTGTAACTGGAGGGCTTAGTGCATGGGTTGGTACATCAGGGAGTGAATTCACACTTATTGCTGAAGACACGACCCTTACATTGTCGTGTGATGATGGAACCTTGGTAGAGAGTGTTTTTGTGGATGTTGATATTCCACAGGAAAATTAATCTGACTTTCTGTATCAAGTGGTATTATATATAGATATGAAAAAAGGACTTCTCAACGGTACATTTTTTAACTTTCTTTTCGGATTTATGTTCATGCTCTCAATTAGTTTGAGTGTCGTGTTGGCCGTTAACTATTACGATATAACTACAGAAGATTTGATGCAGGCAGGGGTTTCGTTCGTATTATTTAAGTAGGGAAAAGGTAAGGCGCGGACACCAGAGGTGTCCGCGCTCTTTAAACAGGTGAGATCGAAAAGCTCAGTGTCGCAACTCGATGCCGACACCTTTTGCAATTGACTCGACTATTTCTCGATCGGCAGGGTCAGTGACATAGTCACCAATCTTGCCGTCCTCGCTGGATAGCATCGTTGCAACAGCTCCTTGAAGTTTTACACCACCAAAGCGGTGGCGACCAATGCGGTCAGCGAGTGTGTACTCTTTTCCCATAAGGTTCAACATATTGTTCATAGGTGAAGTCCTCTTGTGGTGGGTCTAAGAATACTTTAACACACATACACATATTGTCAATTCATAGTAAATCGTTGCACTTTTTGCCATATTTGGGTATAGTCTTCCCTAACGAGCTGAAGAAAGCGCGCTCCCAGCTCTGCTTGCAGGGCTGGGGTCAGACGTGCCGAGGTTGATTCTCTTCGTATATAATACTCGTTACCATTTATCAGCATTTTCGTATTGCTCTATGGCAAAAACAAAAGAACAAAAGAAAGCAATTCTTGAACGTCTCGAGGATGCAGTAAAAACGTCGGCATCGACAGTATTTGTGCACTTCAATGGGCTCCCAGTAGGTGAAGAAACCAACATGCGCGGTGGTCTTCGCGATGAAGGAGTATCATATTTTGTTGCTAGAAAAACTCTTGTGGCTCGTGCACTTGAAAGCGCAGGAGTAGAAGGCGAGCAGCCGATTCTTGAAGGAGAGATTGCGGTAGCATATCTGCCTGCGCAGGCAGATGGGTCTGACGATCCAACAGCTCCAGCACGAAACGTGTACTCGTTTGTAAAGAAGTACGGCGACAAGCTTTCAATTGTGGGAGGTGTCTTTGAAGGTCGCTTCATGGATGCTGCAGAGATGAACGAAGTCGCAACCATTCCACCAGTGAACACGCTTCGTGGTATGTTTGCAAACGTCGTCAACTCACCAATTCAAGGTTTGGTTGTAGCACTTAACGGAATTGCAGAAAAGAAAGAAGCATAAACGTTTACTAGATATAACATTTAAAATCATGACTGAAGAAGAAAAGAAAGACGAGGCTGCTACTGAAGAAGTAGCAGAAGAAACCAAAGACCTGCCTGCGCAGTCAGGAGAAGCAGTTGTTGAAGAAGCACCAGCTGTTGAAGAAAAGGCTGAAGAATCAGCACCAGCTGAGGAAGCAGAAGAGGTTGAAGTACCAGATGAGTACAAAGACCTTATCGAAAAAATCGAAAAAATGACCGTTCTTGAACTTCATGGACTGGTAAAAGTTCTTGAAAAGAAGTTTGGTGTTTCAGCAGCAGCTGTCGCCGTTGCGGGAGGTGCCGCAGGCGGTGAGGCTGTTGAGGAAAAGAGCGATTACATCGTTCACCTTTCAGCTGTAGGTGACTCAAAGATTGGAGTTATCAAGGCAATTAAGGAAGTACTCGGCCTTGGGCTTAAAGAAGCAAAGGATCTTGTAGAATCAGCACCAGCTGACCTTAAGAGTGGTGTAAAGCCAGAAGATGCAGAAGAAATGAAGGCGAAGCTCACTGAAGCTGGAGCCAGTGTTGAACTTAAATAGTTTTAAGTCCTGCTAGACTTCAGGAGGAATCACAATTGAGCTGAAATACTTCATGTTTTACGTTAGATAACACAACCACCAACGTTAACGTTGGTGGTTGTGTTATGTACGTGTTGTTCTTTCGCATCAAAGAGAGTCTGGTCCGTCCTTTGGTGAACTAAGAAAATGGTGGACTGTGACTTTCAAATGAACTATAAGCCTTTTTAATGGATTTTTAGACGCTCTGTGCGAGATTCGTATAGTCTTTTGTGTATAAGGTATCCATTATGCTACAATCACCCCAATGAATGATGTACTCAGCGCATTACTGGGAAGCCCTGCACGAGTTAAGATACTTCGATTATTTCTGTCTAATCTTGATTCATGCTATACCTCAGATGAAGTTGCAAAACGTGCCAAAGTGCATCCACAAACAGTGCGTAAAGAACTTGATCTGTTTACAAAAATAGGGCTGCTTAAAAAACAAAACGACACTCGTATCGTTACAAAAGGAAGGGGTAAGAATAAAAAAGAAGCAAAAAAGAAAGTTTCTGGATTCATAATAGACAGTACGTTTGCAGATTTGCTTGCATTGCGAAATTTTATACTCAACATCAATCCAACTGATGATAATGGGATTTTGAAAAAGATTAATGGAACAGGGAAAATCAAGCTCGTTATTATTTCAGGTGTATTTATTCGTGATACGGATAGCCGCATAGACATACTCGTCGTCGGGGACTCTTTGAAAGACTCACGCCTGAAGGAAGCTATACGAGATTTGGAATCACATATGGGCCATGAGCTCCGATACGCTGCTTTTTCAACACCAGATTTTACATATCGTTTAAGTGTCTATGATAGATTGATTCGTGATGTACTCGACTATCCTCACCAAATTATTGTTGATAAAATGGCGCCAGCCTGGAAGGATGTACACATGCGCAAAATAGGAAAAGTGCAGTAAAACATACCCACAGCCATAAAAAAATAGCGTCTTATACAGTGTATTATTAAGGGAGGTCGGTACTGTATTATTATTCGTTTTCTAATATAACGCCTAGGCAAAAAATAACGTTATGTTGATTCAATCATGGACTGCTGCTATTCAGCAGTCGTTTCAAGAAGTTTGGCTTAACTTTGTAGTTTTCGTACCAAACATAGTTGTAGCAATCGTGATCTTCGTAATCGGTTGGATTGTGGGAGCTATCTTAGGGCGTGTTGTCGCACAAATTGTTGACGCACTTAAGATAGATAACGCACTCCGAAGCGCTGGTTTTGAAGAGGCTGTTAACCGAGGAGGTTTTCGCATGAGTGCTGGAGGTTTACTAGGTGGACTCGTAAAATGGTTCATCATTATTGTATTCTTACTCGCTGCAGTGGAAGTTCTTGGTCTTACACAAGTTGGTGTCTTTCTTCAGGAAGTTGTCCTCTTGTACTTGCCACAAGTTATCGTTGCAGTATTAATTCTTTTGATCGCAGCAGTACTTGGTGAGTTCGTAAGAAGTCTGGTTGCAGGAGCAGCGCGAGCTGCAGAAATGAAGAGTGCACATTTTCTTGGCAGTGTTGCTAAGTGGTCAATCTGGATTTTCGCGGTTATCGCAGCGCTTATTCAATTGAATGTTGCAACGGCATTCCTACAAACATTGTTCGCAGGAGTTGTTGTAGCGCTTTCACTTGCGTTCGGACTTGCGTTCGGACTCGGTGGACAAGCAGCAGCAGCACGGTACATCGAACAACTACGCTCAGAAATGAGTCATAAATAGTCTTTTCTATTTTTGTTACAAAACACCCTCCGAACGGAGGGTGTTTTGTTTTGCATATTTTGATGGTATACAGGTGTCAGCTCATTTATATTAGGAGGGGCACTTATGAAAAGCAATTCTCAGCAGTTGATTTTCTTCTTTATGTTTCCGCCCGAAGATTTTGCTCGTCATGCTGACAAGAACATGGTTGCAAAAGAATTGAAATACGGACCAGTAATGGTTCATCGCCAGATACGTTTTGGCGTATGGGTGGTGTCATGCGTACGTCCAATTCACGGGCCATCTGGATATGTTGCTGCGTCAACATCGTATGTATTTCCGCAATTATTCTTCAAGGGACGGGAAGCATGGACTTTTGCAAACAAGGTCTCGAATAGCAGTATTCCACGTTTGCATGATGGGATGGAGTAACATCTCTTAAAAAGCAAGGAGTCGACATGTATTTTCATATGTCGACTCTGTTTTTTATCTTCATTTTGTTGACTTTTATGCTTGCATCTATATAATAGCGACCACGTATTTATGAGTAATTTAAAGAAGCAAAAGGCGAGCCGGTAAGGTGACTTTTTATTTTTAAAAGCACTTGATTCGGTCGCATGAGCGACCTTTTTTATTGCCTAAAATACGTTGTACTTTGACAATTACATAGCATTGAAATCGACATGCAGATAGTATGTCCCGTTTGATTTTTGGTCTAGCCGACCAGGTCTTTCCGTGCGGGGCATGCATTGCATTTACTACTTTTAAGTAAGTAGAAAATAAATCGAAACTACATGGAGCACACTGAAAAACTATTAACTATTACGAATGAGAGTAACGGCCTACACACAACGATTTGAAAAATTTAACGTAGCCGCGCTACGCCGCATCTTTCTTATCGCGCGTTCAGCTCGTTACTTGCCATTCTCATAACGTTACTATTTTTTCAGTGTGCTCTAACAGCAGCCTCACCGGGCTTGCTGGTAGTTTCAAAACACGTCAACAAACGTAAAGTGGTTTGCGTTGTGTTGGCAAGTCGCCGACGGATGAGATGTTTATAGAAAAGTATGACCAAATTTCTCGCGAGACGCAGTTGAGAAAAATAAATCAATGCAGTGCATTGGTGCATTTTTCGAAACAAGTCGTAGTAGAAATTTAAATACTTTGTAAACATATCAGATGGAGGTGACGTTAAGACACACAAACAAAGCGGTTAGTGGAACTCCTTACAGGAAGTTCCATT
>CESG01048976.1_pt1 | contig 15983 bp, 18 predicted proteins | sample 531121 | NCBI WGS metagenome assembly CESG01 (sample SAMEA2621287, study PRJEB7988) | marine metagenome | biome: marine biome (ENVO:00000447); feature: mesopelagic zone (ENVO:00000213); material: "saline water (ENVO:00002010), including plankton (ENVO:xxxxxxxx)" | depth 800 m
GGTGGATATGAATCGATTGAACCATTCTTAAATTATACAAATAAAGGTGTGTTTTTATGGTGCAAGTCTTCTAATCCAGGAGGGACACAATTCCAAGGGGATGAGAAAACAGAAGGAAATCCAGTTTTTAAAAAGATGGCAGCCTTAGCCAACGAATGGAATGCCGAGGCTAACCTAGGTCTGGTTGTTGGTGCTACTTATCCTTATGAACTCAAAATTGTGAGGGAGCTGGCTCCTAGCGTTCCTATGCTTATTCCTGGTGTGGGATCACAAGAGGGAAATCTTGAGGGATCCGTTCTTTCTGCCATGTCAAAGTCAGGCGCAAATTTTTTGATCAATGCGTCTAGGAGCATCATCTATGCCTCAGGACGGAAAGACACATTTCAGGCTGCTTCAGCTGAGGCAGCAAATAGCCTTCGGGAAAGAATAGAAAATATCATAGGCAGAAGTCCGAGGTAGGTACATTCGGTTATTATGGTCCAGCAGTTTTCAATTGACGATATTGTAGTCATGAAAAAGCCTCATCCGTGTGGCGCGTCTACCTGGATAGTTGACAGGATAGGAGCAGATATAGGCATCGAATGCAGTGGATGTGGGAGGAGACTGGTGATGCCTAGGTCTCAGGTTGAAAAGAGGGCTAGGGAGATCCGATCCGGCCCACTCAATAATTGACATATTTTTTCAAAGACCAATTTCCTAGATTGATTTTTGTTGACACATAAGGGGGGTGAAACTAGAATGGCGGCCCCCAATCGGTATCGGTACCGGCTGGGCAGGGAACGATAAGCTGAGTAATTTATAGGAGATGTGCCCAGATGATGGAGCTAGAGATAGAAAGTATCCGCGTCAGGCAGGAAACCAAGCAAAGAGCTGTTGTCCTCCGGGTGAAGGAATCGGATCTGTATCTGCCAATATTTATCGGTCATTTCGAAGTGGAAGCTATACGGCTGAAACTAATGGATGTAGAAGTTCCTAGGCCTATGACACATGATTTGATAGGTTCCATCATAGGAAACCTTGGAGGATCGGTTCAGAGGATAGTAGTTTCTGAACTCAAAAATGACACTTTTTTTGCAAAGATAGTTGTTGATTACAATGGCAACAGCATTGAAATAGATTCCCGCCCAAGTGATGCATTAGCTGTCGCCGTTAGGACCAATGCCCCCATATTCGCTGAGGACGACGTGGTGGAGCAGGCAGGAGTCAATTTAGAAGTCGAAGTAGATGGATCTCAGTCAGCAGACGACAAAGAGAGCCCGTCAACCCCTGTTGCGGAGGAGGAGTTGGAGAGCTTGTCAGCCTATACTGACTTTATTGATAGCTTGGATTTAGATGATCTTGGCAAAGATGATTGAGCTTCAGGCGCGTCCTTGTTTTTAGTTTTTAACCAATGGTTATTTTGACCATTTTCTAGACATTGTGATAATCTTAACAAGCGTTCGAAGGTGCGGATTGTGACTCTCAAAAAAACGGGAGTGGTGCTTCGTCTTCTAGGCGTTGGATGGTATGTCGGGATATGTATAGGTGTTGGCGCCCTTTGTGGCGTGTGGATTGACAGCCATTTCGGATTCACTCCGGTTTCGACACTCGTCGGCGTCTTTGTGGGCCTTACTGCTGCAGTTGCTGGCATGTACATAATGTTAATGGCCGTCCTCAGATATATTGCTGAGGAAAGTCAGGAAGGAGACCCGTAAATAGTGGCGAAGTTGTTGGGCAGCCCAAAAGCTCTCTCAATCAGTATAGCCATAGCTGCCGTTTTTGTTGTCAGCATTCTCGGTGGAGCTCTTGGGAACTCGTTGGGTTTCGGTTTCCTTGCTAGTTCTCTGCCTGCTATACAGCTCCCCGCAGAAATCGTTGTTCAGGGTTTCGCAACTCCAGTGGGTGATTGGAATCTTATGAACACGATGGTCACGACGTGGCTAGCCATCATAGTGCTTTTCATAGTCGCGCTCTTCGTCAGAAGGGGGCTAAGTGAAACACCAGGGCGCCTGCAGGCGCTTTTTGAACTTATTATGGAGTTCTTCCTGAATCTTTGCGAAGGTATAGCTGGTCCTGAAAAAGGACGAAAATTTTTCCCTCTCGTATTTACGATATTTATATTTATAGTGGTCGCCAACTGGATGGGAGTATTACCTGGTTTCGGAACTGTTGGCCGAGTAGCTGATCCTACAGAAATAGCCCACCACCACGGGGTGCATGACTACGCGGATCCAGCTGCAGATCACGGGAGTCAGCCTGCCTCTGGACACGAACAAGAACATTCTGGACACTTGGAAAATGTTAATTTGCATGTTTTCACTGGTACAGGGGGAATTGCTATTTTGCAGCCGGGGTCTCTTAGCAAGGAACTTACATTTCGCGACTATGAGGAGGAACATGGGGACGTAGGAGTGGGTAACAGAGCAGGTCATCTGGTTCCTTTTTTAAGGAGTGCCAATACAGATGTAAATATGACACTTGCAATGGCCTTGATAGCAATGGTGATGGTCCACTATTGGGGGCTGAGTATATTAGGTCCGATGACGCATCTTGGGAAATTCTTTAATTTCAAAGATGGTCCAACTGGATTTTTTGTTGGTATCTTGGAAACAATAAGCGAATTTGCCAAAGTAATAAGTTTCACTTTTAGGCTTTTTGGAAATATATTTGCTGGGGAAGTTCTTTTGATGGCTATGGGATTTTTACTTCCCATGATCGGGATAATTCCTTTTCTTGGGTTGGAGCTTTTTGTCGGCCTAATACAGGCTCTTATTTTCTCCATGTTAACCTTGGTTTTTGCTTCAATGGCAAGTGTCGGTCATGGAGACGAAGAACATCATTAAGTTAGTATTTTGAATAACAATTTGCGGGATAAGAATATAGTCAGGTAGCAACTACCGGAAAAACACATTAAGGAGCGTGAGATGGAAGGCGATATCATGAATGTTGGGGCTGGTCTTGCTATTGGCCTCGGAGCGATAGGACCTGGTATAGGAATTGGAATTCTTGCATCAAAGGCACTGGAGGCCATAGGCAGGAATCCTGAGGCTGGTGGTCAGATTCAGCAGAACATGATTTTGGCTATAGCTTTCACAGAGGCGATAGCAATTTATGCTTTGGTGGTAGCAATAATTATTAAGTTCGTTTAGCACAGGATACCGCTTTCAATTAGGGCACTTTCCGTGCCTTAATCTATGGCGGATTTCAGTTAGGAGGTCCTCATGGACGCTCTAGGTATAAATCTACCTGGTTTGATAACTCAAATCATTAGTTTTGGCATCCTGTTTTTCATACTGTCTAAACTTCTTTATAAGCCTCTTGTGTCATTGATGGATCAGAGGGCTGAGAAGATACGAGAAGGTCTTGAAGCCTCTGATATGGCGAGAGAACAAGCGGCGCGCTCAGAGGAAGCCATTCAGCAGCAGCTGGTTGAAGCTAGGGTTGAAGGGCAAAAGCTTGTGTCGGAAGCACGTGAAACTGCCGACAAATTTAGAGAAGAGGAAATGGTCAGGGTTCGAGATGATATCGAACTGGAAAGAGTTAGGGCTGAGGCTAATATCCAACGTGAGCGAGATGCTGCTATAGAAGACCTGAGGAGGGAATTTGCCGGATTGGCAATTTCGGCGGCGGAAAAAGTCGTCAGATCTTCCCTTGATGAAGAGGGTCACAAAGAACTTATAGAGAGTGTTCTCGAGGAAAGTACTTCAGGTAATAACTAATATGTCACAGACTGTATCAGCAAGAAGATATGCGCAGGCTATATACGACATTGCTCTCGAGAGAGATGATGTGGATAAATGGCTTGATGATCTTTCCGTGCTCTCTAATTCTGTGAGAGATGAAACCTTTGTGAGATTTGTTGACTCACCCCAGATAGAATCTGAGAAGAAGACTTCAGTAGTAAAGGAAGTCTTTGCTGAGGTGGTATCTGAACTTGCAGTTAATTTGACATGCCTTCTGGCATCTCGCGGAGCTGTGTCAAGCTTGCCTGATATAACCGATGCATTTCAGGAATTTGTAGATTCCGAAAAAGGAGTTGAAAGGGCTGAGATAATTTCAGCCGTTCCGCTCACTAAAACGCAACTTGAAGCAATAACAAAGAATTTAACGTTGTTGGTTGGGAAGGAAATCTCTGTTACAACCCTTACTGACGAATCGATAATTGGAGGATTTGTTGCTCGGGTCGGCGACAGACTCATTGATGGGAGCGTCAAAACCCGTTTAGATGATATGAAAAGGGAACTTATTAAAGGGACCTAGGAGCTCAGGACTGAAATATAGAAAAAATTAGTGGACGGTTTTTATACCGTGAGGAAATGGGAGGGTGATATGGCTGTCAGAGGACAGGACATAGCATCGGTTATAAAAAAACAAATCGAAGGTTTCGGAAGTGATTTGGCGATGGTTGATGTGGGGTCCGTAATTGAAGTGGGAGATGGTATAGCCAGAGTACACGGACTTTCTGGTGTGGCTTACAACGAGCTCGTCGAATTTGAGGGCGGGATTGCCGGCATAGCGTTGAACCTCGAGGAGGATAGTGTTGGAATTGTTATCCTCGGAGATCCTCTCGGAATCAAAGAGGGAACCGAAGTTCGCGGTACCGGGCAGGTGATGCAAGTTCCAGTTGGACAGGAACTGCTCGGGAGAGTTGTAGATGGTATTGGATCGCCAATTGATGGAAAAGGTCCGGTTGAGACAAATGAAACTCGCGAGGTTGAAATTGTTGCTCCAAACGTGGCCATAAGACAATCTGTCGATACTCCGGTCCAGACAGGCATTAAGGCGATTGATGCCATGATCCCGATAGGAAGGGGACAAAGAGAATTGATAATTGGTGACCGGACGACAGGTAAAACTGCCATTTGTGTGGATGCGATCATCAATCAGAAGGGTGGCGATCTGACTTGTATTTATGTTTCTGTGGGACAGAAGGTTGGAAAGGTTGCCCAGACGGTTGGGACCCTAGAGCAGTTTGGTGCGCTGGATCATACGATTGTAGTGGCAGCAAATGCATCCGATTCTGCTCCAATGCAGTATCTGGCGCCTTACACAGGGTGTGCCATGGCTGAGTATTTTATGGCTCAAGGTAAAGATGTTCTGATCGTCTATGATGATCTCTCTAAACATGCTTGGGCTTACAGGCAAATGTCACTTCTATTGAAGCGTCCTCCCGGTAGAGAAGCTTATCCGGGTGATGTTTTTTATTTGCACAGCAGGCTTCTTGAGAGAGCAGCTCGCCTAGACGATGCTCACGGTGGCGGATCTGTTACAGCTCTACCGGTTATAGAAACTCAAGCGGGTGATGTTTCAGCATACGTTCCTACTAATGTTATATCGATCACTGACGGTCAAATTTACCTGGAACCCGAACTTTTTAATGCTGGTATTAGGCCGGCTGTGAACGCTGGGTTGTCAGTTTCGAGAGTCGGGAGTTCTGCCCAGACAAGGGCTATGAGATCGGTTGCGGGCCGTTTACGGCTTGAGCTGGCCCAGTACAGAGAATTGGTGACTTTCGCTCAATTCGGCACGGATGATCTTGATGCAGCTACGAGACGTCAGTTGGAACGAGGGCAAAGAGGGGTAGAGATTCTCAAACAGGGACAAAATGCACCCCTTCCAGTTGAGCAACAAGTTTCCATCTTGTATGCCTTGAATGAAGGATACCTTGACGACATAGAAATTGATTCTGTTATTAACTGGGAACAGGAATTTCACAGTTATATGACTTCGAATCATTCAGATGTTTTGAAAAGTATATTTGAAGAAGGTGATATCAGTAGTGATACTGAAGAAAGCCTTAAATCTGCAATTGATAGCTTCAAACAAAGTGGTTTGGCGAGTTAGATGCCAAGTGTAAGACAGATTGCAAGGCGTATTAGAAGCGTCGAAAACACCGCGAAGATTACAAAGGCGATGTCAATGATTGCCGCCTCAAAATTAAGGCGTACACAGGATGCTGCGACCAAAGGTAGGTCTTACGCAGAAAACATGGCCCAAATGGTTTCAAATGTGATGTCTCAAATAGATTATGAAAGTGGCTCACAACCGTTAGCGGAAGAACGGGAAATAAAAAGCATTGGGTTGATTTTAATAACGCCGGACAGAGGGCTAACCGGCGGTCTAAATTCAAATGTTCTAAGAGCAACAGGTGATTTTATAGGGACACAATCCGTACCTGTAAAAATCGTCGCTTCCGGTAAAAAAGGTCGTGATTACTCCCGAAGAAATAACATAGAGATTATTAATGAATTTTTAGGGATTGGTGACAGACCTTCCAGCGATGATACTGAGCCCGTTTCGGCCGCCATGATGGAGGCTTTTGAAAATGGAAGTGTTGACTCTGTCTTCGTGGCCTACGCAAAATTTGTTAACACTACCTCACAAAGACCCGTAATCGACCAGCTTGTACCGGTGGTGCCCGTAGATTTGGCCGTATCGAATAATGCGGGATACATATTTGAACCCGATGCCAACGCAGTTTTGTCGCAGCTATTACCTAGGTATTTTCAAACCGTTGTCCACCAGGCAATCCTCGAAGCCAATGCTAGTGAACAATCGGCACGAATGGTGGCAATGAATCAGGCAACCGACAATGCTAACGCGATGGTTGATGATTTGACATTAGTAATGAATAAACTCAGACAAGAAACTATCACAAAGGATCTTCTCGACATAGTTGGCGGGGTTTCCGCTGTTGAGGGTTAATTTGATTTTGAAGACTTTAGTTAGGGTCTAGGAGCAGAGAATGGCAACCGGAAAGATTGTTCGGATTATTGGAACCGTCGTAGATGTAGAATTTCCGCCGGATGGGATGCCATCCATATATAACGCCTTGGAAACCTCTATCGGCGACGAGAAGCTGGTTCTTGAAGTAGAACAGCACATTGGCAACAATTGGGTGAGATGCTTGGCCTTGGGTCCTACTGAGGGCTTGAAGAGAGGTATTGAGGCCGTGGATACTGGAGGCGCCATAGCGGTTCCAGTAGGAGATCCAACCCTTGGTCGACTTTTCAATACACTAGGTGAAACACTTGATGGTTTAGAAGAAATAGATGGGGCAGAGACGTGGCCTATTCATAGGCAGCCACCTACCTTTGAAGATCAAGCCACTGAGGTAGAGGTTTTAGAAACAGGAATAAAAGTGCTCGACCTAGTCACCCCTTTTACGAAGGGAGGTAAGATTGGTGCTTTTGGTGGTGCCGGAGTAGGGAAAACCGTTATTATCCAAGAGTTGATAAACAATATCGCAACTGAGCACGAAGGGGTTTCCGTATTCGCTGGAGTTGGAGAAAGATCGCGTGAGGGTAATGATCTTTGGCGTGAGATGCAGGACGCCGGAGTTTTACCCCAGACTGTTTTAGTTTTTGGTCAAATGAATGAACCTCCTGGTGTTAGGGCAAGAGTTGCTCAGACTGGTTTGACCATGGCCGAATATTTTAAAGAAGAACGGGGTCAAGACGTACTACTGTTTGTCGACAACATATATCGTTATGTACTCGCTGGAATGGAAGTATCTGCCCTACTTGGAAGAATGCCATCGGCTGTGGGATATCAGCCTACTCTGGGCACGGAGATGGGGGCACTCGAAGAACGGATTACTTCCTCAAAAAATGGCTCTATAACCTCAGTGCAGGCAATATACGTACCAGCTGACGATTACACAGACCCTGGTATTGTCACGACATTCGGTCACCTCGATGCCGTTATGACCCTAGAAAGGTCCTTAGCAGCCCAGGGCCTTTACCCAGCAGTTGACCCTTTGACGTCATTCTCAAACATTCTTGAACCAGGTATTGTTGGGCAAGAGCACTACGATGTCGCGACTGGAGTCAGACAGGTTCTTCAGCGCTATCAGGAATTGCAGGACATAATCGCAATTCTGGGTATCGAAGAATTGTCAGATGAAGACAAGACAACAGTTGATCGTGCTAGGAAGATTCAAAGATTTTTGACTCAACCCTTCAATGTAGCTGAACAGTTCACAGGACAAGCTGGTAAATATGTATCTGTTAGAGATTCTGTTTCTGGATTTAAACGGATATTGGATGGGGAATTTGACTCCTTGCCTGAACAGGCCTTTTACATGGTAGGTACTATTGAAGAGGCAGTCGAAAAGGCTGCGGGAATGGCGGAGAGCTAGTGGCGCTGATTTGGGACAGAGGAAAATAAATTGATTTTAGAGATTGTGACAACAGAAGAAACTATCTACTCTGGAGAATCTGACATAGTTATTGCTCCTGGCGTAGAGGGACAGTTGGGTATATTGCCTAGGCATGCTCCCTTGCTTACCGCAGTAGCCAATGGAGATGTTGTGACTAGGAAGGGTACAACTGAGGAGATAATCCCTGTGACTGGAGGATTTCTCGAGGTCCTCAATAATAAAGTCACAATCTTAGCCTAAAGTAATTTTTCCGATGCAGGATGTGTCTTATAGATTTTCTTTCATATAGAAAGTCATAGACTGCAAAGACAATACTGGATCAATGTTTCTCATAATTATGTGAGCTGGAACGAGAGGAGCTACAGGAGCGTAATTCAGGATGCCCTGAACGCCGTGTGTAATCAATGCATCAACAACCATTTGTGCTTGTATTGCAGGAACCGCGACTATTCCAATAGTTATATCTCGTTCTTTAATCGTCTCTGGCAAGTTTTCCATACTTTCAACAGATATATTACCTAGCATAGTCCCGTGACGAGTAGAGTCTCTGTCAAAAGCAGCAACTATCTCAAAACCTTCTGGGGAGAATCCTGGGTAGTTAATTATTGCTCGGCCCAGTCTTCCAACGCCCACCAGGCAAGCACGCCAGCCACGATCGATGCCTAGTATCTGTCTTAACTCATCAAGAAGGAAAGCTATGCTATAGCCTCTTCCCTGTTTACCGAACCTGCCAAAATAGCTAAGGTCTTTTCTGATTTGAGCCGGAGTCATCTGTAGCAGGTCACCAAGTTGTTGAGAGCTTACTACCTCTGTGCCTTCTTCAATTAGCTGATTTAACACGCGAGCATATATTGGAAGTCTAAGTACAACAACTTCCGGGACTTCTGAATGAATTGTCTGGGTGCTCCTGAGCATATTTACGAATATAGACTACGGTTTTCAGGGCTGTATACTACTTAGGACTCATTCGGAGTATAACCGAATTTTGAGTAATTGTGAAAGGATTTACTATCACTTGCGAGTACTTGAATGACAGATTAATTTCCTAAATGAGATTAATTTCTTGACTGGATTTCACGCCTATTGGTAAAATTGCAGAGCTTTTTTGGGTCGATTGCGAATTCCTAATCAATCACAAAAAGCTGGTTGAGAGAAGGCGGCTGTAAAAAACTGATCAAAGTTGATCAGAGTTATTTCTAGGAAACCCGAACGCGGAGGTATTTGATGACCCAGGAAAAAGCAGAGCTTCACAGAGGACTGAGGGAAGTTTATATTGACAGGACAACTTCCAGTTTTATAGATGGAAAAATTGGCAAGCTCTATTACCGTGGTTACAACATTGACGATCTCGCGACGAACTGTTCTTTTGAAGAAGTGATCTACCTGGTGATGGTAGGGGAGCTACCAACTGAAAGGCAGCTATCTGACTTTACAACCGAACTTCGCTCAAATATGGAAATACCAGATCAAATTGTGGATATTATCAAGGCCACAAAAGAAGCCCATCCTATGGATGTGCTCCGAACTGCCATTTCGGCAATGGCTGCATTTGATCCTGAGGTTGATGACAATTCATCTGAAGCTACCCTTCGGAAGGGGACCAGACTTACCGCAGCTGCCCCTACAATAGTGACTACTCATGCCAGAATACGTGAAGGTAAGGAGCCAATAAAACCAGACCCTGATATGAGTTTGGCGGCAAATTTTCTTCATATGCTTTTCGGAGAAATTCCTGATCCAAGAGACGTTGCACTTATCGACAAAGACTTCGTTCTTCATGCGGAACATGGATTAAATGCATCGTCTTTTGGTGCAAGAGTATCGGCTTCAACCCAGGCTGATCTTCACTGCGCTATTACTACGGGGATCTCTGTTCTAAAGGGTCCCTCACATGGTGGTGCTGCAGAGTCGGTGATGACTATGTCGTTAGAGATCGGAGAAGAAGATAACGCTGAAAAGTATGTTAAAGACACCCTATCTGGAGGGGGACGGATCATGGGTTTTGGGCATCGTGTTTATCGTGCTGTCGACCCCCGATCCCTACATTTACAAGACGATCTCAAGGAATTAGGAGAGAGAAAAGGACAACCTAAGTGGTACTCCATTCTTCAAAAGGTTGTTGAAGTAATGCAACCCTACGCAAGGAGAGGTATCTGCCAAAACGTCGATTTCTTTTCCGGGGCGATGTACTTCCTTCTTGATATTCCTGAAGATTTATTTATTTCAATCTTTGCTATGGGTCGTATACCAGGTTGGACCGCACAAGTTATTGAACAATTTGAAAATAACATTTTATTAAGGCCTCGTTTGGAATATGTCGGGGAACTGGACAGAGAATTTATATCGATTGAGAAAAGATCCTAAATCTCTTCCTGCTGAATTTTGTACAAACGAAAGGAGACATTGTGGTTAAACAAACAACGGCTGAAGAATGTGTTCATCATTGGGTACTGGACCAACCTAATGGCCCAACCAGCAGTGGAAGATGCAAACACTGTGGGACTAAAGAGGAGTTTCGCAACTCTATGCAGGGATCTGGCTGGGATCGCAGCGGGCAAGCCCGGAAACCTAAACAGCAGAGCAGCTAAAAGTTCCATGGTGGATTCTGAAAAGGCGTCGATATTTATCGACGCCTTTTTGGGTTTATATGGGGTATCGGCAGAGTTCTGTGGTTATTGATAAAAATAGGGGCGGCGCATACGGTGAGGTAGTCAGTCAGATACGTAAAACTGGGCCTATATCATTTGAAGAATTTATGGATATTGCTCTTTATTCCGGTAATGGTTATTACTCCAAGCCCGCATCTTTTGGGGTATATGGTGACTATTACACGAGCCCCTCCCTACATCCATTTTTTGGGTATTTGTTCGCTATTCAGATCATGAATATCTGGGAATACATGGATCGACCGAACCCATTTACAATTGTTGAAATAGGTGCCGGAGACGGAACCCTTGCGATTGATATTGTTTCCACAATACGGGCTGCGAATATAGATTTTTCAAACTGCTTGCAATATATACCAATTGACAGGGCTACAAGGAGAGGATGTGTAGCAGGGGCTGAAATTGTGTCAGCTGACCTCTTGGATTTATATATTTCGGATTCGACTTCATGTGTTGTTTTGTCAAACGAACTTATTGACGCACTTCCGGTTGATATATTTGAAGTTAGAGATGGCCGCACTAAGGTTGTTGTGATTGATGTCGATAAACAAGGGAACCTTAAAGAAGAATTGATTGAAACTACCATAGATGAGTTTTACGATCTTGATATTTCTTCTCTGGAGGGATACAGGGGGCCTTTATGTAGAGACTTGGGACAATGGATTCCTACTGTTTTAGATTTAGTTCCCAAAGCCTTCTTCATCAATATAGATTATGGTTATGAGGAATCAGATTATCTCTCAATGGGTAAGTCTAATCGTTTACTTCAAACCTACTACAGACATGTGGACAACTTGAGTCCTCTTCTTCGTGTGGGGGACCAAGACATTACAGCCCACGTAAATTTTACTGCTTTAAGGAGAGCTTTTGCCCACCGAGGGATAAATTCTATTGGGAACATAACTCAGAGGGAATGGCTGTTTGGTTTGGGTTATTCGGATGTGATAGAAGATCTGCGATTGTCAGAGGGATTATCTAGAAGAGAAATAAGTCTTATAGATAGGCTAGTAGAAGTTGAAGGACTGGGTGGTTTCAGGGTAGAAATATCTCAAAGAGGTATTGATGGAGCAGAAATTTCCAAACTGAACAATTTAACCAACTTATCTAGATATTTTAGTGCAGTTCCTCCTGTTACCGACAAACATATGGCATTTCATCTAAATAGATAACATCGCCCAATTGTCTGGCCGTAATTTATGGTGCTTTGAAAATTATCTGGATTGACACTTTCTGGCAGTGGTAATAAATCCAGTATGGCCCACCATTCTGTGTGAGGGTCTAACACTTCTACCACCGACCTCCCAGGGTCTCTCCATCAATTCGATGGTGTTGATCAGAGTGAATTCTCCAACGGTTTTGAGGGTTTGGGCCAGGTCTGCTACCTGCATAATCGTAGGCAGGAAGGTGAGGATTAAACCTCCAGGTTTCAGACATTCGTAAACTTTCTGTATTGTGTGCCATGGCTCTGGCATATCTAGAATTGCACTATCCAATTCTGATTGATAAATATTTTGGGCAATATCTTCGGTAAAGAATTGCACGTTGTTTGGATTTTTGGCTATACCGTGCAAATTGGTTTTGGCCATGTCAGACATATCCTGTCTGATATCGTAGCTGTAGACATGCCCTTCGGGCCCTACTGCATCGGACAGTGCTATCGTTAAAGCTCCTGAACCGGAACCGGCTTCTAAAATCTCTGCGCCAGGGAAAAGGTTCCCGTATGTTAGTACGGCACCTATATCCTTCGGGTATACCACCGTTGCAATACGTTTCATGTTCAACATATATTCGGCTTTTGTTGGTCTGAACGCTACCATCCAGTGGCCGGTCTTGGTTCGAAACCATGTGCCTTCTCTCTGGCCGCATAGTTCTCTGTGATCTATATTTCCGATGTGTGATTCAAAGGAGCCGTCCTTTTCCAAGACAAACATATACTGTCTCTCTCGGCGATCAAACAGTATTACATAATCTCCAAACTGAAATGCGTTGCTATCGCTCATTTATAGAAAACTTCATAGATGTTTCTTGGTGATCTAAAGATTTTCTACTATCGACAAAATGTCTTGGGGATTTAAATCCGTGGCGGCCTTATATGTTTGTGAAAATCGGACTACACCATCTTTGTCTATCACTACTACTGCACGTGACGGGGTGCCAGTTTGATCATTAAAAACTCCATAAGCCTTCGAAACTTCTCCGTGTGGATAGAAGTCGGCCAAAATCGGGTAAGGGATTCCACCTAATGAGGATGAGAACGCTTTTTGAGAAGGACGCGAGTCACAGCTTATTCCCAGAACCTGGGTATCTGTCTCTTCAAATGCCTCGTTGTGTACTCGGAATGAAGAAACTTGGTGCGTTCAACCACCTGTGAATGAATATATGTGGAAGGAAAGAATTACATTTTTCTTACCCTTGAAATCACTTAACGTAATTGGTGCTCCCTCATTTGCCGGTAACGTAAAATCTGGTCCCTGGTCTCCTGTTGCTACCAATGTCAGCCTCCCTTAATGAACTCATTGAAAAATTTTTTCGGACGAAATCTTTTTACCACATTAGTTTACTATGAAGAACCCCTATAAGACCTTTTTTAGATGAGGAGAGGTATTACATACTAAAAAAGGTTCTCTATCTAATGTGCGAAGCCGGATTATTGTTATGGATTTGGCGATATTCCAATTCACGTATTGCCAAACATATATGTGTAATTTATGAAACACAATATTTCTATCAGATACTTATTCCAAATGCATGTTTAAAGTCTTGCCACACATTTTTCGGGACTTCATTCGTGGCGCTTTTATATACCTCGTCAAATTCTTTTAGGTTAGAGGGCCCAGTAAGGACAATACCATTGCCTTCAACCGGAGCCTGAAGAGCAAATTGTATTGCTAGGTCACGGATGTTCAAATCACGGTCATCACACCATTTCCACATCTGGTGTGCCACTGGCAACACGGCTGGGTCAAGTTTGCTTCCTATGAGAGACGGTGGCAAATCTGAAGGTAGCCCTTTCTCAACATCTATTTTCGGTTCTGGACCTGCCAGCAGTGAGCCCGTTAAAGGGCTGCCCAAAATGATCCCGACGTCTTTTTCAAGAGCTAATGGAATTGTTGTTTTGGCGATTGATTGCGAAAGTAATGTGTAGTCTAAAAATGACAACACGATGTCCATTTCCCCTGTTTCAATGGCTCGTCTATGGAATTCAGGCTGTCTCACACCAATTCCTATATGCCCGAGGCGTTTTTTAGATTTCCAATCGACTAGCACATCCAAACATTCCTGCAGAGGCGCTTCAATGTCATAGCGAGGGCCATGTATCAATACTGAATCCACATAATCTGTTCTAAGCAACTTAAAGCTGTTTTCTAAGCTCCATGTTGTTGCTTCTTTTGAAAAGTCTCTAAGAAATCTTGGATGGGATCCCACCTTCGTTTGAAGGTATACTTTTTCTCTCCAGTTCCCAGTTAATGCCAAACCCACTCGGGACTCACTAACTCCATATTCCGGGGAAGTATCGACAAAATTGATTCCACGTTCTATCGCCTCATGGATAGTTTCTACCGCTTCGTCATCTGGGCTTTTGGGGTCACCCAGATACCCACCTCCTAAACCGAGCGCCTTTGGTCTCATTTCGGTGCGTCCCAATCGTCGGACTTCCAGATCGGCCATTTTCTACTCCTATAGACCAATATTTTGGTCCCTTAGTGTTCTAGTTGGGCAAGATTTCCTGATCGAATAGAAGGTTCTTCAGATTCTTTTTGTTTTGGAGCCAACGGGCGGATTTGAACCGCCGACCTGCTGTTTACGAAACAGCTGCTCTTCCACTGAGCTACGTTGGCCAATATGAGATGGCGAGTCAAAATACTAGCACAGCAAAGCCGGTTACTTTACCCTTACTTCGTTTAGTTGCTAATATTTATAGACAGGTATTTCAGCTTAAAATCCTTTCATATCAGCCAATGGACTTATGAGGCAACCGTGCAAAGATGGCGAAACGATTTAGTTCCATTAAAGTAATTGCACATCGGGGATATTCCTCCGAACGGCCAGAGAACACCATTTCTAGTTTTGACTGGTCTATTGAATCTGGATTTCCATATATTGAGTTGGATATTCATTTGACTGCGGACGAGATCCCGATTGTCATGCATGATGAGCATGTGGACCGTACAACAGACGGCTCCGGCGCGATTAAGGAGTTTACATTAGCCCAGATAAAGGAGTTGGATGCTGGTTCATGGTTCGGCCCGAAGTTTATTGGAGAGACCGTTCCGACGCTTGAAGAAGTCCTTGTTCGCTATTCTGGAAAAGCACACATATTTGTTGAGCTTAAGTCGTTGGAAGAAATCCTGATCAACTCGTTAAGAGAACTGGTTACAAATCTCGGTTGGATGCCGGTGCCCCTGTCGACATCGGATAAAGGTGATCTCCAGGTACCAGGTATATCTGTCATTTCTTTTGCTCCTGAACAGGTATTACTTTCAAAGAAAATACTACCCGAATTGGGACATGGCCTTCTATTAATGGAGCCAAGTCTCGGTATGATCAAGTTTTGTGTACAAAATGGAATCGAAGGATTCTTTCCCTTTATCGGAGCCCTAAGCAAAGACATCGTTCGAAAAGCCCATAAATCTGGACTTTATGTGGGGGCATGGGGAATGTCGTCGCCAAGCCAAGTAGAAATTGCAAGAGAGTTAGGCATCGATGGTGTAACTGTAGATTGGCCTAAACAGGCGCAGGATTTCTTGGAAAACTCTGTTTAAATCGATACTTATCCTAAAAGGATTTCCTAATGCGTTGGTCTTCTTCTCTTGCTATGCGTGACCCGGCGTCAACATCCACCCATTTAAGGACGATTGTCCCAGCTACTATGATCAGCAAGATTGAGAATATAGCAGATCTTGTGTCCAAAATACCGGTGACAAAAATGTAGAGCATGGGACCGAACACGGATGACGCTCGGCTTATGAATCCGAAAAATGAAAAGAACTCGCCACTCCGAGTTTCTGGAGAAATCTGGGCAAAAAGGCTTCGGGAGAGTGCTTGGCTTCCGCCCATTACTACCCCGACTGCTAACCCAAGTAATAACCATTGATAGACCACTTTTAATCCAAGAGGCGCCCATAGTGTTTTACGTACTAGGGATGGCCACCAATCCAAGGTGCCTGAACCCAAGA
>CESG01094525.1_pt1 | contig 15905 bp, 14 predicted proteins | sample 531121 | NCBI WGS metagenome assembly CESG01 (sample SAMEA2621287, study PRJEB7988) | marine metagenome | biome: marine biome (ENVO:00000447); feature: mesopelagic zone (ENVO:00000213); material: "saline water (ENVO:00002010), including plankton (ENVO:xxxxxxxx)" | depth 800 m
CGAAAAGGAGCAGATAACCAGAGTATTACACTAAACATGATTGTAAAAGATGAAGCGCATTGTATTCATACCTCTCTAAACACTATCTATAAGTACATAGATTATTACGTTATAGTTGATACGGGTTCCACAGATCATACACAGGACGTAATAAAAGAATTTTTTGATTGCCACGGTATCCCCGGCGAAATTCACGATGTGCCATGGAAGAATTTCGGGTGGAATCGCACTGAGGCCTGTAAACTTGCGAAAGGTAAAGGGGATTACACTTGGGTGATCGATGCAGACGATGAAATTTGCGGTGATTTAGTTCTTCCTGACCGTTTAACGAAGGACATGTACAATTTGTTTTACAACAGTGCTTTATCGGGAGGGGAGGGTTGGTGGCGTCCTCAGTTGTTTAACAATAGTTTGGACTGGAGGTACGAGGGTGTTTTACATGAGTACGCGACTTGCGATGAAGCGGTAACACATGAGCGGATTGAGGGGAATTATTGTGTTAAGCCAACTTTTGCAGGTGACCGCAACAAAGACGGTACAGAAGCAAAAATGAAAAGAGACATCGCGTTGATGCGAAAAGCTCTTGAGGAAGAGCCAGATAATGTAAGATACATGTTTTATTTAGCGCAGGCTTATCATACGGTTGGTGACTACTCTCAGGCTATAGAGTGGTTCAGTAAGCGAGTTAAAGCGGGTGGCTGGGGTGAAGAGGTGTATATATCTCTCTTGAGAAAAGCTGAATGTTACGGGGTAGTTAAAGGTGAAGTACCGTTTGGGTTATTAATTGAAGCTTATGAGTACAGGCCCCAACGATTTGAAGCTCCATTTGCAATAATTAAAGCGTGCCGAGAAAGCGACAAGTTCCATTCTGGATATGCGTGGGCTAAGACATTAATCGATAAACCAGCCCCTGCCGAAGATAATTTGTTTGTTAACACTGCGATAACTACGTGGAGGATACAAGACGAGTTATCGATTTGTGCTTATTATGTGGGCCATTATTCAGAAAGTAAGGATTTATGTTCTTCGCTGCTGGCTAATAAAGCGTTGCCTGTTAGTGAGCAAGGTAGGATATCTTCGAATCTGAAATTTGCTTTAGACAAGTTAGGAGAGTAGTGGCTGCGGGTTAAATAGTACTATTTAGAGTTTACATAGCAGGAGGGAGTAGCCAGTGCGAGTAACAATTCCCGCGTAATTTATGCCTGTTTGTGCCAAGGAGGGCCGTATGGCAGTAGCTAGATTGTTCGTTGATTGTTGTTTAGTGCTCATTGTTCTGGTAGCGGCAGTAGACATTTTTTGGTCTATTTCGCTGGAGGAAATACTTTTAGAGCACGAAGAAAACCCCATAGCTGCTTACGTTGTCGAAGTGGGTAACTCGATAACAGCAAGTGGTGTAGCGTTTCTTTGTGGGGTCAAAGTTGTTTCAACGTTTTTGGTGGTGGTAATTGGTCGCATAGTCTATCGCCGTAACCCGAGAGTTGGTGTTATGGCAGTGGGAGGGGTAGCGGCTTTTCAGCTTTGGCTTCTTTACTATTTATTTTTTGGCTAGGAGATAATAATGGAGGAAGAGCTGAAGGAGCAGATTCATGCAGCGATAGTAAAGTCTGGTGAAGCGCTGAAAGAGGCGTTCGGAGAGTCTGAATCGAATACTGTGGTCTTAGTTCCCGTAGTTGTGGTGGTCACTAATTGCGTTATACGAAAAGAATAGTTCTGTGTAGAATGGTTGGGGCAAAGTGGTTTATTTTACAGTGAGGGAATAGGTATGGCGATAATCGAAGCACATATCGCACTACAGTTAAGGGGCGAGCTTGGTTTGCGCAAAGCAAACGATGTCTTGTCGGTTAAGCTACCCGGCGGTCCATGGTCTGACACTACTATGACCGAAGACAGAATTGTTGAAATTAATTCAGACGATTATTCCCTGCCGTTCGCAGAGACAATTGTGGCGATACACGATGAGATGATGGCCGAACGTGATGCTGGTGAACCGTTCCCGATGCGGTCGCGTCCGTTTGCTGTGATGGGACCGCCAGACGAGAACGGTCACGAAGCCATGATCGAGAGGTCAACAATGCAGTTAGACGTAAACGATCTGGACCGTGCCGAACGCTTCGACACGCTGGACATCAACAAGAAAACTGATGTCCTGCGAGCAGGCGGTATCGTGAAATTGAAAGCGGACTTGCGGGAGACACCCCGATGACGATTCAGTTAAAACACATTAAAGCGGATGGTGGCGACTACACAGACCTAGAGGGGTTTGAAAACGGGGCGGCAATTTCATCCACCAACGCCGACCCGTGGCACGCGGTGTGCTATAGCGGGACAAACTTGGGTTTATTCTCCAAAGGCGCGTGGGCCGAGGAACCGTCGTCCGAAGCGGGACGGATAAAAATCTACGCTGCGCCGGGTCATGAACACAACGGTTCGTGGTCCACGACTAGTGGTGCTTACAGTTCAGTAACAACCACCGAAAATATCAAGATATACGGTTATCGGGCTGATTATTTCACATTCGAGGGGATTCTGTGTCTCACCAGCAAGAACAATAAAGGCTGCATTTTGCATGGCGGTGCTGCGAGCAGCATGAAACTTGAATTCAAACGGCTGTGGTTAAAAAAAACGCATGTAACGCCAACCGCTGGGAACGTATATTTCTCAACAAACGCATCTTCAGCCGATGATACAGATGTGACGTTCGAGAATTGCGTGATCTGGAGGGGCACCACCGGCATATATTTGTCGTCTGCTTCATATTCACCTGATAGTAACTATACTGTCCGCAACTGCACGATCTACGGGATGACCACTAGAGGATTACACGCGAGTTTTACGTGGGGCAGTCAAGTCGATACGCTGGTGGCGCAAAATATTGTGGCGGGCGAAAGCGGGTCGACTGATTTTTTGATTGGCGGTGGGGATTCGATCACGGTTGGAAACAACATATCAACCGACGCCACGGCTGACGATGATGGTGGCACAGGAAACCAAATCAATGTTGCTGAAGCAGATATTTGGGCTGACGCACCCAATGGAGACTTCCGGCTTCCAGCTGACTCTCTGGCAAGGAGTACTGGGTTAGCTATTGCAGCCGTCACCTCAGACATTGTTGGAACGGATATACCGCAGGGTGCTAACTATAACGTTGGGGCATACGCGTTTCTGGTCCGAGTTGTGGGCGGAATGGGCAAGATTGTGCGGAGTCCCGCCGGATTAGTGTCTTATAATCCCTCTCGCTTAGTTACTGGTCAAGCCGAACCGACTCCTGAGCCTTCCATCACGGTCACGAGCCCTAACGGCAGCGAAAATTGGTATAAGGGTTCCTCCCATTGGGTTACCTGGAGTAGCAAAAACATAGAACCGGCTGGAAATGTAAAAATCGAGTTGTATAAGGCTGGCAGTTTGTATTCCGTAATTGACGCTGGCGAAGGAAATGACGGCAGTTATCTCTGGTCTATAGGTATGGGGTTGGAATCCGCCGCAGACTATAAGATCAGGATTACTTGTTTGGAGGATGAACGTGTTTATGATGAAAGTGACGCTAACTTTACTTTAGGTTTTCAACCGTCTATTACCGTTGCGGCTCCTAATGGTGGTGAAGATTGGACTACGGGTACCACACAGAGTATTACTTGGAGCAGCACTAACGTAACTGGCAACGTAAAAATCGAGTTGTATAAAGGCGGTAGTTTAGACTCAACACTTACGTCTGACACAGCAAACGACGATAGCTACAGCTGGGCTATATCGTCTGGGCTGACCGCTGGAGCAGATTACAAGATTAGAATTACATCTTTAGCAGATGCTAGTGTTTCTGATGAAAGTAATATAGCCTTTACTTTATCTGAGCCTTCCACCATCACAGTCACAAGTCCTGACGGTGGTGAAGATTGGACTACGGGTACTACACAGAGTATTACTTGGAGTAGTGTCAACTTGACTGGAAATGTAAAAATACAGTTGTATAAGGGTGGAAGTTTAGATTTCACACTTACGTCCGATACAGCAAACACCGGCACTTACAGCTGGGCTATAGCGTCAGGTTTAGCAGGCGCGACAGACTACAAGATTAGGATTACTTCGCTAGCGGACGGAACTGTCTACGATGAGAGCGACGCTAATTTTACTTTAACTGAACCAGCTTCCATCACGGTCACAAGTCCAGACGGCGGCGAAGATTGGGCTGCGGGTACTACACATAACATTACTTGGACAAGTGTTAACGTAACCGGAGCTTTAAGGATATATGTGTACAAAGGCGGTAGTTATGATTCAACACTTTCAAACGCTACGGCCAATGATAACATTTTTAGTTGGGCCATATCATCTTCTCTTGCAGCCGGAACAGATTACAAGATCAGGATTGAGTCAATCGATGACAACAGTGTTTACGATGAAAGTGACGCTAACTTTACTGTATCTGAACCGGCTTCTATCACAGTTACGGCTCCTGACGGTGGTGAAGATTGGACTACGGGTACCACGCAGAGTATTACTTGGAGCAGTATTAACGTAACCGGCAACGTTAAGATAGAACTCTACAAAGACAGCAGTCTGGATTCAACACTTACGTCTGACACAGCAAACAATAATAGTTACAGTTGGGCCATATCATCTTCTCTTGCAGCCGGAACAGACTATAAGGTCAGGATTACTTCGTTAGTAGATACCAGTGTTTACGATGAGAGTGACGCGACCTTTACCGTAACAGCGGGTGGATCGTATAGTCCTCCGGCAGTCACAAGTGGTCTTGTCGTTCAGATAGACGCTGCGGACCCAGACTCTTACGATTCAAGTGCGCCGACAGTTTGGACAAATGCCATCGACGATGTTGATGGGGAACTGCTTGATGGTACGACTGCCGGAGGAGCTATATTTGATACTGCTGGCGGGGGGTCACTACAATTCGACGGGGTTGACGACTCATATAAACTGGTTCGTGACAATTCTGATTTGGATTCGGGCTTTACTGTCGTGTACTGGGTTCGACCACAGGAGATAGTAACAGGCAATAACAGTTACGGAAATATGTTTAATTTTGGCCACGATTTTCAGCTTGGTTGGATTATCAGTAACAATAAGTTGATGGCATACGGGTTTGGAACTTCAGGTTATTCAACCTACACAGGCGGACAGTATACATACTTAAATGACTGGAGCATGATTGCGTGGGTGAACCAAAATGATGGAGTAATGGATGGCTTTGTGAATAATATCAAGGCCACTAGCCCGCCCAGTGATTTCGATATTGATACTGCCCCTCCTGATGATTTCCGGCTTGTGGGTTTAGGTACTTATTATGGGCCGGGGTACAATATTGAAGTTACGGTTGCGCAATCACTAGTTTACGACCGGGCGCTAACTGACACAGAAATTGGCCAACTTTGGGCTGGCGATAAGGCAAGGTTTAATCTGGCATATGAAGCGCCAGCAGTTACGAGCGGATTGGTGGTATTGTTGGACGCGGCTAATTCTGCTTCCTATGACGTAGCAGATCCTACAGTTTGGACTAATACAATTGACTCTGTTGAGGGAGATCTAGAGAACGGACCAGCATTCGATATTGAAAAGGCAGGAAACATATCTTTCGACGGGACGGACGACTATTTTAAGATTGTTCGTGATAACTCAGATTTAGATAGCGGGTTCACGATTAGTCTCTGGTATTACACTAAGTCTCTTCCTGTAGCGACCGCTTATTTTTTCGCGTTTGGTGACGGGACGGCTGCGTATACGGGGAATGACTTGAACCTAGCACACCAGCAGAACGGGCAGTTTAAGGCCTGGGGGTTTGGTTCTGCAAATTCTCTTTGGAGTACTAATTCTTCCGTTGACAATCAAACTTGGTGTTTTCTCACGTTCGTCAATCAAAATGATGGAACGATTGATCTGTTTGTTGACGGGGTTAAAGACACTGGTCCTCCGGGGGTCTTCCACGTAGATACGGCTCCAAACGATGACATGTATCTAGCATCGTTAGGTGGTGGGTCGCTCGAGCATATGTGTAAGATTGCACAAACGCTAGTCTACGATCGGTCGATAACTGATGCGGAAGTTACCTCACTTTGGGAAGCAGGCCAGGAACGGTTTGGTCGTTTGCCTTCTTTCACGATCACAAATCCTGCTGGTGGTGAAGCCTTCACTGTGGGTACCACACAGGATATTACTTGGACCAGTATTAGTATAGTTGGTAATGTAAAGATTGAGCTGTACAAGGGCAGCAGTTTAGACACAACACTTTCATCCAGTGAATCAAACACTGGTACTTATAGTTGGGATGTGTCGTGTGACATTACCAGCGCAACAGATTACAAGATCAGGATTACTTCTGTCTCCGCTCAGGGTGGCCAGCCAGGAACTGTTTACGGCGAGAGTAAGGCTAACTTTGAACTAATACAGGTCGCATGTTATGAGTCGCCAGCAGTTACAAGCGGTTTGGTCGTACTGCTAGATCCAGCGAATTCCGATAGTTATGACTCAAGTGCGCCGACAGTTTGGACTAATACAATTGATGACACTGACGCATCATTGGTAGACGGAGCAGCATTTGATTTTGAAAGTATAGGCTGCATTTCGTTTGATGGGGTTAGCGACTACGCCAATTTCCCCAGGGACAACTCTGATTTAGATTCAGGGTGGACTATGGTCTTTTGGTACAAGCCACTAGAGCGCGCTCCGACTGGTGAAAGTTATGCTTATGTACAGACCACTGGGAATGCCGGGGGCACACGTCTGACCCTTGGGCACGTTGCGTCTTATGACCAACTCGTGAGTAATGGTTATGGGCCAGCCGGTTTTCAAGAATGGTCTGATTTAAAGCTTATTATCGGCGATTGGCACATGGTAGCCTTCGTTAACCAGAATGATGGAACGATTGACGGCTTCTTGAATAATCTTAAGGATTCGTCGCCTCCGACTGGTTTTGATACGGATACCGCCCCTCTCGATAATCTATATTATTCATGCCTGACTAACGAAGACAACACCCCAATGTGGGTGGGGGCATTTTTGGAAAGTAAAATAGCTACGGTGCTAATTTACGACCGGGCGCTAACTGACACAGAAGTCGGTCAACTTTGGGCTGGTGACAAGGCGAGGTTTAATCTGGCATATCTAGCGCCAGCAGTTACAAGCGGGTTGGTCGTATCGCTAGATGTTGCCAATCCTGCCTCCTATGATGTAGCAGATCCTACAGTCTGGACTAACGTAATTGACTCTGTTGAGGCGTCTCTAATTAACGGACCAGCATTCGATATTGAAAAGGGCGGATGCTTACAATTTGACGGGACAAATGACTACGCGAGTTTAGCTAGAGATAACTCAGATTTGACCGACGGATTTACTGTTGTGATGTGGGTGAAGTTAGGGGAGTTATCTGGGAGTGGTCAATCAGATCAAGGTTGGCTTATGAACTTTGGCACCTATAGCCCGGAATTTGGCGTGACACCAAGCAGATGTGCTGGATCGCTTTCTGGTCTCGTTAGCTATGGGTTTGGGAAAGCTTGGGGTGACTGGTGTGATACACGAGTTGCGACGGACACATGGTATCAATTTGTGTGGCGAAACAATGACGATGGCGACATTGATGCGTGGGTGGATGGCGTGAAAGATTCAACGGCTGAAAGCGGTTTCTCCACTGGTGCCCCTGGCGATAATTTCTACTTCGCCAGCCAAGGTTCAGGCGGTGGTAATCCTTTAGAGACACAAATAGCTCAAGTATTAGTTTATGACCGCGCACTTACTGACACCGAAGTTGGTGAACTTTACGACGGTGACAAATTGAGGTTTGGTCATGGATATCAAGAGCCTGTTGTCACTAGCGGGATGGTTGCGAAGTTAGATGCTGCCGACCCGAATTCTTACAACATTAATACGCCAACAGTCTGGACTAATACAGTTGACGGCACAGAGGCATCATTGATAAACGGACCAGCATTTGATCCGGAAAATCTAGGCAGTTTAGTACTTGACGGGTCGAATGATTATGTTGAGTTAGATCGGGACAATAGTGCACTTGTGGACGGCTTTACTGTAGTGATGTGGATCAAGCCAACAACCCTAGTAAATGGGCCCAACTGGTTCGCTTCTTTTGAAAGCTATGCTCTTTCCTTCATTATTCAAAACACCGTAGGAAATACTGCGGCTTCGGGATTTCAGAGCTTTGGATACCCGTCGGGGTACGGGACTTTTTATGACGGTACTACCAAGTTCGCAGCTGACGAATGGCGTCAACTCGTCCTGGTTAATCGAAACGATGGAACCATGGATTGTTACGTCAATAACGACAAGGATACGGGGGCAAAAACTGATTACTCTGAAGATACTGCCCCCACCGACGCGTTATGGATCGGTACATACAATACTTATACTTTCTTTGAAATGAACATTGCCCAGTTATTAATGTATGACCGGCCACTTACTGATGCGGAAGTAGAAGACCTCTACAACGGTGATAAAAGGAGATTTGGATTATGAGTCATGAGAATCGACATTGGGTTTTGATTGCGCCATCCGATTTATCAAATATTGATTTTGCGGAAGTTTGTGAGACGAGTATTGATACAGCAATAACCAACCTCGCAGGAGACAAAGCTTTTGTTAAATGGGATGGGCCGGTTATTCCAGCAAGTGTTGCAGCAGTAACTCATCTAAGTGGTATTCTGACTCATGAAGAAATAAAAAGTGAGTTAAGTAGTGGATGGAGTGAAGATCCACCCCTATAGATCAATATAAGTTACTAAACTAATTTCAAGGAGAATATATTCATGGCTAATACTAGTCTTACATTAGTGAAAACTTGGAGTGCTGCGGGTGGCAGCGACGACACCTCTAGTACTGTCGTTCAATGGCCGGGAGGCGTGGGACAGATGGTTGTGAAGACTACCGCAGGAATTTTTGGCGGAGCAGAGACTGCAAGGGTTAAGTTTGAAATGTCTCCTGACGATGAAACGACATGGGTAGCTATCGGAGGCGATTCAACCCTTGCAGCCGATGGTTGCGTTAATTTTGATTTGAACGCTTGCGATATCCGCCTTACATTATCCGGGTCGGACGGTTACTTCACTCTTAAAGGGTATTTGACAGAAACTATAAAAGATGGTGTTTGGGGCAAAGGTATTATGCACTGCCCGAATTAATTATAGTTAGTGGAGTCCTAATACACGGATGTTAATCCTATGGAGCAGATAAGGGTAGAGAAGGATAAGTTATACCTAGTTACCGGTGGTTCTGGATTCCTTGGAAAGCCGCTTGTTGATTACATTACAACACAGGGCGCATTTGCTAGAGTTCTATCTCGAAGTGAATGCGCCCTGATTTATTTGAAGGAAGACTACCCAGACGTCGAAATTCTAACAGGAGACGTGGCGGATAGGTTTAGCGTTCGACAAGCGATCAAGGATGTTCACGGGATATTTCATTTAGCCGCGTTTAAGCATGTTGGGTTAGCGGAGACACAATCTATAGAGTGTATACGCTCTAACGTGATGGGCTCTTTAAACGTGTACGAAGAGGCTTTGAATTACGATGTTCATTTCATATTAGCTATATCCACGGACAAAGCTGCTCAAATAAACGGTGTTTACGGGGCGTCTAAGTTCTTAATGGAGCGTATTTGCCAGCAGTTCCAGTCGCTAAACCCATCCTGTGCTTATCGACTTGTCCGCTATGGGAACGTCTTATACTCTACGGGTTCTGTGTTGTGTAAGTGGAAGAAGTTAATTACTGAGGGTAAGAAGATTATTGTTACTGACCCTGGCGCAACAAGGTTCTTCTGGTCGATTGAGCAAGCGATAGTGTTAATTGAGGATTGTTTACTTCACGCGAAAGATTGTTCTCCGTATTGCCCTTCGATGAAGTCAATTCAAATAGCAGACCTACTTCAAGCGATGATCGAGAAGTACTCGAATGGGCAGGAGATAGAGATCGAGGAGATTGGGTTACAGCCCGGCGAGAATATGCACGAGAAGATTCTTGAAGAGGGGCCGTACTCTAACGAAGTTGAACAATTCACTGTGAAAGAGATTAAATCATTGGTTTGACAATGAATAACTTAAGCGTGTTAATCGGTACGTGTGATGCTTACCGTAGTTTGTGGGAGAACTTTTCTATTTGCTTCGATAGGTATTGGCAGCATCATACGCAAAACATTTTTGTTGGGGAGACTATTTCTGTTCCTGATTACGTTAATACAAAGTTTGAAACGATATTGTGTGGTAAAGATATTTCGTGGGGCCGAAGAATGCGGGAGGGGATAAAGGCGTCAGAAGACTATATCTTTTTTATTTTAGACGATTACTTTTTTCACTATTCTTACTCTGAGCAGCAGTTAAATACCTACGTAGAAGACATGAAGTTACATAAGATGAATAGGCTTCAGATTTCTGTTAGTGGGTATCAAAAATACGTTGGAGTAGGTAATCTTAAATATGATCAAATTGCGACGCACAGTAAGTATTTGATTTCCATGCAGCCTTCGATATGGCGGAAAGAGTTTTTAATGGATACACTAGATCCTCGTTATTCGCCGTGGGATTTTGAAAAAAGAGGTACGAGGAGGATTAGAAACAAAGAAAAAGGCACTTACATAGACAGGTCTGTGCCACCTGTTTATTTTAATGCGGTAAGGAAAGGGTTTAAAAAATCAGACGGCTGGGAAGATTTTCGAAAACAACAGAAGCTGAAAGATTTTTAATGGAAGGTTTAGTCTACTATAATGAATCGCATCGTTTTGTAGACGAAAGAGGGTTTTTTCAGGAAGTATTTAACGGCCCACGGATGGGCCACCCTCTACCAGAAGATATGGCGCAGGTTAACCACTCACGTAGCACTATCGGTGTTATACGTGGAATGCATTGGCAACAGCCTAATCCAGTTGGTAAATTTGTTGTATGCTTACATGGGCGTATATTGGACGTTGCAGTGGATATTAGAAAGTCCAGTAAAACGTTCAAAGAGTGGAGAGCTTTTCAGTTAGACGGAGATAAAGGGCAACGATTATGGATCCCACCTGGGTTTGCTCATGGTTTTATTGTTGTTTCGCCACTAGCTGACGTGGTTTACTTACAGTCAGCACCTTTTGATAAAGACAGTGACCGGGTATTTCGACATGACGACATGGATGTAGCTATTCGTTGGCCCGTTCCCATTGAAGCTCGAATTGTTAGTGAGAAGGATAGAAACGCACCCCTTTTGGCTGAATTACCCGAGGACGTGTTATTTGATTAATTTATTTATCGTTCGTGCCGAACATGGAGGTTCGTATGAAACGATTTTGGATGTGGCTAGGGAATTTATTTTCTTTTTTGCCTGGTAAATATCGTTTTCTTAGGCAAGAGACATGTACGTACAAAGAAGGCCGAGTTGTCGTATTTGTATCGCAGCGTGTCTATCGCCGTTGGCGTCGTTGTCGTAGGGAGTACTGGTACGGTGCAGTCCGTGTAGAACTTCGTATGGTAGGCGTCCGTCTAGTATACCGCAGTATTGATCACGACGACGAGATTTTAGGCAAAGTTTTAGCGGCTAAAGAAGAATATACTTTACGCCGTGATGCTGATTATGTCTATTTATTGCGTCATTTGTTGTTCATGCGGGAAGCGTGTAACCTAACTGAGTCGGAGGGCACGTTTGTTAAAACTTTAAAGTCAGTTATCATGTTGCTGTGGCCACCCCGCTCTAGTTTAGACATTAGGGTTTGTGACGATGCCTTTGAAAACCTTAGTAACGGGTTATCCTAGAGGAGCTACTCGCTGGGCCTATAGAGTGTTAAAAAACGTCGGTTGCAATGTAGAGTTTTGTTCTGTGTTTACGGAGGATTCCAGTAATCAATACACTTATAAGGCCGTAGCCGAGGCTTCCCACGATATAGAAGTGAGTTGGTTTAGTGCTCCGTTTATTCGTCACCCGGCACTTCAGAACGTTAAGATTGTTAGACTAGAACGACATCCTTTGTTAGTAGCACGCAGTCTTTCTTGGCTTGGGGCTTTTTCACCTGCACATAATACATACATGGAACAGTGGTATCAGGTAATGTCTCGCCACGCCCGTAAGTTGGAGGGTGAGTACAATCATTGCCCTAAGGAAGCTGCATTGTATTTTGTTTTCGAGTGGGCGGAGAAAATACTTATGCTTTCAAAGTATGAAGACACATGTGTGAAGGCGGAGGACGGGGAGCGCAGCTTACTTGACGCATGTGGCGAGTCTGTGTCTCAGCTAACGGGAAGTGTTCCTCCGTGTAATGTTTCTGGCTGTTCTGTATCTAATGACGGATTGGGATCATCTGATAGCGAAGTTGTTTCGAACATGCGTCGTCTTTTGGCAAACCGAAGATATTCGGAGCTGCTTGGAAAATGAGTCGTTTACCGCAATCTCCGACGGCAGTTCAGACGGAAAAAACTCGTATCTGTGTAGGGCTTGAGCGTTACGGGGAGTTCACACCTTGGTCGAAAGCTGACGACTTGTTGGAATCGTTAGCTGCAATCGGGATCGGTTTCGAGGTAGACGTGGATGGAGGCCCGTGTGATATTCTCTTGCGAAATACCGAATCGGTAATCCAACCCCGCAAGGCTTGCCCGCAGCATTTTGACACACCAGTCATTTTGTTTGATTCTTATGACATTACACATTTGCCGATACCGATCGCGAAAGAAGTGGCTAAGCCTGAGGTAAAGGCGTATTTGCGTTCCAGCACTTTTCGAGATGCGGCAGTTTACTTTCGACAAGCGCAGGGCGGTTCGTATTACAATCACGTGTTATCTAGTAACATGAACGGTTTATCTCCTGACGTATCGCATCGTTCATCCGACGAATATCTAGATGAAGTCATTAAAAAGATTGTTGTCTGTAACCCGGTCCTTCCTGCCATGACTTCAAAACACTTGGAGTTTATAGACGGTCAACCTCCTGTGCTAGATAGGCCGTTGGATGTTCTTTTCAATGACTGGGAGGGCGTGGATACGCAAATAAAATTGCTGAAACGGCAGGCATATGGGCTTAATTCAACGATGATGCGAGAGCTGTTTCCGGAAGAAATACCTAGTACACCAGATTACGGTATTCACTATATTTTGTACCTTGCATCTTTATCGAATACAAAGATTCTGGTTAGTCCGTGGGGGCCTGGGGGTTTCTCTAAAATTGATTTTGAGGCTTTATTATGTGGCGTTATTGTTGTCAAACCCGAGTGCTCGAATATTCGTACTCTTGTCGATATATATGATCCTTTACATGGTTATGTGCAATATTGTGCCCCGTGTTGCAGTGATTTACGGGATGTGCTTATTTACATACTAAACAATTTAGATGAGTATGTGGGATTAGCGTATGACGCCCAGAAAGTTTTGCGTCAGTACTATGTGCCTTCCGACAAGACGGTGGTGTCTTGGTTGAGTAATTTTCGTCTTATTTGTGAAAAGATATTACTTGGTAATACAAATAACTTAGGCGATTTAAAGGTACCGGTAACTTCATTGAAGGGGTAAATGTGGCTCATAAATTGTTAGTGGGTAGTGTTTATGCTAACAGTTCAAAACAACAACAAGAATGGTTTCAATTACAATCAGCATATCTCCAAGCGACGACACAGAACTTTGACCAAGTGGCCTTTGTTAGTTACTCTGACACTAGCGCATTTGATAATAAAGTTAAAGTTGTTGGTACATTGTCCGAAGATCCTTTGCATATGCACGATTCTTTAGTGCATTTAAAAGGTCTTATAGGACTTCACAATTATTTTCTTAGTGTTCAAAACGAGTACGACCGGTTTCTATTTCTAGACAACGACGCTTTTCCTATTAGAAAAAATTGGGAGCCTTTGTTGTCGGATAAGATGTGTGGTCGTTGCCGCCCATCTTCGCAAGAAAAAGAGATAGCCGTAATGGTGCGGCCCGAGCTGTGTGAGTTTCGGTGGCATATAGCTGTTTTGTACACAACTAGGGCGGGATTGAATAACTTGGAGTTCAGGTTTTCAGAGTTAAATTATCTTGCGTCTTTAGGTAAAGATTTTCTAGGCCATGTTGAGCATGATGTGCACATTAACTATCAGGAGGCTGCTTTACGGGATAGAGTGTTTCCTTTGATGCGCACAAATCAATATAATCTTCATTTTGTTGCTTGTGGGGTATACTACGACATGTTCTACCACCATACTTTTGGGGCGGGGCGAGGGCAGAAGCAGTTGCGCCCTGAGAAATACCGTCTCACCCCCCACGATTCTCTCAGGCATGGCGGAAAATACGGCTACGGGGACTTTTACGCGGACCCTAACTATCCGTACAAAGCGTTTTACGAGGATTTAATGGCAAATCCATCGGTTTTCATAAACAAGTTAGCGGGCTGGTCCCAGTCCGAGTACCCAGACGTAGAGAGTATTTCAAAGTAAGCTAAATAGTGGAATTTAAGATGCCGAAACTGCTACTGACTGGAATTGGTGGGTTTATTGGCGCACACACTGCTGAATGGATTCTCAAGCACACAGACTGGGAGTTAATCGGCATTGATAGCTGGAAACCGCATCATAAATGTGACCGTAATAGGTTGACCGAGATTCTTGCTGATTTGTCTGATGCGGAAAGAACTCGTTTGACTATCTATCGGTGGGATTTGTCCGACGAGTTTAGCGAGAGCTTTAAACGTCAGCTTATTCTGGAGCACGGTAAAGCGGTTGATTACATCATCAACATGGCAAGTGATAGTCATGTAACGAGAAGTATCTCCGAACCTGGTCGTTGTTGGATCAACAACTGCCATTTGATATATAACATGCTAGAGCTTGGTAGGCTTTTACAAGTTAAGAAGTTCATTCAAGTTAGCACAGATGAGGTATACGGCGATGCTGGCTGGGATGGCCCAGGGCACGAAGAATGGGCGACAATTCTTCCTAGTAATCCTTACTCTGCTAGCAAGGCGGCTCAGGAGGCACTTGCAGTTGCTTACTGGCGTACTTACAAGCTGCCCGTGATGATTACGAACACAATGAATGTAATAGGTGAGATGCAGGACCCAGAGAAGTTTCTACCTCGTGTGGTTTCTTGTTTGCATGCGGGTGAGGCGATTCAGGTGCACGCAGACGATGAGGATAAGATTGCACGCCGTGTTTGGTTGGACGTAAAAAACATGGGTGCTGCGTTAACGCATATTTGCGAGACGGTCGATCCTGTGTTTATGGATGACGGGGCAGATCGACCATGTAAGTTCCATGTTGTAGGTGAAACAGAACTGGATGTTCTTTCTTTAGCCAAGCTCGTAGCGCAAAAAATAGGCAAAGATTTAGATTATTCTTTAGTACGGGGGGACGAGGTTCGTCCAGGTTATGATCGACGTTATGCTTTGATCGATAAAAACCTTAAATCTACGGGTTTTTCTGCGCCATTCAGCTTTGATCAAACTCTTGAACGTATAATTAAATGGTATGACAAAAATGAGCATTGGTTGTGGATAGATTAGATTAAACCACGTATTTCTATTCCATTACTAAGGGGAATAATGCTAAATTAAGCACACGCTACATGGACTATTCACTCACCACGGAGGGAACAGTGAATGGCGACATCCGAAATGCATGTCGTGTTGAGTGATCAACACATTCCCTTTCAAGATCCTGTTCTTGAAGATCTTACTGTAGATTTTCTCAAAGAACACAAGCCTACGACTATCCATTTACTCGGCGACGTACTTGATTTTTATTCACTGTCTCGGTTCGACAAGGACCCGACCCGTCTTGTAACGTTACAGGATGAGTTAGACGGAGCGGCGTCTTATTTTCGACGTCTACGCAGTGTTTGCCCAAAATCACGTATTATTTATTCCGAGGGTAACCACGAGAATAGACTTCGCCGGTATCTTTGGAGTCAGGCTCGTGCGCTTAGTCATTTACGTACTTTAGCGTTTGAAGAGCTATTACAGCTGCG